>Ga0137418_10000021_pt1 | contig 102311 bp, 90 predicted proteins | sample CZODoug3_1_2_16f_FD_122242 | JGI IMG/M metagenome (GOLD analysis project Ga0137418, IMG submission 122242) | Vadose zone soil fungal communities from Angelo Coast Range Reserve, California, USA - CZODoug3_1_2_16fungal (Hybrid Assembly) | ecosystem: Environmental > Terrestrial > Soil > Vadose...
CGGCGCGGGCTTCAAAGGTACGATCGAAATCGACCGGAGCGTGGCGGAGCAGGCGGAGAAGAATGTCGCCGCGCGGGCGGCGGCGGCTGGCGCGGGGTCGAACAGTATTTAACGACTAAGCAGGGCATACCAGCGGTGTCTTGTGGGTGACGCGGACGAGGAGAGCACAGCCCCGTTCGGCAAGGTTCCTTCCAGGCTCAGGATAAACAGGATAAAGCCTTCGAGGCTCAGGGTAAGCAGGAGTGGCTGTGCCACAAAGGTGGGGGTGTCTGTGAAACGATTTGCGAGGGCGGAACACTATTTAACCAACGGATCCTCCCCGATAGGCTCGCAAAGTCTGACGGACGCTGTGCCCACTTTGCAAGGTGGGGAATGCCACCGGCTAAGTAAGAAGATGGGAACCACGAGATGGATGTTTTCAAGCTCGCCTTCGAAACGACAATGGTTGGTGTTTTGGCCTTCCTGTGGCTTGGGATAGCTGTTGACCTGATTTACCCCCCGTTCTTTGTCGAGTTCATTCCTAAAATTGTGGGGAAAAACGATACGCTGCTGGGGGTGGCAGTACTTTCGCTGGCGTATTGTATAGGATCCGCGATCATACCGATTTCCAGCCAACTGGTGAATGACGAGCATTGGCCAGTGCCCGAGGACGCGATCCGCTGCCTGGTTCTGGAAGACCTGAGCGATCAATTGGAGGGGATTGGGCAGAGGGCGTTATTGAAGCCGTACGAGCCAGGAGACGACTTCAATGCTTGTCACCGGACATTTTTTGAGCGGTTCCGGGAGAAGGACCCGGAAACAAATCGGCGAAGAGTGACATGGGACAAAATTTGGTCCGGCTTGCGAGTGACGTTTGAGCCCATGGATAAGGATCACAGAACGGCGTATAAAAAAACAGAAATAGAGAACGAGAAGAAGGTGGGGAATATCCTGACGAAGTTTCAACTTATGGAGACGCAGATCCTGAACCAGGGAACCGACAAAACAGAACGGCTCAGGCAACTGCACGAACGAATTGTAGTACTGCGTGGGGCGGTCTTTAATGGATTCAGTTTTCTGCTAATTTGTGTTTTTGCCTGGATCGCGCCGATCAACGGCAAGGCCTTCCCCTGGAAAGAGAGAGTACCGGGAACGTTGCTGGCCGTTTTGCTCACAGCATTCTCGGTGGTAAATGGTTTTGCGGATTTAACACATTTTAATATTTCCGATATACCGGCTTTGGAAGGCCTGCTGGCGGTGATCACCATTTTCGGAGGGATTCTGGTCTTTTACGGTGTGAAGGCCCGGCCCTATTTGGGGAAGAGGATCGTGCTGGTCGCTGCGTTTTTTGCGGCGCTTTCTTATGGCGGCTGGATGTGGTCGGAAGTCATTTACGACCAACAGGTGATCAGTTCTTATGCGGTAATGCAGGGCGCACCCAAGCCCTGAGGTTCCCGAGTCTTACCCCGCTAAAACCGAACGGCTGGCTTATGAGTGGTGCTGTCGCGACAGGCGCTTGCCGTATGTGATCGCGATGAGGGCGACGAGGAGCACAGGGTGGCGGCGTAGATGGCGTACCAGAGGGATTCCTGGGCGGCGGAAGCGCCGGCGCTGAACACGAGCGCTTGAAGCGAGTTAAGAGTTCCAGGTTACGCGAGTTAATTGTTTTTTGCGGGATTCCCACTCGGCGCCGGAGAGCAGGCGCGGAGCGACGTCGATGAGGCGGGGGATAAGCTTGAAGACTCCGGCGGCGGACCAAGTGCGGCCGTCGCGGGTACGATACTCGCGAACGTTGAGGGCATCGGCCATGCTGGTGAAGGAGATGTCCTGGACGATCATTTCGGCGAGGAATTTGAGAGTTTGCATTTCAAGAGGGTCGTCCTCGAGGTGGCGGCAGTCCGAGGCGATGCGCAGGCCGAAGGGAATCTCTTCGCTGGCTTCTGGGACGGGCGGCTCTTCGGGGATGCCGGAAACTTCGACTTCACGTTCCCATTCGAGGGCGACGAGGCTCCAGCCGGCATCGTGCATCTTGGAGAGGTAGACGGAAGTCGGCAGGATGGTGACCTTCTCACGCATGCGATCGATCTTTTTCATGGAAGCCTCCACGAGGGGCGTTTGTTTGGACGCGCGTGAACGCAATCCCCCGCGGGAAGTTAGGGCAATCCGTATGCCGTATATGGGATGCGCAGAAAGTACAGAATCAAAAAGACTTGTGGCTTGGGGGAGGGATTGGGCTGGGTGGGGAGCGTCCGCTGGCGGGATGAAAGTGTCGCGTTGCCGGACAATTTGAAGAGCGGGAAAAGGGAGGGACGGCTTCTGGGGTAGAATTACGCAGCAATACCAGGGGGGAACGATGCCAAAGAAGCCGACGATTGATGATGCGAGATTGATCCTGGAGCTGTACGACTTGCGACGCGAGGCGGAAATGCGCAAAGCGCGGCAGTGGTGGCTGATTACGTTTTGGCCGAAGAGTGCGGAGGACTTCATCAATGTCGCGTCGGCCATGGGGTCGGAAGAGAACAATTGGCTCAGACAGGTCGGCGGCTATTGGGGCATCGCGGTTTCATTTGTATTGAATGGTGCGGTGAGCGAAAAGCTCTTCTTTCAAGTGCCTTTCTGCGGAGAGATGTACTTTATCTTCGCAAAAGTACGGCCGTTCCTGGCAGAGATTCGGGAGAAGATGAAGAATCCCGAGTTGTTCCTGAATATGGAAAAGGCCATCATGGGATCGAAGATAGCGCGCGAGCAATTTGCAAAAGTGGAGGCGCGCGTGTCGGCGATGCGGCAACAGAAATGAATTTTCGAGCCAGTGCGATACTGCAGAGGATCCGAATCGCGGTCGCGTGCATCGCTGCGATTGCCGCGCTTATCCCCACGGCGGCGATGGCGAAAAAGGCGGGCGCTTGCACAGCGGGGACAAATTTGCTGCTGAACGCGCCGGAATCCAGCCAGGGAAGTCTGCTGCTGATGGACTTGAAAAGCTCGAAGGCCCTGGCGGAAGTGCGAGGAGAATGGGGCGGGCGGAGCGTGCCGCTGTGGAGCGAGAACGCCAGCGAAAACCAGCGAAAGGGTTTGCTGGCGGTGGACCTCGAAAAGGAGCCGGGAGAATACGAGTTGAAACTCACGGGGCAAACGGCTGGCGGCGAGAAAGTGAGCTGCAGCACGATGGTGACGGTGCGGAAAGGCCAGTTTGCGACGGAAAAGCTGCAGGTGGGGAAGCAGTTTGTAGAGCCTAGCCCGGAACAAATCAAGCGCGCGGACGAAGAGCGCCAGAAGTTGCGGGATATTTTTGAACACGTGACGCCCGAGCGCTTGTGGGATGGAAAATTTCGCATTCCGATCGATGGCGTGACGACGGGTTCGAATTTTGGAAGGCGGCGGATTCTGAATGGGAATCCCGGGTCGCCCCATGGCGGTGCGGATTTGCCGGGGGCTACCGGGACGCCCGTACATTCCGCGCAACGCGGGCAGGTTGTGCTGGCCGAGGGATTATTTTTTGGTGGGAATACCGTGGTGGTGGATCACGGCCTGGGGATTTACACGTTTTATGGACATTTATCAGAGATCGACGTTAAGGTGGGAGACCCGGTGGAAGCCGGGGCCGTGCTGGGAAAAGTGGGAGCGACGGGGCGAGTCACGGGACCGCACCTGCATTGGGGGCTTACGGTGGAGCGGGCGCGGGTAAATCCGCTACAACTCGTGAAGTTGTTAGGGAGTTCTTCGGGGAAGGCCGTTGCGCAAGATTCTCCCAGACAATGAACCCGATGAAACGTATGCGCTGGGTGGGACACTAGTTAGGATAGGTCGGCGCCACAAATCGGATCGGCAGGCGGCTGTTACAGGCTTCCAGGGTGAAAAATAGGCGAAGAGGGGAAGTACGAGGGTACTGTTACAGAATAGGTATTTGTGGTACCTTTCAGCCATTGTCTTCGAATAAGCAAATGGGCAGTATGGGGCTGTGTGGGCAAGGTTCGTGCTGGTCATATCTCTTCTGCTGTTCTGTCGCTTCGGCCTCCTGCTGACACGACTTAGTAAGAGCGCACCCGTCGATCGAATTAGTCGCTAGCGAAGTGGATTGATAATTTTTGATGTGAGGTCGTAGCCGAAATGTCCCTTCTTCACTTTCGTTGCAAAGAGCGTAGACGAACGTTACGGGTTGCGCTAACGGTGCCGCTGACGGTCCATGGAAAAACAGATGAAGGCACAAAGTTCTGTGCGCAAACCCACTCGCAGTCTGTGAACCGGCATGGAGCTCTGTTTCATCTGGATGAGATCGTGCTGGTGGGGCAAGCGCTGATATTGATGAACGATCACACCGCGCAGTCGATGGAGTGCCGCGTGGTTTCGATCCACCGGGCTCGCGACGGCAAGCAATATATCGGAGTGGAGTTTATCAATCCCGAGACGAATTTTTGGCACATGCAGTTCCCGATTCCGGGTTCAAAACCGCTCCGCCGAATCATTCCCAACAAAGCCTCCGCGTAAAAGCAAGCCAAGTGTTACTGGTCCCAGTTGCAAATTCCTTCTCGGTCGGCAATCCCTTTTGCAGAACTGTTCCGCGAGATCCGTCCCCGCGCTGCGCCTCCCACGCTACTCATTTCTGAGCGCCGCCACTGGATCACTGGATCGAGGCGGGCGGCCAGTAGCGCAGTCCAGACTGCCGCTTAAGCTCCAATCCTGAATATCGAGATTAAGGGACAGGTGTTTCCATCCAAGCAACTGGACAAATCTGCATCGAAGGCGTAGGAGACCTTCCCATGAGCATGCCGTAACATATTGATTCTACATGTCTTAACTGAACAGGCGGGGTTGAGTACAGCGCCCACGTTGCCACAGTACTAGAACTCGAGTACGGTAAAAGAGGTGTTCCTGCTAGGACGGGGGTCCTGCGGGAATTGAGACTGACGATTCATGGCGTGTTAAATTTTAAGTACCTAAACTCAGTCCAGGTTGAGGCGCTATGCAAGATACCTCGCGACGGAAATCTCTGAGATGACAAGGAGAAGTAAGACCATGCGGAAACTGCAAAAAGGATTCTCTCTGATCGAACTTTTGATTGTGGTCGCGATTATTCTGATCATCGCGGCTATCGCCATCCCAAACCTGCTTCGCTCGCGAATGGCTGCGAACGAATCATCAGCGGTCGGTTCACTGCGCACCATTAACACTGCGGAAGTAACCTATTCTACGACCTACCCGACGCAGGGTTTTGCTTCTCTCGCCGGCCTCGGCGGCGCGGCTGCGACCTGCGCGACGGCCACTGGCGCAACCTCCACTGCCGCTTGCTTGATCGACGACGTCCTGGCTTCCACGGCAGTGAAGAGCGGTTATGCCTTCACGGCGGCGGCGGGCAGCGGCACACCGGCGGTCACCTATTTCTCGACGGCTCTGCCGAGCGTGGTTGGCCAGAGCGGCCAGCGCGCGTTCTGCTCCGACCAATCCGGCGTCATCCGCTACAACGCGGGCGGCACGGCTTGCGCGAACACGGACAACGCACTGTAAAGTGCTCCTGCGGCCTGCTCTTGGCCGCAGCCGGTTTCGAAAAGCACGGGACTTCGGTCCCGTGCTTTTTCTTTTGTACACTTGAGTTCTTCGACCGTCGCCGCACTCCCGCTGAAGTCTCCGACTCTCCAGCGACGCTTAGTGTCTTCGATTTAAGATTTAATTTACGTGACGTTTTTTGTCAGCGGAACGCATGAAGTGTCAATTTGGAATCCTTGTCCTGACTCAACATGCGCAGAATCAATGGTTTACGAGGAACCTACCGCCAACGGATTGGCCAATAACATGCTCTCCTTACCTGGGTGATTCTTAAACGTTCTTTCGCTGGAGATAGCTGAGTTAGGTCGGAAACTCAAATGAAGAAAACAACACAATCCGGGTTCTCACTGATAGAACTTCTGATCGTCGTAGCCATCATTCTGATTATTGCCGCGATCGCCATTCCTAATCTCATGGCTTCGCGCATGGCTGCCAATGAATCCTCGGCAGTTCAGCAGAGCCGGAATATCACTACCGCCGAAGTGGTCTACTCAACCCAGTACAACATCGGCTTTGCTGCCACGCTCACGAATCTGGGTGATTCTGGCGGATGCGGCACGGGTTCGGTATCCTCGACGAATGCTTGCTTGATTGACTCAGTCCTCGCTTCCGGTTCAAAGAGTGGGTACACCTTTACCTATGCTCCTTCGAATCCTGACGCGGCCAGCCGCTATCAGAGCTTTTCGGTGAACGCGAATCCGGTGAACCCTGGCTACAGCGGCCGCAAGTATTACTTTACCGATCAGACCGCGGTCATTCGAATGAATGTCTCGTCCCCCGCCGCGGTTACGGATCCGGCTATTTAACGCCGCCGCCATCGGCGCTTTGAATTTGGTGTCTCTCCTCGCGGGGAGTGGTAAGCATCGCCCGCTGTTCCTGCTAGAATCATGTGATGCCCCGGCGTTTCCTGTTTTGTGGTTCGTGGCTCGTTCTGGCTAGTTGGCTCAGCTGCTATTTTGCCTTTGCCGGCGTCACGCCAGACGTCAAGCCATTCGTTGATCGATTCGAATCGCGCTATCGCGCCGCGCGCACTCTCCAGGCTACTTTTCTGGAGCGCTACACCGAGAACGGCCGCGTAGTTCGCGTGGAATCCGGCACCGCCTACTTCCGGCGTCCCGGAAAAATGCGCTGGGAATACCAGGCCCCGGAGAAGAATCTATTCCTGGTCGACGGCAAAAACGCCTGGTTCTATGTTCCCGCCGATCACACCGCCACCCGCGTTCCCGCCAAGGCCAGCACGGACTGGCGCACTCCGCTGGCCCTCCTCGCCGGCGAAATGAAAGTATCGCGCGTCTGTGCCCAGGTACAGGCAGCTCCTGACGAGAAAATCGAGTCCCCCGACGACGTCATGCTTCGTTGTGAACTCCGCAGTTCCGGCACGGAGCCGCAAGATTCTCCTGCTTCCGGCGCTCAGTCTTCATCGCGAGAGTCTCGCGAGTCCGTGCATCTTGAAATCGTCAGGAAGACTGGCGAACTTGCTGGCGTGATCGTTAGAGACCCGGGCGGTGTGGGCATCGAATTTCGTTTCACTAACTGGCAAGCCGATCCCCTCGTCGACGATTCCTTGTTCCACTTTCATGCTCCCTCCGGGGTTGCCATCGTGAATGGAGAATTACCCGCCGGTAATGCAGGCGTAAACCCTTAGCTTTTCGGGCACTTCGCTCCTCTTTCCTGACACGAACAGCCAACCTCCCGGGCCTTTCCCGCATATCAACTATCTGAGGTAAACTAAGGGTATGGGTCAATTCCTCTGCCGAGTGGCGGATGCTGATGGACGTGTCTTCTCCCACGTGGAACCCGCGAGTTCCCTGGATGAAGCTCGCCAGAAGCTTGTGGACCGGGGACTATTTGTTTACTCGGTGGAATCCCGTGGCGGACGTCTAGTTGATCTGGTTCGCCGGAAGAGTGGGCGCCAGGTTGGCGGCTCGGAATTCCTCATACTCAACCAGCAATTCAATACCCTCATCAAAGCCGGTTTGCCGATCTTGAAATCGCTGGATCTTCTCGCTACCCGCGCTTCCTCGCCCAAGCTTCGCCCCGTCATTGCCCAGATTCGCGACCGTGTCCGTGAAGGCAAATCTCTTTCCGAAGCTGTCACTGAAGCCGGCGTGTTCTCCAAGGTCTATTCGACCGCCATTCTCGCTGGAGAAAAGAGCGGAAATCTGTCAGGTGTCCTGGACTATTACATCGCCTATCAGCGCGTGAGCACCGGCGTTCGCAAGAAAATTCTTGCGACGCTGGTTTATCCCGTGTTGCTGATCAGCGTGGCCATCATCATCGTCACTTACTTGGTCACTGCTGTCATTCCCAAGTTTGCACTTCTCTACCGCGACTTGAACGTCGAGCTGCCCGGGCCCACCAAATTGTTGATAGCCTTGACCGTCGACTACCGCTTCGTTGTTCTCGGAGCTGTGCTGCTATTGGCCGCGTCGGCGGTGGGCGTGTTTGTCTGGTCCCGCACCGAAGAAGGTGGAACGGCCTTCGATCGCTTCAAGTTTCGGCTTCCCGTGATTGGTGACACGCTCCTCAAATTCCAAGTTGCGCAGTTCTCCCGCACCCTTTCGACACTCTTGACCGGCGGAACACCTCTGGTGGCCGGTTTGCAAACCGCCAGCGATGCCATCACCAGCAAATTGCTCCGTTCCACGGTCAGTCAGGCCACCCAAATGGTGCGTGAAGGAGAATCTCTGCATGGCGCTCTGGCTTCGAAAGGCGTCATGCCGGAGCTAGCCTTGGATATGATCGAGGTCGGCGAATCGAGCGGTGCTCTCTCTCCCATGCTGGTCAGCGTGGCGGAGTTTTATGAAGAAGAGGTAAACCTGCGTTTGACCGCACTGGTTTCCCTTATCGAGCCAGTTCTATTAATCTTTATGGGACTGTTAGTTGCCTTTATTCTGATTTCCCTGTACCTGCCCATATTCTCTTTCTCCATGATGGGAGCGACAAAGTAAGGATCCATGGCTACCACGGAACAACTTCCTCCAGCCCCAGGGCTGCCCGGCAGCGGCGATGAACAGAACGAACGCGAGTTTGCGCGCAAGCTCGCGGAAAGGTACCGCTTTGCTTTCATCGATCTTCGCGAGCAGCGCATCGATGCGGAACTCTTCCGCACCATTCCCGCGGACCTGATGTTCCGTTACAATTTCGTCCCGCTCGAACTTCAGAACAACGTTTTGGCCATCGCCGCCGCAGACCCCGGCCAGGTGCAGATGAGCGATGAGCTTCCCCTTCTGCTCGGCAAAAAGCTGTTGATTCGCGTCGCCACCGCCCGCCAGATTGGCGACATTCTCAAACGCACCGAGCAATCCCAGCGCGTCCTCGAGCAAGCCACCGAAGCCTTCGCTCTTCAGACTTCCAAGGACGATGACGAAGCCGACGAGACCATTTCCGGCGATCGTTTGACTCGCGATAGCACTGCCAGCCCGGTCGTTCGCCTCGTCGAGACCATCATCTTCACCGCCCTCGAACGCCGCGCCAGTGACATCCACATCGAAGCTCGCGACTCGGAAGTCGCCGTCAAGTACCGCATCGACGGTGTTCTCCAGCACGCCATGCAGCCCATCGCCAAGGAATGGCATTCCACCGTCCTTTCGCGCATCAAAGTCCTCAGTGATTTGGATATTGCCGAGCGCCGCGTTCCCCAGGACGGCCGCTTCCGCGTGAAATACAAGGGTCGCTTCATCGACCTGCGCGTCTCCATCATGCCTGCCAGTCACGGAGAAGACGCCGTTCTCCGCGTCCTCGACAAAGAAACTCTTTCAGAGAAATTTTCGAGCCTGACTCTGGACGTGGTCGGTTTCTCTGCGGAAGAAACCCGCAGGTTTCGCCGCTATATTCGCGAACCGTATGGCATGGTCCTGGTCACCGGTCCCACCGGTTCCGGCAAGACCACCACGCTCTACGCCGCCATCAACGAAATCAAGACCGACGAAGACAAGATCGTCACCATCGAAGATCCCGTCGAGTATCAACTCCGTGGCATCACTCAGATTCCCGTTAACGAGAAAAAAGGCCTCACCTTTGCGCGCGGCTTGCGCTCCATCTTGCGCCACGATCCCGACAAAATCATGGTCGGCGAAATCCGCGACCAGGAAACGGCCCAAATCGCTATCCAGTCCGCGCTCACCGGCCATCTCGTTTTCACCACCGTCCACGCCAACAACGTCACCGACGTCATCGGCCGCTTCATCAACATGGGCGTCGAGCCTTACAACTTTGTCTCCGCTCTAAATTGCATCATGGCGCAGCGCCTCGTTCGTGTTATCTGTCCCAACTGTAAGAAGCCCAAGCGCTATTCTCCCGAGGAATTGAAGGAGGCTGGACTTGATCCCGCCGTGTGGGCCGACGTCACGTTTGCCGAGGGCGCCGGGTGTCTGGAATGCTCAGGCACCGGTCATCACGGCCGCACCGCCATTTGCGAATTGCTCGATTTGACCGATCGCATCCGCGAAATGATCGTGGATCGCCGGCCCACTTCGGAGATTAAGCGCGTCGCTTGCGAGGAAGGCATGATCACTTTGCGCGAAAGCGGACTGGCCAAGATTCGCGCCGGCATTACCACCGTCAAGGAAATCAACAAGGTGACTTTCGTTGAGTAGCTCCAGCGCATTCCGGCAGGGAATTTACCAGTTCGAATGGGTCCGCCGCGTCGCGCTCTGGCTCGATGCCATGCCTTATGCCGCCGTGGCCATCGAGTTTGCTCCGGACCGCATTGCTGCCGCGCGTTGGAGCCGCACCGGGTCGCTGGATGGCTATGCGGTCGAATCTTTGCCGGGGGGCGCGCTTGTTCCCTCCGCCGTTGAAGCCAACATTGTGAACGTCGCCGCCGTCAAAGCTGCAGTCGCCACCGTCTGCGAGCGTTTGCGTGCTCGCGATGAAGATATCGCGATGATTCTTCCCGATACCGTGATTCGCGTTTTCGTGCAACACTTCGAGGAATTTCCGCGTTCCGCCGCCGAAGCCGAGCCCATGTTGCGCTGGAAACTTAAAAAAAGCGTGCCCTTCGAAGCCGATGAAACGCTCATCTCCTACATGCGTCAGGCACCCCGCGAGTCGGGCATCGACGTTGTAACCGCTCTCGCGCGCTTGCGCATCATTCGGGAGTACGAATCCCTCGCCGAGGTTATTGGCTTGCGCCCCGGGGTGGTCATGAGCTCTTCTCTCGCTGCCATCTCGCTGCTCGAAGATGAGAAACCGACGCTTCTGGCGCGCGTCTCCGGTTCCGCCCTTACCACTGCAATTGTCCGGCGCGGTGTCTTATGCGGCTATCGTTGCACCGAACTCCCGGCGCAGGGAGCAAACCTCACGCCAAAGATGCTTCTCGAAGAAGTTTTTCCGGTCGCCGCCTATTATCAGGATACCTGGCAGGAGACCATCCAGTCCGTCCGCGTCGCGGGGTTTGGCGCGCGCCTCCCCGACTTCATACGGGCTTTGGAGGATGAATTCGGTTGCGAGGTTCGTTCGTTGCTGCATTCTGCGCTCTCGGATGGACGCATCAAAGAAGATGCGCGTCCGCTGGCCGATCGTGAGTTGGAAGGGTTGATTGGGTGGATGCTGCAGCGTGGCTAGCATCAATTTTTCCGGAGTAGGGCAGACGAAGCGATGAAAGTTCGGCTCAACTTATCGACTAAGCCGCTGGATACACACAGACGGTTCCTCGCAGGTTCTAGTACCACTGCGGTGATCGCCGGTTTTGTATTCTTGGGGCTGGGTTGGCACGTGTACTCTGCCCGCAAAGTGAACGCGGAACAGCGCGTTCGCACGGAAATCATGCGCCAGGAAATGGCCAAGCTCGAAGTGCAGCGAAAAGACCTGGAGCGTTATTTCAGCAAGAAGGAAATCGCCGAATTGCACGACCGCGCCGCGTACATCAATAACATCCTGGATGCCCGCAGCTTCAATTGGACCCTCATGTTCATGGATTTGGAGCACATCCTTCCGGGCGGCGTTCGTGTCATCTCCATCGAGCCCAAGCAAGTGGGCGGGCACGTCGAAGTGAAATTGACTGTCGGCGCCAGTAGCGACGAAACCGAATTGAAATTCATCAAGGCCCTCGAAGACTCGAAAGAGTTTTCGGAAGTGCAAGTGACCAGTGTCCACAGGCCCAATTCTGTTACGAGCGGCGACCAAGAGGTCGTGCAGTTGACCACCGCTTATTCGAGAACCTAATGCGTCGCGACTTCACATGGCGGAGACGAATCATCCTGGTCGGCGTGGTTCTTCTTGTGCTCGCGGATATCGGCCTTGCGGCTTACAGTTGGCAGCTGGCCTCGGCTCCGCGCGCGCCCGAAAAGCAGCTTGCCGTGGAAACCAAGCAGCGCGATCTCCTCAGAGCCGATATTAAGCGCGCCCAGCAGATTCGCGACAACGTCCCTGCCACCCAAAAAAATTGTGTCCGCTTCGAACAATCGCTGTTTCCTGCCAGCGCAGGCTATTCTGCCGTCATCTCCGAACTGTACGACGTGGCCAGGAAGAGCGGAATTCAGGTCGAAGATCTCGCCCACAAACAGACGGAGATTCCCAATCGCGGCATGACCGAGGTCAGCATCGATGCCACCGTCAATGGCAACTATAAGAGCGTCATCGGCTTCTTGAACGGATTGCAGCGTTCCGCGAATCTTTATTCCGTGGACTCTTTGACCCTGGGCTCCGATAACACCAATCAGACGTCAACAAGTACTATTAAGGTTTCCTTGCACCTAAAGACCTATTTCAGGACCGCGGCATGAAACAGAAGAAACAGCTCCTCATGCTCGTCGTGCTTTTGCTGATCCTTGTCGTCGTTGGTTATTTTTATTTCGATAGCGACAAGCCCGTCGTAACCACCGATGCCGGCTCCGCGGCCCAGAATTATCATTTACTTGCAGTGGACACTCTCGATATCCATACTGACGCAGTCGAAAAGGCCCGCAGAACCGATTACAAAAGCAGTGGCCGTAACATTTTCAGTCGCGATCTTCCGATTCCACCGCCCCCGCAAGGTCCACACTATGACAAGAACCATCCTGCACCCCCGCCACCACCCCCACCGCCACCACCTGAAAAAAAGGTCTCTCCGCTTCCAGTAAAGTACTTCGGCTACGGCACCATTCCCAACGGCACCGCCCGCGTCGCCTTCTTCAGCGACAGCGATAACGAAGTTATCGTCGTCAAAGAAGGCGAACTCTTGATGAACCGCTTCCGGATTCTTAAGATCGGCAACGCCAATCTCGATTACGAAGAAGTTTCCTCCGGCCTGCGCGGCACTGCCATTCTCGAAGAGCAGGCAGGACCGCCCTCCGCATGACCGCTCGACGCATGAACGCTCGACGCGTTCGAACGGCAGGGAAGCCGGGCGAGCGCGGCTATGCCCTGCTCCTCGTGCTCTTCCTCGTCGCCCTTCTGGTCATTTCTACAGCGGCGGTAGCACCAAACATCCTCACCGCGGGCCGCCGCGAAAAAGAAAAAGAAATGATCTGGCGCGGCAAGCAATACACCCGCGGCGTAAAACTTTATTACCGGAAGATGGGTCGTTTTCCCACGAGTCTCGACGATCTCACCAAACCCAAGCTGGGTTCGCTTCGCTTCATGCGCCAGCAATACAAAGATCCCATGAACAAGGAAGACGGCGCCTGGAGATTTATTTACGTCGGTCCGGCGGGGCAGCTGATCGGCAGCCTGAAGCCTCCGCAGCAAAACCTCGCCCTTCCGCAAATTGGCACCGCGATCGGCACCCCGGCAAGTGCCTTGAACGGACCGAATGCGCCGGGACAGCCGGGCGGAATTGGCGGTCAGGGGGGGCTACTGCCTAGCGCGAGTTCCGGCACGACTGCGTCGGGTGCCACGGGAACGCCTGTATCGGCCGATCAGGGCACTCCTGGTTCGAATGGGCAGGCCATTCCATCCGGTGATACGCCGACCATCGTCGGTGGCAACATCATCGGCGTGGGAAGCAAGATCGACAAGTCTTCCATCATCGTTTACGAGAAAGCAAAGAATTATCGCCTCTTCGAATTCGTCTGGGATCCTTCCAAGGATCGAATTGGTGCGGGACAACCAGGTCTGCAGACAGGAACGGGATTGGGTCAGCCGATCGGTCAGCCCATCGGCCAGCAGCCCGGACAAAATTTCGGCAATCCACGGCAGAGTCCTCCGCAAAATCCGCAACAGCCGCCGCAAAATCCGCCGCAGCAATTTTAGTTTTTATTGAGAAGGACTTGTGCGAGGAGGGGAAGCGGCAGGCGGGTCTGTGGTTGCTGGCGCTGCCGGTGCTTTCGTCGCCGCGGCTTTTGCGGCCGAGGATTTCGTCACCGTTGTTTTCGTCGCTGGCGCACTTGCGGCTGGCATTTTTTTCGACGCTTCCGATTTGCTCTTCTCGTAGCCCCGCTTGACGCGGCGCACGTAGGAAATCGTTTCGGCATAAGGCGGAACGGCCCCGTATAGCTGGACTTTTTCTGTTCCTGCGTTGTAGGCGGCCAATGCCAGCGTTAGATCGTTGTTGTACTGCTGCAACAGGCCACGCAGGTAGCGGGTACCCGCGTCGATATTTTCCGCAGGGTCATCGATATTTTTTACGCCGAGTTGCGCGGCGGTTTCCGGCAGAAGCTGCATCAGCCCGTGCGCGTTCTTGCGTGACACAGCTTTTGGGTCGAAGTTGGACTCCACCGCGATTACGCTGGTGATCAGGTCGGCGTCCATGTTGTAGCGTTTTGCCGCGGCTTCCACCAAATCGCGGTAAAGTGGTTGGGGATCCAGTTGCACCGTGGCCGGTGGCCCAAAAGTGTCTTCCGGCTCGATGGCCACAACTTCCACGGCGGCGACCTCCACCTTGCCTCCGTTCACTTGCAGCCGATACTTGTCTCCCACAAGCTGGTAGCCAGTCACTCTCAGACGCAGGCCGTTGCGCAGCACCACGTACTCCGCGCGCAGCGCCGGTGCCGCCAGCACCACAAACGAGAGCAAGAATGCCGCTCGTCCCGCAATATTACGGGCGGCGCGAAAGGCGCGCATCAGACGCAAGACGGAGCCTCCCGCAACGCGAATTTTTCTATGGCCAGGGCCACGCCGTTCTCGTCATTCGTGCCGGTTTCATGCCAGCCGAAGGTTTTCAGCTCGGCAACGCTGTTGCCCATCACCACGGGAATGCCCGCGAAGGAGAGCATTTCCAGGTCGTTGTGATTGTCGCCGATGGCCAGAATTTCTTCGCGCGCGATGCCCCGAAGTGCCGCCCATTCCGCCAGCGTCGAGCCCTTGGAGCAGCCTCGGGGAATCACATCGATCATTGCGAAATCCCTGCTGGCGTAGGCAGTCACGGCCAGCCGAAACTCCTCCGCGAATGCTGCGGCGCGCAAACGCGCTTCCGCTTCTTGCATGGGTGCAATCCCGCCGCTCAACATCACTTGAATGGGATCTTCGGTCAGGCAGTTCTCCAACGGCTTGGCCAGGCCGATATATTCCAAGTTCCGCGAGTAGTAGGCGTAACGCAGGGAATCGTCGGGGTCGAGCGTTTCCAGCATCAACTGATTCTCGCGCTTGCGATCGAAGATCACTGCCGCACCCTCGCGCCACTCGCTGGTTAGATGCAGAACCTGCTGCGCGGTGGCCTTGGGCAAGAGGTGCCGCAGATGCGTGTGGCCGTCTTTCGAGCGGATCAGCGCGCCATTGCTCACAATCATGGTCAACGTGGAATCCAGTTGACGCGCCACGGTCATGGCAAAGTCATAGCGCCGCCCGGTGACCAGCGCCACTTCGATGCCCCGGCGGGTTGCTTCCGCAATAGCCGCCTGGTTGGCCTCAGGAAGCTGCCAGCGGCTGTCAAGCAGCGTCCCGTCAATATCCAGCGCAATCAGTCGTATCGCCATAGCTCAGTTGGTCTCGAATGGGCAACACAATCAATTATATCGCGAAACGGCGTGCGCATTGGCCCGGCAATTCCTACAGGAAGAGGTACTTTCTTCTAACAAGTGGTTAACTATAAGCGGCCCCCCTCCCCCTATTTTTCAAAAGTGTTGATTCCAATAGGTTTTAAGTTCTTTAGAATGAACACTTATAGAAGTGTTCATTCTAAACGATATAGATGGGAGATGAGCTTGCATAAAGGCTAATAAATGCGGGGTTGAAGGCTCCGAGTGAGCACGAAGGTGCGGAGCGGGCAAGGGAGGCGAGAGCGTTGGCAGCGCCGAGTTCACAACCAATGGTAACACGAATTACTCGATAAGTTAGATAGATGTGTAGTACTAGAACGGCGAATTGCCATCCTTTGTTCGAAAGATTTTGCAAAGCGAAGGAAACAAAGGGGTAGACCTCACTGGGGACGACTATCGAGTCGCGGCGCCGCCCAATCGCGGGGACTTCCCGGCGCATAGTTCTACTAAAGCGGGGCGCTTAGGTTGGTGCAGGCTGCGCCGGTGGGGTCGAAGCGGATGATGCCAGCCTGATCCGTGCAATACATATTCTGGCCTGAGGAACCAATCACCTGGGGAGCGGCAGTGAGCGTGAAGGCGACGGAAGGCACTAGACCATCCCCCGTCCAAATAAACGTGTATCCGCTCTTCGTGCCGGCTGCGAGAACCTCATCAATCAAACAAGCTCCGGTTGAGGAGCCCGAAGAGGCCGTGCAAGGGGTAGCACTACCCAAAGCCGCCAGGCTAGGCGGGAAATTGACGTCGGGATAGGTGATGGAATAGGTCATCGCCGCGGTGGTGATGGCGCGCACAGAGGCAACTGCGCTGGCCTCGTTGGCCCGCATGCGGGAACGCAGAAAATTGGGAACGGCAATGGCGGAAATGATCAGAATAATGGCCACGACGAGCAGCAGTTCGATGAGGGAAAAGCCCTTCTGTTGATTGCGCATTGGCGTTTAATCACCTGGAGGTTTAAGTCCCATTTCTCATTGCAAGTGCGTTGTGTGCGTTTTGACTGAGAGCAAGTGTGGGCGCGGGGGTTAGTAAGCGCAACGGTCCTGAGGTGTGAATCTCGGGCAGGGTGCAATTCGGGTTCTGGCAACGAATTCCCGTCCTAAGGTGCTAGTACCTTTCGCCCCTCGCCACGGTCGCCACGGAAGGATGAGCAACCTACCGAGGAACCAAAACACGCAGACTATTCGGTTATGCGAGTCACAAGCCTTGACTTGAAGTGACTTGTGCCCTAGGCTTCAGGTGTCTGACGCTTCCGCCCTGAGCATCGATTTACGAGCCTCGGCATGCGCATTTTCCTTGTGCTGGCGATTGCAATGGCGCTTCTGGTACCAGTTACAGTGGCGCAGAAGCCCCCGGTTCCAACGCCTCCGACTCCACCTTCCATTCCCCCAAACCGTCCTGCGACTCACCCGACTTCGGAGCCAAGTCAACCGACAGGGGATCTTGTGATGTTTCTACGAGGACGCGTGGCGACCCAAGACGGCACAGTTGTTCCAAGCGATATGTTGGTTGAGCGGGTTTGCAACAATAGGGTACGCCAAGAGGTGTATGCGTCTCCTCACGGCGATTTCACGATGCAATTGGGATCGAGGACCGGTAATGTTCTTGATGCTGGAGGTGACCCGATTTCGCCCAATGGCGCGGCTAGCAAGGATTTGGACATGGGAATTTCAGTACGCGAGTTGACGAAGTGTGAGCTACGCGTCTCGGCCTCTGGTTTTCACCCCGGTACCATCAGCCTTATGGACCTCGACGCTTTCAGCGGCAACATAGACGTAGGCGTGATCGTGGTGCAGAGAGGTACAAAGATAGAAGGCACGACGGTGAGCGCCATCCCCTACAAAGCGCCGAAAGGCGCCAGAAGAGCTTACGAGAAAGGCGTCCAGGCCGAGAAGAACGGCAAACTTGCCGAGGCAGAAAAATATTTTAAAACAGCGGTACAAATCTACCCCAGTGCCGTGAACGCCTGGTTTCAACTGGGTACTGTTCTACAGAAGCAAAACCAGCGGGATGCGGCTCGCAAAGCGTATACCCAAGCCACCATGATCGATACGAAGTTCCTCCCGCCTTATTTGTCGCTCGCGTCAATGGCCTTTGAAACAGGGAGGTGGACCGAGGTTCTCGATCTTACTGTTCACATCATGAATCTCGATCCGTTGAATGACGCCGCCGTCGCCAAGTACATCTTGGATCTCGATCGATTGAATTACGCCGACGCCTATTTCTATAACGCGGTGGCAAATTACAAGCTGAACAAGATCGAAGCGGCTGAAAAGAGCGGTCTAAAGGCGGAACACTTAGACCTGGTCACTCGCTTTCCGCAGCTGCATCTCTTACTGGCTGAAATCTTTGCCCAAAAAGGCAATTACGATAGGGCGATCTCGGAGATACAAACTTACCTGGAGTTGGTTCCACAGGCGAAAGAGGCGGAGCAGATACGAGAGAAATTGACAAAATTGGAGAAGCTGAATAGCGGGGTGCCAACCAGTGAAAAACCCGATCCGAGGAGAGTATCGCCTCTTTAGACGAGCGTGTTATCGCTAGTACCAGGTGGTTGGCCGACTGAATACGAAGTCGCGTTCGAATTTGATCGCCCCAACCCTCAATTCTGGCCAATCGCTTTTCCGCCTGAAGATTGGGCGGTAACCGAGAGGCCGGAAAACAACAACGGCTGATCGGCCATCGTTACGTCATTTTTTCAGCCAGCCTTGTAGCTCCAGCCAGTCGGCGAACCGGTCGATCCAATGATCGGTGGGGAGGTTCTGCTTTCGCATTCCGAAGCCGTGGCCCCCTTTCGCGTACATGTGGAGTTCGGCCGGCTTGTGAGCGCTGGTCCACTTTTGGTACAAAGCGACGCTGTCGGGCGCGAGTCCGAGACTGTCATCCGTGGCAGCCGCGACAAACACAGGCGGCGCATCCGCTGGAACGGGCGAATCTTTAAACATGCCACCGGCGGCATAGATCAGGGCTGCGAAGGCGGGCCGGCCATCCGGCGCGTAACGGAAGGCAACTCCGGCAGAGACCGTTCCGCCAGCGGAAAATCCGATAGTGCCGACGCGGTCGGGAGAAATTCCCCAGTCCGATGCGTGCTGCCGAACGTAGGTGACCGCCGCCAACCCATCGGCGATTGACAGGGGAACGACCTTGTCTAATATCTCTCGAAATTTCTGCTTGTCCGAAAACAGCGCCGTAAATTCCTGTGCGGCATCCTCGCCGGTGTGCGCGAGACGGTACTTGAGCACAAAGGCGGTCACACCTTTCGCGGCCAAGTACTTGGCGACATCGATGCCTTCGCTATTGATGGAGAGGGCCATAAAACCGCCGCCCGGGCAGATCACCACGGCCGTGCCGTTTCGCAAGTCGGGAGAAGGCTTGAATACGGTAAGCGTTGGCTTGGTCACGTTAGCGACGACTTCGGTATTCCAGTTTTTCGAGAAGTATTCTTTCTCAGGATAGTTTTCTTGCGTCGAACCTGGCGGCGTGCCGGGGTAGAGGGGAATGACATCCTGTGCGGCTGCGAAGGGTGCGAGGAACAGCAGTAAGCAGAGGGCTCGAAGGAAGAATGTTTTCATGGGCGCATAGTCTAGCAGAGAGTCGCGTCCAGGGTGAAAATGGAAACTAGAAAATTGAAATCAGAAAACTGAAATGGGAAGAATTAAAACAATTATCCTCATGTTAGCCTAGACAAGATAGACCGCATGGCCAGCCATTACGAGATCGATAGGGAACGACGACTGGTGACGAGCACGTTGTCTGGGGTGATCACGCTGCCAGACAGCAACCAGCAAATTCCTCTATGGGCTATCCCGGATGTTCCAAATCCATCGCGAGATGAACGGGGAGGGAGGAGTTGGCATGTTTAAGGATCGCGAGGAGGCGCTGGCTTGGGTGCTTTCCAAGGACGGCGCGGATTGAAAAGCGAATCCCGCGTGGCGAATATCTGGAAAGTGCATCAAGGGGCGCTGTGACCGGCGCATTGGAGGACGCCGAGGAAGGCGCGCCACGGGCCAACGGCCTCGCAGTATTGGTGGGCCATAACCCTCGAGATTTGGTGCAGATGAGTTAGGTCATGAGCGGTCCAGGTCGCCAAGTGCTGCGAGAGAGTGACGGGTCCGAAGGTGGGGTGACGGCCACGGCGGTCGAGATCCGCTGGCTGGAGATTCAAGGAACCGAGTTGGTCGAGGCTCTCCGAGCGCAGACGCGCAAATTCATCCAATAATTGAGACAGCGACTTGCCTTGACTCTCGTGTACGTGACCTAGGCGATCGAAGGGTTCGAACGCACGAGTTTCGCCAAACTGCAGAATGATCCTGGCGCGCGGCACCCAGTCAGCGCGCTCGCCGTAAATCAGATGAGCGACGATTTCGAACGCGCTCCAAGTGTTTTCCCCTTCATTGCGGAGCGTCCACACTTCGGGAAGATCACGCAAGAGTGCGTTGAGAGTGGCGGGAGTGCGAGAGAGAAGCGCTATGGCCTGCTGTAAATTAAATTCCATCATGGTCCCCACTTCGCGCGCGCGATTTTTCGAGCGACTTCGATTGTAGCTGTTCGGCTTCGCGCAGATCGCGCGCGAGCAATGCCTCTGAGGCACTTTGCGGAGCCATATTGGCGGGGCCGAGAATGAATGGGCAAAAAGGGCTGTGCTAGACTTTTACGGTGATGAGCACACCGTTGAATGTCGTCGAGCTGGAATGCTCGGCGTGCGGGAAGAAATACGACGCTTCGGTAGAACAGCATTTGTGCACTTGCGGGAAGCCCCTGCTTGCCCGATACGACCTGAAGCAGGCCGCAGCGACGCTGACGCTGGAGAGCCTGAAGAGCCGTCCGCGCACCCTGTGGCGTTACGCGGAAGTGCTGCCGAACGATCCGCCAGTGACGTTGGGCGAAGGGATGACGGCACTGGTCCCTGCGGAACGTCTCGGCGCGTCAATGCGTTGTGGACATGTGGGCCTGCAACGTCTGTACGTCAAGGACGAAGGATTAAATCCAACGGGTTCGTTTAAGGCGCGCGGGATGACAACGGCGGTGTCGCGCGCCAAGCAGCTTGGGGCGAGGGCGCTGGCGGCTCCCACGGCTGGCAATGCAGGTGGGGCGCTGGCGGCTTACGCCGCGGCTGCGGGGATTCCGGCGGTAATCGTGATGCCTGCGGACACCCCAGCCGCGAACGTAATGGAATGCCAGGCTTTTGGCGCGAAGGTCGTTAAATTGAACGGGTTGATTTCCGACTGCGGGAAGTACGTGGCCGAACACAAGGACCGCGAAGGGTGGTACGACGTGTCCACGCTGAAGGAGCCGTACCGCATCGAGGGCAAGAAAACGATGGGGTACGAGCTGTGGGAGCAGTTTGGGGGAAAATTGCCGGATGTGATTCTGTATCCGACGGGAGGCGGAGTCGGGTTAATTGGGATGTGCAAAGCGTTCGACGAGATGCAGGAGATGGGCTGGATCGGGGAAGAGCGCCCGCGGATGGTTGCGGTGCAGGCGGAAGGTTGCGCCCCGATCGTGCGAGCTTGGGAAGCGCACCAGAATTCGGCGACGTTTTTTGCGAACGCGGCGACGGTGGCTTCCGGATTGCGAGTTCCAGGGCCGCTTGGGGATCTGTTGATCCTGAGCATGCTTCGCCAGACGAATGGCACGGCATTGACAGTAACCGACGACGAAATGCTAAACGCGGGCAGGGAACTCGCTTCGCTGGAAGGTATCTTTGCCGCGCCCGAAGGCGCCGCAACCGTGATTGCGACGAGAAAGCTCGTGGCGTCCGGGTGGATTAAGCCGGACGAAACCGTAGTGCTTTTTAATACCGGCACGGGGTACAAATACACGGAAGCTTGGCAACTTGCGCTGGCGCAGAAGATGGAAATTGGAAAACTGCCAGTGGAGAATTGAGATAAGAAATTCTGCTGAACATTGTCGAACGGTGAGTGAAATGCGGAGGACGAAAATACAGTGACGACGCGGAGACTTTATTACGATGATGCTTATGAGAAGGAATTCAAAGCTCGCGTGGTCTATTGCGAGGTCCTTCCGCCGAATTTGAGCGCTGGCATCACGGGAACGGTGTGGGGGCTGATACTGGATCGCACGGCTTTCTACCCGACCTCGGGAGGGCAGCCCAACGATACTGGGAAGATCGGAGACGCCAATGTGCTAGATGTACGCGATGAAGGCGACGAAATCTTGCATCTTGTCGACCGGAAACCTTCCGATCCGGACGTGAACTGCTGTGTCAACTGGCCGCGGCGGTTTGACCACATGCAGCAACATACCGGGCAGCATCTGCTCTCCGCCATGTTTTTGGAACGGTTCGGCTTGCCCACGGTTTCGTTCCATCTTGGCGAGGAACTCTGCACCATTGATTTGCGTGGGCCCGAACCGACGGAAATAATTCTGGAAGGCGCGGAGCGCGCCGCGAATCAGGTGGTGTTTGAGAACCGGCCGGTCAACGTGCGCTACGGAACCGCGGACCAGTTGTCGCAGCTTGGCGTTCGGAGAGAAGTAGATCGCAGCGGAATCCTGCGCGCTATAGAGATCGAGGCAGCGGATTTGCAGCCGTGCGGCGGGACGCATGTTAAAAGTACAGGCCAGATCGGCGTCGTATTGGTGCGCCGTTGCACCAAAGTGCGGCAGGATTGGCGCGTGGAATTTGCGTGCGGCGGGAGAGCGGAACGGCTGGCGCGCCGTGATTTTGAATTGTTGCGGCGGGCCGCTGAACAATTGAGCTGCGCTCCAGAGGATATCGTTGCGGCCGCCGCACGTTCTCTCACGGAGCGCGACGCGAATTTCAAGAGTCTTCGCGCGGCACAGGAGCGGCTTGCGCAAGCCGAGGCCACACTGGCATTGCAGAATGTAACGCCTGGCGCCAATGGCGTTCGCGTCGTCGCGCGACTTTTCGAAGGAGTCCCGGCCGAGTACCTCGGATTTTTTGCTGGCGCGTTTACAAAGACTGAAAAAGCGATTGCGCTTCTAGCCGTGGCTGAGGATGGCCACGTGCTATTTGCTCAGCATCCGGGCGCCGGCAAGGATATGAATGCACTTCTTAAACAGGTCCTGGAAAAAATTGGTGGCAAGGGCGGCGGAACGCGCGATTTCGCGCGAGGCAAGTTATCCGATCCCGCGAAAGCCCAAGAGGCGCTTGATGCCGCCAAGCCTTTGATTTAGGGTGCGCGGAAGAGCATTTTCCTGCAGGCGGCGCGGAGCTGGTTTTCCTGTTGTGGGCGGGAGATTAGAAGAATCGCGTTCGTACGCGATCCGGCAAAACTTTCAGATCTACTAAGGTCAGGAAATCTATGGTCTTGAATTCGCGGTCGATCGCCGGAGGTCCGCAGACGCGCGCGGAAATATCCAGATAGGCCCGGAACAGGCGCGGCGGCCGTGGAGGTGCCGCGCCGGAACCATTTGATTGGCATTCGCGACCCAGCACCGGTTTAGTCCGGAGAGACTGCTCCACCAGATATTTGTCGCGTAAGACTTCGTAGAGGGCGATTCCCTCGTTCTCATCCTGGGAGGACAAGGAACTGCACCCGATCAGGTACCGCGCCTTGCAGCTCTGTGCATATTTCGCAATCCCTTTCCAGAGCATGTGGAGTACGTTGGTATTGCGGTATTCCTCGCGGACGCAGGCCCTTCCAAGCTCGAGGACTTCAGCGCGGAGGCTTTCGAACGGACCGAAATCAAAGAAGCCCTCGCCGTAGTAGCCAAGATTTCCCTTGGCGCGGTACCCGTTCTGCATGCGGTAGGTTCCAGCCAGCTGGCCGGTGACCGCATCACGCACCATCAAGTGGTCGCAGATAAAGTCGAAGCGGTCGCGGTCCAATCCCGAACTGGCGGAACTATCCAGCCCCTCGCCAAGTTCGCAATTAAAAACCAGATAGCGCAACCGCTGGCATTCGATGACATCTTCCAGAGTTTGCGCCATTCCCACGCGGAAGCGGTCGGTGGTAGCAAGTGGATTCTCGCAGTCATGAACCAAGACGGCGGTTTTTGCCATGCCATAAGTGTCAACCGCAGCAGATTACAGAGATATTTCGGGGGTGTGAATTAGGTATTTCCGGGGGTAACTGATGCGCGACAGAGAAAGTGGTGGACGAGAAGAGATTCGAACCCTCGGCAAATAGAACAGCTCATTTGAGCTTCACGGCGCAGAGCGAGGAGAAATGCTTTTTCTGCCAAAGAAAAAGCGCTGTCAGATTTGACAGTTTCCCACCCCGAAGAACACGCAGAAAATCGCGATCTGATAGGGACAATGCAGATGCTAGCCGTGACGAAGATACGGTCGCGCAATACGTGCGGAAGGATCAAGAAGAGGAGCCAATCTGATGTCTAAGCTCAGCTTTACCGTGTTCATATCTCTAGTCACATTGCTTGCTAACCCTGTCCGGGCCAACGAGAGTCAAGCGAGCCTGGGTACGAGCCAAGTCAATCTCCATATAGGTGGAGGCATAGGAGTTCCGCTAGATCCCACGGGCAACTACGCTGGAATCGGCGGCACATTCCAAGCCGGGGCTGGACCGAATCTTGGTATTCATCATTCAATCGTAGGGGAATTCATGTGGCACACTCTGCCCCCTAATCAAAGTGCATTATTGCCAGTCGTGAATGCTCTCTGTTTATTGAATCCTCCAGCACCGCCAAGTACTGTTTGTTCTGCAGCTTCTATCCACGCGACCGATAACGTCTACGCTTTGACAGCTAACTATATGTACCATAAGGAAGGAAAACGTTTCGGTTATTACGCCATTGGAGGCGGGGGTTGGTACTACCGGAAAGCCGAACTGAAGAACTTTACAGTGCCACCTGGCACCGCGTGCGTTCCGGCCTGGGGATGGTGGGGATATACGTGCCAGGGCGGATTTGTAACGAATTCCGTTTTGGGGAGCCGGGGTGTAAGTTCTGGCGGCATAAACGGGGGAGGTGGTTTTACAATCGGAATGACGTCAGGCCTCAAATTCTATATCGAGGCCCGCTACCATTATTCACCTCAGGGCGGTCGGGTCTCCACGAAGTTAATGCCGGTCACAATGGGTATTAGATGGTAAGACGCTGCTCTGGATCAGGGCGCTGACTCACGATCGAAAATTGTTCTTTAAAAAAGGCGTAACACCGTCACGCTCTACAAAAGAGTCTACTGCCACGGCAGGCCAAGGCGGCCACGCCTCAGGAACCAGCCTAGCTATATTGAGGATAGTGGCGCATGTCCCGCAGACGAGACCACGGACATAGCGGATTGTCACTGTCCGGTGCCGTAGTCCATATGGCAAGCCTTGAACGTGGTTAGGAATCCTCAGCCACAACGAAAAACTCTGCAAAGCCTGACGCGCCCAGGATTTTCATGGGGAAACAACCATGCGAGTAAGACTCCGGGGAAAGTTCCCCCGCCGCCACTGAGTTTGACGCGCGATGCCTGAAGGAAATTAGCAAGGAGCCACCATGCGTAACACAATCTCCAAAACCCTGGATAAGTCTGCTTTACTTTTGTTGTCTATAGCTGTTGTTTTGCTATCCGCAGCCAGCGAATTTGGAAGCGCGTCCGAAACGCGAGTTCAACGAAACTTCGCGAGCCTGCGGGGGGAGCAGAATCAGACGGCGACAAAGTCAGAATCTCCGACGCCGGCCGATCCTCAGGTTAAAGCGGTTCTAGATAAGATGGCAGCCGCCGGTGTTTCTCGCCCAACTACTGTGGCAGACGTGCGAAAAGCATACCTCTTCTATCCGACACTCTCGGGCAGTCCAGAGCAGATTTTTCGAATTGAAGATCGGGACATCCTCGGGCCGGCGGCGAAGGCGAATATCGGCGTCCGCGTCTACACTCCCAACTCCACGAGTGGCTTGCCCATCTTTGTATTCTTCCATGGCGGAGGTTTTGTGGCAGGCAACCTCGATACCTATGACACGCCTCTACGTTCGGTGGCAAACCGCTGTCAATGCATTGTCGTTTCTGTGGACTACCGCCTGGCACCGGAAAACAGATACCCAGCAGCGCCGGACGACGCCTATGCTGCGACCAAGTGGGTGGCAGAGCATGGCACTGAAATCGGCGGGGATCCGCATCGAATTGCCGTGGGAGGAGACGGTGCTGGCGGAAATCTGGCAGCTGGAGTTACGCTAATGGCGCGCGAGCGTGGCGCTCCGCGTCTGACCTTTCAGGTCCTGATCTATCCTACGCTCGACGCTTCAACACTGAGGTCGGTCTGGTGGGAGGAAACGGACGTTCCGACTGTTACAAGAGGCGTGAAAAACGACATTCTTCGTCTCTATCTGCCAGTCACAGGAAATCTGAGAGATCCTTATGTCGCCCCACTCCATGCCGAAAATCTTAAGAATTTGCCCGCAGCACTAGTCATCAGCTACGAAGACAATCCAATGCACGACGAAGGGGACGAGTATGCAACTCGCCTCAGGCAAGACGGTGTCGCCGCAAATGTTTCCTTCTATCCCGATATGATCCACGGATTCTTTTTGATGGCTGGTGATCTGGCGGCAGGGAAAAAGTGTATCGACGAAATAGCGAGCGCTCTGCGCAGTGCGTTCAAGGACGCATCGCAAAAACTTCCGTGAAAAGGATATCACAGCCTTCTGTCGTAGAATCGCTGAGCAGCAGTGGTTTCTGCAATCCGCGTTCGGCCGTTACTCGAGGAGGAGTGACAGCCACCAAACGCAGGCTAGCGCGCCCGCGAGAGCGCACCAAAATAAAATGCAAGAGTTCGAGAGCCGGACTACGACCAACCCCGCTCTTCCACGGCCTAAATGCCCTCCGCTGCCGCATGCGAAGGCCCTCTCGGGAAACCTCAGACTCCAGTGAATTGACGTAGGCAGTGACTTCCTGTTGTTTGGGCGACGGTTCCGGCGCCTGGCTTGGGGACGTGACGGGACAAAGGTGCCGCGCTCGCTCGAGATTCAGTTAACACAAACCACGTTCAGCTTTGCGTCTAGATGTCCTCCTCTGGGTATACCTGCTAGAAGCCTTCGCAATTGTCTGCGAGCTTTGTACAATTGGGACTTTGAATTTCCAACCGAATATCCAAAAAGTGCGGCGATCTCTTTATGCTCGTATCCAAAGACTTCATGAAAGATGAAAGCTTCCTTGTAACCGGCCGGCAATACATCGAGAGCTGCTTGAAGGTCGATCCATCCCATTAGATTCGGGTCCGGCCCGCCGATCTCGCTGATGGGATCACAATCATCCTCTGTGCCCTCGACTAGAGTAGTCCATCTATGCTTGTTCCTGCGGAGGCGCATCAGTACGACGTTCGTTGTCAAGCGGTATAGCCAAGAAGAAAATGCAGACTCACCGCGAAACGTGTTGATCTTGAGAAAAACTCGGACGAATACGTCTTGCGCAGCGTCCTCGGCCTCGGCTGGGTCTCGCAACATGCGCAAACAGACGCGGTGTACGAATCCAAAGTAGCTTCGGTATATGAGTGCAAAGGCCTCCCCGTCGCCATGATGAGCCAAGCGAATCGCCTCGTGCAAGGATGTGCCTTCAAGCTTCTTTAGCATCGGTTCATTCATTTCCCTGACTACCTGGACGCTATCCGTGGAGGAATCCGAGGAACACTGCCAAAAATGACAGGGACGTCTCACTTGAGCTCCCGATTCGGCAGACACAAGGCGCAGATTCGCTCGGCGGTCGAATACTCTGCTGTGCTTAATGCCAAAAGCCACGAAACTGGTTCGCAAGGGCTAAATGCTCTCTTGCCGCAGAGTCAGCACGCTGCGATCACAGGTCAGCCTCACCAGGTCTACCTTGCGTTAAACAGGTTAAGTCTGAGTGAGATACAGCAGTTCTCGATGCCAACTGCGTCTTGGGTTGGTTGACAGAATCGAAATGGCAGAGTATAGGTGTCGGCCAGGTTCAACGTTCGGAGGATTGATGAAGGCAACGCGGGCGGTAGTATCTTTGCTAGCGGTTTGCTCGTTGCTCGTCGAGGGGGGTGCTCCCCTGGCCCATCCACAAACGCGCGCACAGGCACACATTGTTGCAAACGTTGAGCTCGTACAGATACCCGTAATCATCTTCGACGACAAAGGTTCGGTTGCCACTAGCCTCAAAAAGAGCGACTTTAGGCTGTTCGATGATGGAGTTGAACAGAACATCCTTTACTTCGAGAGGGAGCGGGTACCCGTTTCCTTCGTGATTCTTGCGGACTTGAGTTCGAGCATGACAAGAAAGATCCCGTTCGTTCAGGAAGCGGCCCTTTCTCTCCTTGACCCTCTGCAGGAATCTCAAGAAGACACCGACGAATACTCGGTATTTGGAATCGGCAAGCGATCCAAGCAGCTTTTGTCTTTCACCCGTGATCAGCATGACCTCGAGCGCAGACTGCCGCTACTGCTGACCGCTACCAATGAGAGTACCGCTTTGTTTGATGGAATCTGGTTTGGAGTGAATACTGCTCGACAAGAGGCGGCGAATCAACATCGCGCCATGATTATTATCACGGACGGCGGCGATAATCACAGCCGATACAACCTATCAGAAACAAAGAAGCTCTTGGAGGAGGCTGACGTCCCAGCTTTCGCGGTCATGGCAGGGCCAGCGTTCGAGCTCCCCGAGATCTTTCTGCCACAGGAGAAGAAACGAAACCGACTGCCCACAGGAAGGGGATCGAACACACAGTCTCCCAACTCACCTCTAGCCATTCGGGCAGACGACTATATTGGTCCTGCCGAACGGCACGGTCCTCATAACATGAAGACTCTGACGGAAGCGACAGGGGGCGGTGTCTTTACCGCCCGAGATGAAGAAGACCTGCCGCGTATCGTTCGGACGATCGGGCTGGCAGTGCGGTACCGATACGTTCTCACTTATGAACCAACCCGTGCCCCACTATCCAGAGACAATCGACAGGCTCTCGCAGGGGATCACGATTTGCACAAAATTCACCTGGAGCTCTGCCCCAAAGAAAAATTTGTGGGATATAGCGTTCCCTACTATAAACGCGGCTACCATAGCGTCGAATAAACGAATAAATTTCGCCTTGCATTTTCGTCTTTTGGGGACGGCCGTGGACCTCTAGAGCTCAAGGGGTTGGAGTCTGAGTTGAGCTTGGTGTCCCATTCGTGCTAGTCCATTGTGAATCGCTTAGATTCCACCCACCGCCGAGTGTGCGATAGAGGTCGACCACGGCCAACTTGCGGCCTAGGTCGTACGTCACCGACGTGCTCTCCGCTGGATAGAGTTGAATTTGGGCATCAACGATCTCGAAATAACTGGAGAGTCCGCTATCGTACCTGATGGAAGACAACCGCACTGACTCACGGTAGGCCTCCACGGCTTTCAGCTGCTCACGGTAGGCTTTGGCTAGCTGTTGATGTGCCGACAGGGACGTCGCAACCTCGCCGAAGGCCTGCGTAACCGCTTTCTCGAAAGAGATCTTAGCTTGGTCGCGCAAAGCGAGCGACGCACGGTATTCGTTTTTCAAGCGACCTGCGGTAAATAGGGGCCCTGCCAAGTTACCAGCAAGGTTCCAGGCCTTTCCGGAGGCGGTAAGCTCAGAAAGCTGAGGACTCACTCCCCCCAGTAAACCAGTAAGGGAAATCGTGGGGAAGAAATTGGCCTTGGCGACCCCGACGTTAGCGTTGGCTGCAATCAGGTTCTGCTCTGACTCGCGCAGATCAGGACGCCGCTCCAAGAGCGTTGCTGGCAAACCAACAGGTACGTCCGGCGGGTCGTATTGATCGGCAAGAGCAACGCCGCGTGTGATCGGCCCGGGGTTGCGGCCGAGAAGTAAGTCCAGTGCATTCTCTTGAGCAATAATCTGCCGTTCGAAATCTGGTATTACAGCCGCTACATTAGAAAGCGCTGCCTGAGCACGGGCAACCTCAAGTCCCGATGATGCTCCGCCCTCCAGTTTGCGCTGAAACAGATCGAGAGTTTCTTGAAAGCTTTGGACCGTTCGACGAGCAATCACCAGCTGCTCATCGAGCGCTCGCAACTGAAAATAGCCTTGTGCGACATCGGACAGGACCAAGAGCCGAACGTTGCGGCTGGCTTCCTCGCTGGAGAAATACACGGCACGTTGAGCCTCATTTAATTTACGGATCCGCCCAAACAGGTCGATTTCCCAGATGGTGCTAAAACTATAGGCGTAATACGTGTGATTGGAAATGACGCTAGACTGCGCTCCCGTAATGCTCGTGTTGTAGCCCAGCTGGGGGTAGTACTGCGAACGGCTTATGCCCAGCAAGGCTCGTTCTTGCTCGACTCGGGATACCGCCAACTGCAAATCATAATTATTCTTCAATGCCTCACGGACAAGACTCTGTAGAACGGGGTCTTTGAACAAATCCCACCAGGACATGTCTGCGGCGGAGTTCGCCGTCGCCTGTTGCTCGGTGTAAAAAGTGCCAGGGGACTGAACTGCTGGACGCACATACTTAGGACCAACCGTGCAGCCAGCGAGGAAGAAGAGGAGCGGAAGAAGCGCGACGACAATGATTTTTCGCATCAGTCGTGTCCTTCCTCAAGTGCTAGCGGCCTGGGAATTCCCACCGTCCCTTTCTTTTCTTTCCCAGCAAGGCGTTCAACCACAACGTATAGAACCGGAACAAGGAAGACGCCCAGGACGGTCGCTGCAGTCATACCGGTGATGACGGAACTTCCTAAGACTCTGCGGCCAATCGCGCCCGCGCCTTTCGCTGTCCAAAGAGGAACACATCCCAGAATGAAGGCAAACGATGTCATCAGAATGGGCCGGAGGCGAAGACGAGCCCCTTCGAGGGCTGCTTCTACCAGCCCCTTGTTTTTGTTCTTGTTCTCTAAGATTGCAAACTCGACGATCAAAATTGCGTTCTTAGCCGTGAGTCCGATTAACATAACGAGCCCAATTTGAGCAAAAACGTTGTTATCGAGCTTGCGTAGCAGCAGTCCGGCGTTTGCCCCGAGAACAGCCACTGGAACCGACAAAAGCACGCTGAAAGGCAGTGACCAACTCTCATAGAGTGCAGCCAAGATTAGGAATACACAGAAGATCGACATGCCGAAAACAATCGCCTGTCCACCTTCAGCTTTCTTTTCCTGATAAGACATGTCGCTCCAGGCATATCCCATACCAGCAGGCAAGACTTCAGCTGCAACTTGTTCCATCGCGGCCATCGCCTGACCTGAGCTGAATCCTGGTGCGGGTGAGCCGTTGATCTGGATACTTCGGAACAAATTGAAGCGGTTGGTATATTCCGGTCCCGAAACGCGTTTCACAGTAACCATAGAAGCGAGGGGTGTCATTTCGCCCTTCGAGTTTCTGACGTAAAAGCTCTTAATTTTGTCGGCGCTGATGCGATACTCCGGCTCTGCCTGCAGGTAAACTTTCCACTGACGACCAAACCGATTAAATTGATTAACGTAGGCCCCGCCCAAAAAGGCTTGCAATGTCTGATAGACGTCCCCGAACTGTAGACCCTGCTTTAACACGCGATCCTGGTCAATATCGACAAAAAGCTGTGGAACTGAAGGCCGGAAGGTAGCTACGAGCGAACCAACTTCTGGGCGCTTCCGCGCGGCTTGATTCAACTTGTCAAGAGTCTCCGAGAGCTGCTGAACGGTTCCAGCAGACCGATCCTGCAACATAAAGCTGAAGCCGCCAGCTGTGCCAAGGCCCGGAATAGCCGGTGGGCCGAAGGCGAAGCCGATGGCTTCGGGAATTTCCGCGCGCATTTTCTGGTTCAGAGTCTGCATCAGACCGTTGGCGGAGAGTTCGAAACCCTCGCGTTCGTGCCACGGATCGAACTGAAGGAAATAGAAACCGGTATAGCTGGCAGAAGTGTTAGATAATAGACTGAAACCGACGATCGCGTCGTATCCCTGAATGCCGTGAGTATGCGCTAGAATCTCATCCATTTTGCGCATGACAGCGTCCGTACGTTGTAAAGAAGCAGCATCCGGAAGCTGGAGCTGAATGAATGCGTATCCCTGATCTTCTTCCGGAACGAAGCTGCTAGGAAGGCTCTTGCCCATAGTCACGGCGATAACCGAAACGCCCAAGAGCAAGAGCAAAGCAATTCCCCATCGGCGAATGAGAACGTGGCTCCAGCTGACGTAGCCCCCCGTCATTTTTCCGAACCACCGATTGAATCCGGCGAAGAACCTGCCGACAAGTCCTTTAGATTCCTTACGTGGACGAAGCAAAATGGCCGAGAGCGCCGGTGAGAGTGTCAATGCGTTAAAAGCCGAGATGAGAACGGAGACGGCGATAGTAATGGCGAATTGCTGATTCAGCAGGCCCTTAATGCCTCCCATGAACGCCATGGGAATGAATACGGAAGACAAAACCAGAGCGATACCAATAACTGGAATTGTAACTTCTTCCATCGCCTTAATGGTTGCCTCTCTAGCCGTCAATCCATGCTCGATGTTGTGTTCGACTGCCTCGACAACAACGATTGCATCGTCCACGACGAGTCCAATAGCAAGGATGAGTCCAAAGAGAGACAGAGTGTTGATTGAAAAACCGAGCAAGGGGAAGATGGCAAACGTGCCTATCAGTGACACTGGCACGGCAATCAGGGGAATGAGAGTTGCACGCCAACCTTGCAAAAACAAGAACACCACGATGATTACCAGGACGATGGCCTCGAACAATGTGGTTAGAATCTCTTTCATTCCCTCCGTGATAGGGAGCGTGGTGTCCATGGAAACGGTGTAATCCAAGTCTTGCGGAAACCGAGTTTTCAGATCCTCCATCTGCTCTTTGACTTGTTTCGCCACAGCCAAGGCGTTGGAACCGGGGGCTTGATAAATAGCAATGATGACTGCGGGCTTCCCGTTGTATCGTCCGATTTGCTGATAAACAAGTGATCCCAATTCGATCCGTGAGACGTCTTTCAATCTGACCGTTGAGCCATCGGGATTTTGCCGAACAATGATTTTTCCAAATTCCTCAGCATCGACCAGCCTTCCTGGGGCGCGAACTGCGTAAGTAAACTGCTGGCCCTTGGGAGCGGGCTCAGCACCGATCTGCCCTGCTGGATTTACAGCACTCTGCTGTAGGACAGCATTGCTCAGGTCTGAAACAGTGAGACCGAGTTTGGTCAGCTGATCCGGCTTTATCCAGATGCGCATGGCATAATCCGCAGCGCCGAAGTTGGTTACTTGCCCGACACCAGGAACGCGCAAGAGCGCGTCGTTAATATTGATGGTTGCGTAGTTTCCCAAAAATTGTCCGCCGTAGGTCTCCTTTGGCGAATAGACGGACAGCACAAGCAGAGGAAGCCCCATGAGTTTCTTGACGGTCACACCGTATTGATTGACCGAAGTTGGGAGATTCGGGCTTGCCTGGGACACTCGGTTCTGCGTGTTCACCTGGTCGATATCAACGTTAGTGCCTACGTCAAACGTGACCTTGAGATTCATCGTTCCGTCGTTAGCATTCGTGGACATCATGTAGAGCATGTTGTCCACACCGTTCATTTGCTGTTCAAGTGGCGTGGCAACAGACTGCTCGATCGTCAGCGCATCCGCACCGGTATAGGTAGCCAAAACGTTAATTTGGGGAGGCACGATATCGGGGAGCTGGGCTACGGGAAGCTTGGCCATCGACACAAGGCCTATAACTACGGTGAGGATGGCAATCACTATGGCAACGATCGGCCGGTCAATAAAGAATTTCGACATAGCTAGATTCCGCCAGTCGGCGCAGTGGTCTGCGTGTCTTTGAAGTGCGTTGGGGCAACGGTCATGCCTGTCTTGATGCGCTGCAGTCCGTCAACTACAACATTTTCCCCGGCCTGAAGACCGGACTCGACCACCCACATATCGCCAGACTGTGGGCCCAGTTTCACGGTCTTGATTGTGACCTTGTTGTCGGGCGCGACTACCCCCACCTGAAAGACTCCTTGAAGTTCCGAAACCGATTGCTGCGGAATCAGGATTGCACTTTTGCGCAGCTCAGTAACGGCGCGAATACGGGCATATTGACCGGGACGCAGCACGTTGCCTGAATTGGGGAACTCTCCTCGCACCTGAATTGTTCCAGTTCGTGAATCCACTTCGCGGTTCACGAAAAGAGCGCGACCACGCCGCGGGAAAACCGTACCATCTCCGAGAATCAACTCGAGATTTTGGCCCGCTGACCGACCTGTTTTTTCACGAACGAACCTGATGTAGTCCTGCTCCGCGATGCTAAAGTCCACGTATATTGGGTTTACGCTTGATATGGTTGTCATAATCGTGGTCGGCGTCATTAGGTCCCCGATTTGGACTTTGGAGACTCCCGCGATTCCGGAAATGGGCGCGGTCACAGTTGTCCAGCCCAGATTTAATTTGGCATTGTCCAGAACCGCTTGGCCTGCATTCGCCTCTGCCTTCCCTGCGATTTCCGAACTCAACGCTTTATCGAGTTCGGCTTGGCTAACGGCTTTCTGAGCGACTAACGGTGTGTATCGGCGCACATCTATTTGCGCCTGTCCCAGCGAAGCGCGGACTCGCTCAAGGTTCCCTTGGGCCTGTTCTACTGCGGCTTGAGCCTGCCGTTTGTCAAGCTGGAACATTGGCGCCCCCTTCTCCACATAGGAGCCTTCACTGTAGAGCCGGCCAAGCAAAAACCCGTCCACCTTCGGCCGGATGTCAGCGTCCACATTGCCTAGCATCGTTCCGACCCATTCTTGGTGGATAGAGACATCCTTCAGAATTACGGCTGTAACCGTGACGCCGGGAGGCGGAGGAACTGGCTTTGCCGTATTTGAAGAGCAGCCGGCACAAATCGCCATCGACACTATTAGCGCGAACACAAAGTGCGGCTGCCGTGCGGCGGAAAGCGGTGGAATTGTTGGCGCGGTGGAAAAGATCACCCCGAGTGGTAATAACTTTGTTTGCATTTTGTACGCTCCGCGAGGGGCAAGTACGGGTTGTTCAGACCGCAAGATTGTCAGCGTCTGGTGCTGCCGGAGCGGGCACGTTTGTCCGGTCAGAAAGGTACTCACTCCTAGAAAAAGGTAGTAGCAAAGTAGAGAGCGGATAACTGTCAAAAATAGCAGGTGCTCGGAGCTTCATTTCCACTCGAAGATGAACGAGAACATGATTCGCAACTTTCTGAAAGTAATTGGCTTGTGTCTGTAACCGATTCACTGACGCCGTGACCGAGTCTCCGGTCGCGACTCGTCTCCGTTTGGATTGATCTGCAGGAGACTTTTGTTCGGAGGTTTCAAATTGGTAGCCCGCAGTAATCCAAGTACGCCGATTCTTAGACTGTTTGTGTTGAATGTGCGAGGTTGAATCGAAGAGTTTCGACGACACAGCGAAGCTATGTGCCGATCTTTACCCCTATTACTTCACCCGAGACCACAATTTCCACTCGGCGATTCTTCTGCCTGTTTGCAGGCGTCGAGTTATCGACCACCGGAGTGGACTTGCCAAAACCTTGTGCGGTCACGTTGGGCTGTGCCAGCCCCTGTTCGATCAGATAGTTGCGTACCGATTCCGCGCGCTGCTCAGAAAGCTTTTGGTTAACCTCATCGCTGCCAACGTTGTCCGTGTGCCCCTCGACAGCAAGTGTCAAGCCGGAATGTGCCAGGACAATACCCGACAGTTTGGCCAGCTTTTCCCTAGCCTCAGGACGCAAGTCATACTTGCCAAAATCGAAGAGCACGTCCCCCATGTTGACAACGAGCCCGCGTGGAGTGTCACGGGTTTCCAGAATGCGGTTGAGTTGATCGAGAAGCTGAGTGCGTAGTGCAATCGCCGCCTGGCGGACGCGTTCGGCGTCTGCGCGAGCTGCTTCTTCTTTTGCCTTCAGGGCATCCTCTTGTGCCTTGGCTTTGGCGGCTGCTGCGTCCGCTTCTGCCTTGGCTTTAGCAGCCGCAGCTTCCGCTTCGGCTTTCATTTGTGCTTCTTTCGCGGCGGCTAACTCGGCCTGACGCTTGGTTTCTTCATCGGCCTTGCGTTTTGCTTCCGCAGCCTCCTGGGCAGCCCTGGCCTCCGCCTCGCCCCGGGCCTTGGCGGCTGCAGCTTCTCGCTCTGCAGTAATACGCGCTGCTTCTTGGCGCTGGGCGGCGAGCGCGCGCGCGTCTTCGGCAAATTGAATCGCCTGCCGAGCTTTGGAGATGATGTCCTTCTTGTCTGCGTTACCAGTTAGAGCGTTTTCCGTCATTTGCAAGCTGGCGGAGGCCTTGGTAAAAATTTCAGGTGCATCTTTCTCAGCGCCGCGTGACTTGGCTATGTCTACGGCGTTACGCGCTTCATAAACTTGCAGTGGAACACGCTCGATATCCGGCGTCATTGCCAGAGGGTTCCCTAGCTTCTCGTACTGGGCACGCCTCATCAGCTTGAAGTCGTTGACCGGAAAAATCTCCCCTTTCGTATTTTTCCGAGTGTCGTTTTCCAGGACCACCATCTCGCTGGGCGTCCGCACGGCAAAGTAAGGTTCGGCGGTAACTATCATGGCAAACGTCTGTCCCGGCGTGGTTGCATTAAGCTTACCCTCCCCGTTTTCATTGATGAGAATCTCGCCGGTGTTACCGGTACGCCCGTCTGGTGTAACTACCCACAGAACGTAGGTTAGAAATTCGGCGCCAAGCTTGGATGGCTGGGTCATCTCCTTGATCTTCACGTCTATGTTTGTCGCGCCTGCCTTGGCAGCGACTTTTATCTCACCAGTTGCCTCAGGCATTAGGTCTGTGCCCTTTAGATCGACTTTTGTACTGCCCCCCCCGACCCTATAGCCGATGGCTTTGACAGACTTGCTGACCACGCTGGAATCTGGCACCTTCTCTTGCGAATACCCCGCAGGACTGCCGGCCGTCAAAGTCAAAATTAGAAAGCAAAGAAAACTTTTATTACGGTGCATTGGAATCTCGCTTCCCAACCTCTCGCTTCCCAACCTCTAGTAATTTCGTCGCACGTCAATGTCGGACGAAAAGGGGACAATGCCCACTGTCAGACTAGACAGTGGGCGAGCAGCCGTCCTCTCGGCAGTTGCGCACTTGGCTTCCCAGAGTTCCAGTTGGCGCATCTCATGCGGTCCTGTCTGTTTTGACAGTTTCGGAGAATATGCATGCAAGGCCATTCTCGTCCCCGCGGAGCCGAACTTCTCCCCCGAAGCAGGGCAAGAGTGCCCGCATGCACCAACTCGCAGGATGACCAAGAAAAGCATCCTGCCCATGAAGTCGGCTCCGTCCCCGCTAAAGAGACACGAATAGGTAGTGTTCATGAGAGTGACAATCTCGATCGTGCTTTTGTGCATGCGTGTGCCGAACCCTTTGTTCAGGTGATCCAAGCCGTCGAAGCATCAGGCGTCACAGCTTACAAGTGAGGCGTAATCATGTTTTTCAGCCCACAACGGGTTCGGCCGAACTATCGATGAAAAAGGAGAAGGGGTCTAACTCATCGGATTCTGAGAAGACCCGGCCTTCGATGACAAGGGACACACGAACCTACCTTTAAGGAGTTTCCGACGCATCATTTTGTTCCGATCACCTTGTCTTTTCTTAGCTGCTTGACGAGCGCTTTAGCGTACTCCCTTGCCAATTTCCCGAAGTCCTTGGTATAGACAGTGTCGGTTTCTCCGCTCCAGAGGAGTTTTTCATCTTTAGTGTTGTAGAGGTTGAACTCGGTGCTGACGTAAGTGTCTTCCTTCATATAAGAACTGGTCGCGTACCCCTGCCCCCAAGCCATATTCCAGTACGGCCAGAAATTCGAGTAGGCAGTGGGAGGCACATAAAGAGGGCCGGCGAGGCTTGTGACCACTTCTTTGGTTTCCTTGCGCATGTCCTTTGGCCGGATGACAAGGACGCCATCGTAGTCGCCTTCTTTGATGCGCTCTTTGAGTTCACCTTCCATCAGTTCGTTGCGCGGAGGCAGGACCATGTGGCTTCTGATGCCATGAACGCCGGATTTGGCGAGCAATCTCTCCATCTCATCTTCAAGTTCTTGGCGTATGAGGTAGTTCTCCATGACTCCGATGACCAGGACCTTATAAAGCTTCGGCATGGGTTGGTCGGTGAGAACCCAACGGTGAATTATTTTTGTACCGGCCTGCAGCGGGACTGCGGATAGCGCCAGGATAGATACCAGAAAAAGAAGGCGCGTTCTGATCGCATATATCCGCATGGCACGGGTAAGAGGTTGCTCAGTCTCAGGCAAGTTAAATGGCACCGTTATTGCTGTCCTTGAACAGTTCCCCGGTTGATACGTTTGAAGGCGGCGGGGCTAGTCCGGCTTTCCCCAATGGATGCGCGTCTCGGGCAACCGCTATTCCGTGTACCGAGTTAGCAGGACGCCAAGAATAATCAGCAGTCCCGGCCAAGCCTGCCTGAAAATGCGGTGCCACTTTTGTGGTGTCTTGGTCAGTCCAGCTAGTCCATTGGCGAGAGCGACTCCGAGGCCCGCACCCGCAAACAAACGATGCTGATTTTGAATACGAGCCATAGTCTCCATCGCATTAGGTGCCTGCATATTGCCGCTGTGAGCGTGAAACAGCAGCAGAATCGCACCCGCGGCGCCCACGACAGGGAAGAAACACGCAGCCCATGGCGACTTCAATCGTCCGCGCGCTCTTTGAAATTCAACATAACCAAGGGCTAAAAGAATCACCGAGAAGATTTTGTGCTGTAAGTCCTCGGCATTATGGGTGATTGCATACCAAGGAGTCTGCGGACCAAAGGGCCAGATCTCGGTATCGCTAAAGACCAGAACAAAGAGGCCTGCCGCAAGAAAGCACATGGGCCAGGCAAATCGCACAAGAGGCCAACGCCTGGCGAGATGGCTCTCCGCGAGGATGAATATTCCCGCGCAAATAACGAACAATCCGGCCAGGTGATGATTAAACTCGCTCTCTTGTTTGTCCGCTAGCCGCTGGGCCGCTTGCGCGGGTTCTTCGACCGCAGCCGGCACATCCATTTTCATTCCTGGCATATCGTGCTGTTGCGTCCAGGACAAGGGAGTGAGCAGAAACAGGAGCGAGATAGAAAACATAAACAACATCATCGACTTAAGAATTCGAGACAGGGAAGCATCTTGTACGGGCAGCATCGCATGGTCCTCGTTGATTCTGGACTCGATTCACGGTCCTCGAATGAGAATTCACGCCGAAGGGGTTTGTATCTTTTGGAAGGAATGGCTGCACCTGTCAAAATTGACAGGTCCGCATCTCCAGCGCTGCTCCTGCCAGCGGTCCATATAATCCGTAAGCCAGAAGGAATAACACCGCCTTCCAAAGTTGCTGCGAATTCAAAAACGAACCGGTCATGCGGAACCTCGAACAAGTTGTTCAAAAACATGGCCCGCCCTGGGTTTTGCAGGGCGAGCCGTGTCGGGGGGCACTGAGGAACTCAGGAGCGGGTGCTTTCTTGAAGCTTCTAATTGTTAGTTTCAACTACACTACGTGCCGGCTTCGGTCTTTGCCAAAGAATCTCTGAATCGGCAACCTGGTTAGGATAGAAACGAACGGATTCAGAGTTTGTGGGTAGCAAAACGATATCCACGCGGCGATTGTAAGCGAGCCAAGTTGCACGGAAGTTGCGTACGCGTGTTTCCTGGGGCTGATTCGGATTCCGAGTCTGCAAGTCAATGACTGTCGCCTTGTCAAGCGGGTTCTCATCGCCATGGGCCGACGTGTCGATCTTATTTGCGGCGATTCCTTGCGAAACCAGGAATTCCTTGACGTGCTGAGCCCGCAATTCGGACAGCCCTTGATTGTAACTCCCCGCACCGCGCTCGTCCGCGTGCGCATCCAAGGACAGCTTGGCGTTTGGGTCATACTCAAGATAGTGTTTGAACCCAGCAGCAAGGCTGGTCAATGTTTCTTGCTGGCTGCGAACGAGGCCAACCTCAGGGTTTTTCTTCGTTGGATAGTCAGTTGGGAAGAAGACGCTGCGCAGTAGCACTGCCGGAATCGGTTCGATGGAGCCCTTTAAGTGCACCGCGACGGTTTTCGTGTCGGAACCACCACATATATTCGTGGCAGTCAATGTGTACTTGAATTCTTCGTCGACCGGGCCATTGGCTGTTTGAGTTGGGCTGAGAGTTAGGGACTTGGTGCCGCTGGCGTCTACGGTGCCGAGGGTACCGAGAGAGGCAGCGTTGGCGTTGGATGACGACCAGCTCAGCGCCGTGCTCCCCTGCTCGAGAACCTTATCACCAATGCGCCGGTATCGGACCTCCGAGGGTGAAGCCTTCAGCGAGGACTGCACTACAGCATTCACTTCGACGGTGGTGCTCGGCTTGGTAACACCGCCAGGGCCTGTGGCCGTGAGTTCGTACGCAGTCGTTTGTCGAGGCGAGATGGTCCTCTCGCCTGTGGTTGGAACCGGGCTCATGCCACTCATGTCGGCGTCAATGGTCTCGCCGGAGGTCCAGGCCAACAGAGTATTTTGGTTGCAGTCGATTTTGGCCGGATTGACTGAAACTGCTCCGGCCACGGGAGCCACGACAACGGTGGCACTTGCAATGCCCGCGTGAAACCGCGGGACGGCTGCGCTCAGCTTACTGGAGCCTCGCGGCCAAGCCTTGGTTACTTGCTTTCCATTTGAGATATTCAAAATCACGCGCTGATCGGCACCGACCGTGACTGAACCAGACCAGAGCTCCTTGCCATATCTCGTGATCGTTAGTTCGTGGGTTCCGGGCGGAACGATCAGCTCTTGATGCGAAATAATTTCGTTATTGAATTCATCCACATGCCCGACAAAGTACTGGGGTTTTCTACCGTTCAGCAAGACGGCGGCATCACCTGCGCGCCTCGTGCCCGCTTCTATCTGGATGCGTCCGCGCGGGCCTGCTATGTCTGCCCCAACAGGATCAAGATTTACTTCCAACGGGACAGTGTGGCCTGAATCGATTGAAACGTCCTGCTCAACAAATTTGTAACCGTAATTCGCTACAACCAAATGGTGTGTTCCTACTTCGAGCTCCATCGTTCGATTGCCGGGGCCAATCGCCTTGCCATCGACGAATGTGTACGCTTGTTTGGGAGAAACCGAGATCTTCAGTTTTCCCGTTTTCAGTTCTTGAGCAAGGGCGGCCGAACCGAACAGAACCATCGCACCCAAGACTCCGCAAGATATCTTGCTCTTTTGATATCTCATCAAGTCTCCTCCTATTACGGGTAACCCGATATCATTTAGCTCCAAACGCTAGTTGCACTGGTCCTCCAGCGATACTGTTAAATGTGACAGCCCCAGCGGCACCGGAGTGCCAATTGGAGTCTGCCGACATGGGCGTAATGGGCTGTTCTCGTCAGTTTTTTAGACGCAGGGACAATTCTGGGCGCCGGGGCTCACGCGGGTCTTCGGTATCTTCAAACTTTCTAGGAGGCAGCTGGATCAGCCGACTCTTTCGATTGAAAAGGGGTCCGGCCGAGACGGAAAGGGTGAAGCATCGCTGCCTCGCCTCATAGAGTGGAGGTATCTCGGACCGGACCCCTTACTGAGGTTCGGAGTTAGGCACACGATAAGTCTTCTTCAAATTCTGAGGGAACTGTCAGAAATACCAGCAAAGGAAGTACACCATCGAAGGGGAAAATTTGCGGCTGGAAAGGGGAAGGAGACTGCGGACCGACCCTCCGTCGTGCCACGCGCAGTCTCCTTGGAACTGCTTGATTAAAGCCTGACTTCAGTTTCTCTGCTAGAACCGGAAGATGATGCCCCCCTGGTATCGGAAGTTGCTCTGGTTTTGGTTGCCGTTGGTAAAACCGTTGCCAAACCGTGTCAGGAGAAAATCGAACTGTGCTGGGCGGATAGCGACACTCTTGGTGAGCGGAACATCAAAGCCTCCGCCGATAATGTAATCAAAGGCGTTGTTGCTGGGGTTCTTTGCGAACACGCAACCGGGGCAAACGTTCTTTATATTCGCATAAGCATTGGTGTGTGCCCCGCCGAATCCAGTCTCCAGGAAGGGCTCGAAATGTTCGGAGCGGTGTTTATATACCAGAAGCGCGTTATAGAGGAATAAGTTGCCCTGAGCGCTGACCGTGCAGGAACCTCCGGGACAAACAGTAGGATTACTGCCAAAGTTAAATGTTCTTGTTTGGCTGGTGGTGCCCCCGAACTCCGCCTTGAGCCCAAAAGAATGGCTGAAATTGTAGGTGACGTCACCACTGCCGCCGTTTAGGGAAAAGCCGCCACCGTTCTTAAGTTGGTTTTCAGCATTGAACCGAATATAGCTGTAATTCAACCCGACCTCTACCTTGGGATAATCCTGGGCCAGCGCGGCTGTTCCAAACAGCAGAAGAATTCCTAACGTGTATGCACTTCTCATTCTCATTTCTTTTCTCCTCATCCCGAGATTTGCGTCTCTCAGGTCATTGCTGGATTGATGATCCTCGACGAGTGTCAAGTTAACTCGCACGGTTCTTCACAGAAACTGTCAAAAATGACAGACGTCATTTGAAAGACGTGGAAATAAAATTCTATTTAGGAGATGTCAGAGGACAGGCGCGCTCTCGAGCTGACTCTCGCTATCGGAATATGCCGGACAAGACTACGGACAAAGAGAGGGCAAACAAACTATTCTCTGCAGCTTCATCGTGGTTCGAATGGATTCATGGGGATCTCCGCAATAGACTTTTGTGGTTTACACGACAGGCCGTCACGTGGGCTGCGGCATGGCCGAGCTGGAACCGTCAAAAGCAATAGCAGGGTTTGCGTGCGGATCTTATTTTGACCGGAATCGGAAAAGGTGAATCAGCTATGTATATTACCGATCAAAAAAAGCTGCACCCAGGACTAAAGGCACCAGGATCCGCGATTTGATTGCGAATTGAATCAATTCGGCGGTCGTTTTGAGATTGAGTTCTTCCATGACGCGGTACTTGTGAAATGCTATGGTCCTTGGAGTGACGTTCAACACACTGGCAACTTCTTTCATGGATTTTCCTTCAGCCAACAGCTGTACGACTTCGCGTTGCCGAGGTGTCAATGTTTTGTTGCGGGTTTTTGGCTGCGGATTGTTTATAAACGCCTTCTGCATGCCACTCGCTATCTGCGGTGTGACGTAAGATTTCCCTTTGAGGGCCATCTGGATAGCGCGAATCAGTTCCGAACCTGCGGAACTCTTCAATAGATAGCCGGAAGCTCCGCAGCGCATTGCTTCCATCGCTAAGTCAGGGTCTTCGTTCATGGTGAGGAAAATGAGCTTCACCGCAGGCATGAGCTTTTTCAGGCGTAGCCCAGCGTCCAAGCCGTTCATCAGCGGCATAGCGATATCTACGATAATTAGGTCGGGCTTAAGCTGCGGCGCAGTTTCGAGCAGCGCCCGCCCATCGGACACCGTGCCCACTACGTCGCACTGAGATTCCAGGAGTTTGCGGAATGCTTCGACAAGCATCGTGTGGTCATCGGCCAGTATGACTCGCGGAAGTGCCATGGATCACCTCGGGGACCGGAATGTTAGAAAAATGATCCTAATGGATAAACTGTCATTTCTGACAGGGCCTACGGTGGGAGTTGGGGCAACCGGGTTTCAGTCTGTCAGTATTGACAGGCTTGTTCTCAGCGTTTGCGTGTAAGCCTTGTCTTCGCGTCGGTTTCTCGGCGTCCGTCTTCAAATCGGAACTATTGAATCGAGTAATTCTTTATGCGTTTTGGAAGCGCCGTATTTGTTGGGGTTGTGCTGCTTAGTGCCTGCGATCCGGCCTGCGGCCAAGCTCCCGCGGTACGGGCCTGGGATATTCTAGAGAAAGGGCACAATAGTCATGGCACGAAGGAACGTGTCAACGCTATTCTTGCACTCGGGCAATTGCCGGGGAATTCTCACGCCATTCAGTTGGCTGAACAGGCGATCTCCGACAAGAAACCCGAAGTACGCGCCGCCGCGGCATTGACTTTGGGACGTCTTGGCTCTCCTAATTCCATACCGTTGCTGAAAGAGGCGCTGAAAGATAGGAACGTCAAAGTAGCTCTGGCCGCTTCTAGTGCGCTAATTTCAGTTGGCGATTCAAGCGGATATGCCATTTATCGCGACGTGCTAGTAGGGAAGCGCAAGAGTGGGGAAGGGGCCGTCGAAGAGGAAAAACGGCTAGTCAAAGACCCTAAGGCGATGACGCTGATGATGGTTGGAGTGGCCGCCGGATTTGCTCCTTATGCCGGTTACGCGTGGGCGACGTATGAGGTCTTGTCCAAGGACTACGCCGGGCCAGTTCGTGTGGAAGCTGCTATGAAACTGGCGACCGACCGCGATCCGGAAACAGAGCTAGCGCTGGCGAAAGGAGCTTCCAATCCGAACTGGAAGGTGCGCGTGGCGGCGCTGGATGCGTTGGCTCAGCAGGCCGATCTTCGTCTGATGGACACGGTAGCAACCCATCTGTCAGATAAAAAGCAAGCGGTGAGATGCGCTGCAGCCGCAGGCATTATTCGACTGTCGAGTGCGAAAGAATCAGAAGCTCAGCAGTCAAGTATGCTTCCTTAGGAGCAACCGAAACTCAGGTTGCAGTTGCGTCACGCGCGGACATTCCGTTCCGTGGCGTCAGTCGAAGATGTAAGACGTGTACCATTGCTCGCCAAGCTTTCTGCCACCGACACGCCTATGCTGCGAACGTGGAGGTCTCTCTGCGGGAATGGAATTTCGATGCCGGCTTCTCTTAAGGCTTTGGCCACGGCGACAGTCACATCGCTCTGGAGTTGAAACCAGGTATCCTGCCGATCAGACCAGAAGCGCAGCTCAAACTTTAGGGCGCTTTCGCCAAATCCCAGGAAGAAGGCCATGGGCGGGCGCACGAGCAAAACTCCCGGATGCGATTCCGCGACCCCCACGAGCAGTTTGATCATCCGTTCGGGATCGGTGCCGTAAGCAACTCCTACGGGTACGTCAACGCGCCGCCACTGTGACGACAAGGTCCAATTGATAACTTGGTTTGAGATCAGGTTGCTGTTCGGCACGATCACTTCCGCACCCTGGAAGGTTAGGATTGTGCTCGAACGTGCCCCGATCCGCCGAACCGAGCCCACCAGTCCGCCGACTTCCACTGTATCGCCTACGTGGATTGGGCGCTCAAAAAGCAGGATCAGCCCGGAAACAAAATTGTTCACGATATTTTGCAGACCGAAGCCGAGACCAACGCCTAAGGCTCCAGTGAGCACAGTGAACTTGTTTAGCTCGACACCGGCTACGGACAGGGCAGCAAGCGCAACCAATATGAGGAGGACATAATAGGCGATCGTTGAGATAGCGTACGGCAGGCCGCGGTGTAAGGGCAATTTTGGAAGCACAATCTTTTTCAATAAAAACGTGAACCCATTCGCGAGAGCATAGCCGCCTGTGAGGATGAGTAAGAGTCCGAGCGCGCCCCCTAAGGTGAAATGAACCCCATCAAAGCCGATGGGACGCTGGAAAAGATCCGATAGGGCACCCATCACGCCTTCGTACATGGTCAGCAGTCGCAAGATAGACTTTAGCCATAATAACGAGGCCGCTAGACCAAGGAGGCGCCCGCTCCAGCGTTCGATGGCATCCACCCGCGTTTCAAGCAGAGTGTGCGCCCAGTGCGTGTGCAGGACGGTGCCGAGAATCAAGGTCAAGACACGCAGGCCACAATAAAGGGCAGCAGCCACAAAGGATCCAACCAAGACACTCAGCCCTAGAACCTGCGCCAGAGATACAAATCCGACGACGTTTGCCACGAGAGATACGGCCAGTAGCACGAGACCCACGCGGATCCCAATGAGGAGAATTCGCACCTTTTGGTGCTGGCTCCGAAGTGAAGCAATCCTTGATTGACGCATGAGCCAAGCAAAACTGACCAAAGCCGCAAGAACAAGGAGGGCGTAAATCTCGCGCCTGAAAAAGGGCGGGAGCAGAATGAGCAGGTACGTGCCACCGAGCGCGTAGAATGCAGCCAGGACATAAAGAAGAACCCGAAGCTTGGGCTCGGTCAATGGGGCCTGTAGTCGCAACACGGGAACCAAGTAGAGCAGGTAAAAGACAAACGCAATGCCCATGGGTGCCGAAGAGATGAATTGTCCGGTTCCGATCAGCGTCACCAAAAGCGCTACTGAAAATGGGCGACCCAATACCTTTAAGGCTCCGGCTGAAACTTCTGGCAGCGCCTCAGCGTAACGTCTGAGTCTGAAAACACTGATGAGCGCCAAAAGGTAAACCATCGCGAGAGCGAACGTCGCAAGCTTGTGTGCACCCACAAACTCCTTAGCGCTTGTAAAGGACCGATCAAGAGAGCTGTGGAAAGAAGATCCGATGTTTTGCTCTAGTGCTCTCGAATCGCGGGCTTCCCATAGCGGACGGCTGTCCATCTCCAGGAGACGGTCGCGTTCGGCCTCGCGCGATTGACGCACGCGCAGCAATATGTCCGAGATTTGCTGGTCCTGCTGAGAAACCTGATTTTGTACGGTCAGCACAGCATTCAGCTGCTCTTGAGCCTGTGATTTTGCCTTCTGAATCTTGTCCAATTGTTGTTTTATACGCTCGACAATGGTTCCGATTCCCGGGGTTTTATGAATCTGGATCCAAGTGGCCACCCACTCCGATTGTTGGGCCTCAAGTGTTTGGATCTTCTCTTGCAGTCTTGCTGCACGCAGTGTCAGGAGCCTCCGTTGCGTGGCATATTCCAGACTCTGAGAGCGCCAGTATCGATACTCGTCCTCCAGATCCAGCGATGTGGGTTCACTAGCCAGGAAGTCCCTGGCTTGAAGCGCTCGACGACGAATCTCTGCGGCCTGTTCTTCCGCTTTGTCTTGTGAGTCCTGCAGTTCCGACTTCGGTATCAGCTGACTGCTGATTTCCTGCAATAGGTGGTCTAACTCCTCCGCGCGGTCAGCAATCTGGGGCAGTGGAATCGCTTGCTCCACAGATCGATTTGGAGGAATTGGCTGAGCCTCGTTCTCCTGAGACTGCTTCGCGCTGTTCGGAGGTACGGATTGTGCGGGCAGGGTCTGAGCCTGAATTTCGCGAATGAGTGGCGCAACGAGAGCAAACAACAGGGTGAGTGCCAGAAAAGAGGAACCAAGTCGGTCAAAAAGTTCCTGAATGAGGGCTCTTGCGGTGATGCGATGCGATGACCCTCGTTGGCTCAAGGGTGGATAGCCTCTTCTTCCTTGATCTAGATTGGCTGGGACACACGCCAGATATCCTGTTCCGTGGGGACTATGTCTCACACTGTCAGAAGTAACAGACAGCTCTCGTCCTGTGCCTCGGCAACTACAGGTGACATGCTTCCCGAGAAGCCTACTTTATATTGGGAGAACATTCCCCATCGCTGCTTCCGGATGGCCCGCACCCGTCCCAGAGGCTTTAGAGTGGCTTGATGGCCAGCTCGATAAACCAGGCAACGGCTTGCCGTGGGTGCTCCTAATTCTTCTGCCGTTACCTAGATCCCGAACGACGATCCCAGTACCTGAACTCTGCATCGCTCTGTCACTTTTGACAGTTAACGAAAGGCGCCGGTCCGAGTGACTGTGGACATGGTCGTGTAATCCCCAAAGCCCAAAGGCGTCATTGATGCTGGCAAACCAGCCGGAGACTGTCGTATGCGGAACCGCGAAACCGGGCTGATGCGATTACACCTGTCACTGAAAGGTGAAGCGACATGAAATCAGCAAGAACACTTATGATCGTAGCGCTAATCGCTGTTCCACCGCTCGCGGCATCTCCCTGCTGGGCACAGACAGAGACTAAAACGACCGAGAAGGGCACTGCGGCCTCGCCCGAGACAGATACGCAGAAGAAAAATCTGCAAGTCTATGTTGATCTCCTGCGCAAGGATGTGCGGCAGCAGAAGGCCGAGATCATGGGGGCCGTAATGGTGCTGAGCGCCGATGACGCAGCGAAATTCTGGCCAATCTACAGCGAATACGACGTGGAGCTGACCAAGCTGAATGACCAGAGGGTAGAAAATATCAAGGAATATGCGCGTACGTACAACGAGATGACCGACGAAAAGGCCGACGAATTGATTCGGAAATCGTTGGCGTATCAAAAGCAGCGCGCGGAGCTTCTTGCAACAACCTATGATCGGGTCAAGCAGGCCGTGGGAGCAATCACGGCGGCGCGCTTCGCTCAAGTCGAACATCAGTTACTACTAATCATCGATCTACAAATTGTTTCGTCGCTGCCTGTCGTGGAGCAGGGCTCGTAAATCTAGGGATAGGGGAGGACATCTTAATGCGAAACTCATTTGTCTGGGCAGCAGTTCTGCTGGTGGCGATAGCGACTACCTATTCGCATTCGATAGAGGGTGCTTGGACAGCAAGGCCCGCAGCACTCTCGGCGACGACCACAAACTCGGCGGCGCAAAGTAAACAAAAGATCAACGTTCCCGCAGGAACGCGAATCCTCATCCGGATGATCGACTCCATAGACACCAACAAACAAAAGACTGGTGACCGTTTCACGGCAAGCCTGGAAACCAACCTCCAGGCGGAAGACGTGGTTGTGGCGCCCAGGGGAAGTACGGTCCACGGCCGTTTGGTACAAGCATCGTCCGCGGGCAAGATGTCTGGAAGCTCGCAGCTCACGCTTGAATTGACAGACATCGTCATCAATGGCACGGCTTATCCGTTGCTCACTAGCACTTACGAGATCAAGGGGAAAGGCGAGGGTAAGAAGACCGCAGGGAAAGTGGTTGGCGGCGCAGGATTGGGCGCGCTCATCGGAGGTATTGCAGGGGGAGGAGCAGGTGCTGGTATTGGCGCGCTCGTCGGAGCTGCTGGTGGAACAGCCATTGCCGCTTCCAAGAAGGGCGAGCAGCTACAAATTACAAGCGAATCTTTGCTCGAGTTCCGGCTTGAGCAACCCGCATCATTGCCGGCGCGTACTTGAATCGATTGCAGCAAGAATTCCCGCGGGTTTAGTTGGAGCACCTAACGGGGCTGCCTGAGCCGCGCGTGTCACAAAAACACAGAGGGAAGTACGCAAAGTGAAAACAAGCAAGCATGAGGCACATGCCGAGCAGTTGCTGACCGAGCGAGAACGGGCTGGCAGCCCCGAAGCATTCGTCGACTTAGTGCGAATGCACTCGCCACAGCTCTATCAAGTATCGCTCAAGATCTTGAGAAATCAAGCGGATGCGGAGGACAACTTACAAAATGTTCTCATTAAAGCGTATGGGAACATTCATCGATTTGAGGGGCGATCGCATATTTCCACTTGGCTCGTCAGCATCGCGATCAACGAAGCCCTGATGCGAATCCGCAGTCGCCGCCCTCCACTTTTCACCCTCGACCTTTTGAATTCCGAAGGCGAGGACAGTATGCCCATCGAAGTCATTGACGGTCACCCGAGTCCTGAGCGTTGCTACATAGCCAAGGAACTTGTAGCAAAAGCCTTCGCTGGTTTACCTCCGTCGGTAGTCGAACTGTTCATCCGAAACAAAGGTGAGGGATGGACACAGCGCGAGTTAGCCCGCGAAAATGGAATTAGCATTTCTTCGGTGAAGTCACGCATTTTCAAGGCGCGTGAGCGGATGCAAAAAACACTTCGCGGTGGTTTGTTGACCCGAGGCAAGGAAGCGGCGCTCAACACGAGGGAATTTCAGCGAATACGCTTGGAATCGAGGGCGGCCTTTCCCCTTTTGAAGGATTGCAACTCGCTCGTGGGAACCATGAGTTCCGCGAACCCACACTCCAAACAAACCAAGACGCTCTGGCAAACGTAGACAGGCGGAACGCCCACTCCCTTTAGGTTTGGGAGGCTGGCTGTCAGCTCCCCTTCAAACTTTTGCACGTTTTCGGACTTGCAAGCCTTGCAAGGCATTTTAACCCCCAAACCCATGGCGACCCAGTGTACCGCGGAGCGCTATCTAGTCAGTTAGAGCTACAAGTCTAGCATACCGCTTGTAATATCTTTTGTTCTCTAACCTTTGTCGTCGATTAGAGACATGGGCCATGCCGACCGCGGGCGTGTCGTCTTCCTAAAGTACTGGCATTCTTTACAGTGGCAACGACATTTTCTTCCGAATACCTTGGATTTGGACGGTCGCGATTGCCGCGCACGACGAATCACATTGCCAGAATGAACGATGCGCTCCGTGATCTGAATGGATGCGCTCTATGCGCGCATTCATCGGACGGGCTGATTGACCAGAGTGAGAATACTTGTCGCAGACGATCACCCGAGCTTTCCGGAGATGGAAGAACGTCTTTTAGAACCGGAGTTCGAAGTCGTCGGGAAGGTGCGCAATGGCCAAGCGTTGTTTGAGGAGGGCATGCGGTTGCAGCCCGACGTCATTGTGTCTGATATTTCCATGCCCATTCTTAGTGGAATCGATGCCGCCGAGCGATTGAAGGAATCAGGCTGCAATTCGCGAATCGTCTTTTTGACCGTCCACTCCGACGCCGAGTTTGTGCGCAGGTGTCTATTTGCGGGTGCTTTTGGATACGTTCTTAAGTCCCGAATGGCCAATGAGCTCGTATTGGCCATTCGTGCAGCTCTGGCGGGTAACATCTTTGTTTCGCGACAATTGCCACACCACAAGGAAGCATAAAGCCGTGCCTTTTGGCTGACGGAGCTGCCATGGTTGTTGTTGCTGATATGTCTAACAAGATGACGCAGATCGCCCAGGACCTTAGGGCTGATCATTCCCTCGCGCCGAAGGGGGTACGCCTTCGGTCTACAGAGCACCGGCGACGGTGGGCTCGTGAGGCTATTCGATCATGCTGACTTCGGAGCCTGTTCCCACAGCCGCGTGCTTGAAGTCTCGATTTCTCGACGGACTCGCGCCGCGTGATCTTAATGTCGTTCTGGCCGCAGCCACGCAGCGGCACTTCTTCGCCAACTCTGTAGTCGTAAACCAAGGCCATCCCGCTGATCATCTGTTCCTACTGACGAGAGGGCGCGCGCGTTTTTTCTTCAACACACGCGAAGGGAAGAAAGTCGTCCTTCTTTGGCTTACGCCGGGAGAAATACTCGGCGGCGCAGCACTTTTGCCGAACCCTTCGCACTATCTCGTCAGTACGGAAACGCTAAAGGATAGCTCCATGTTGGTGTGGAGCCGTGCCACGCTCCGAAATCTCGCAGCGCGCTACCCAAGGTTGCTGGAAAACGCGTTGCTTATCGCGTCGGACTATTTGGCCTGGTATCTTGCCGACCACGTGGCTCTGATCAGCCTGACCGCTCGTCAAAGACTCGCCCGCGTACTGGTTTGTCTCGCCGAAACCATTGGCGCCAAGAGTTCAGATGGTTTCGAATTCGATGCCACTAACGAGGAACTGGCTGGTGCCGCGAATGTCACTCCGTTTACAGCAAGCCGGCTCTTGAGCGAATGGCAAGGCAATAGTGCCGTCGTAAAGCGTCGCGGCAAAATCCTCCTCCGAATCCCCGAGAAGCTCTTCCTGCGTTCAGCCTGACCCGGCTCTCCCTTCATTCTTTCCTCACCCATGGGTGGTCATCTCCGCTTGCTGTAGCGCAAGTTCGGGGTTGCTTTCACGCAACGACTGGCCAGCGAGGCGGTGCAACACTGCCAAGTGGCCATCCTTTCAGAAAACGCCGAGGTGACTTTCGGAATATGAACATCGAGGAGACATTGGAATTGCTACGGTCATTAGTGCGCGTACTCGTGGTGGATGACTTCGAACTTTGGCACACTTTTGTGCACATGCGTCTTGAAGACGAACCGAATCTACATGTCATCGGCGTTTCAACCGATGGACTGGATGCTGTTCGGAAAGCACAAGAACTGCGACCGGATTTGATCTTGCTGGACATCAGCCTTCCCAAGTTGAACGGCCTCGAAGCGGCTCGACAAATTCGAAAGGTTGCCCCTAAATCGGCGATACTTTTCTTGAGTGGGGAGTCAGCCCCGGATGTCGTACAAGGAGCCCTTAGCGCGGGTGGACTCGGCTACGTTCTTAAGTTGGACGCCGCTCAGGATCTTCTTACAGGCATCGAATCCGTTCTTCTCGGCAGGCGGTTTGTAAGCAGAAGCCTGCAGGGTTCGACCATATGATTTGAGTTTGTGACTCTGGGAAATACCTGGGCTACTCGAATTTACGTTCGCTTGATAATTACCGCTGTCAGATCGTCTTGTTGTTTGGTGCCATCAGAAAACGCAATCGTGGCTTGATACAAATCGGAGATGATTTCTCTTGGCTGCTTTTCTTTTGAAGTGCGAATGACCTCTTCCAATCTCTTAGGGCCGAACAATTCTCCTTGCGCATTAGCCCACTCAAAAAAACCAGCCGTCGCCAGTACCAGCAGGTCGCCGCGATTTAGCTCGAGGACTTGTGGAGGCTCGGAAACCATCCTTGCTGCGATGCCGAGCGGCAGCCCTTGCGCGCCCATCTCTTCAAAGAAATCTTCATTAAGCACATAGAGAAACAGTGGCCCGTGGCCTGCCGAAAGCAACTCTACGCGCGAGTTACCTGGAGTACACACCGCTGCTACAAACGTCACAAAGCGCCCCTCCCCGATGTCTTCTGCGAGCGCGGCGTTGAGCTGTTCCATCGCGTCTAATAGTCCGTTCCCCATTCTGAAGTTGGCTCTCGCATAGGCGCGACAGACTGATGCGAGCAGCGCCGGACCAATACCATGCCCCGTCACATCTGCCAAGACCACCAGCACTTTCCCGTCCGGTAAAAGCTGCCAGTCATAGTAATCTCCGCCCGTCTGGTCGGCAGGTTGATTCCATCCTGCGATTTCGAATCCTTCAATTTCGGGCACCTCGCGTGGAAGCAGCGACTGTTGTATTGACCGGGCCACCTCGAGGTCATGTTTCAGGTGATCCACTTGACGTCGCATTTCTGCCTCTCGGAGTGCGGCATCGACTTGCTTTCGGATCTCCCCTGCCACCACGGCTGCGGCAAATCCGGCAATAATGAGGGCGGTGGCATAACCGAAAACAGCTCTTTCAGGTGAAAGCAAGGATGTGCCCCCGCTCAGCGAAGGCCGCCAACCGAGATAAATCGCTGCAGCGAGATAGCTAACGGCGGCGGCCAAACCGGAAAGCCTGCAAAATGTGGGATTCAGGCGGAGCGTGGAAAGACTGATAAACACAAAAAAGGCAAGGGCTGCGGGGTTTGCCAGTGGCCGATAACTTGGATCGATGGATTCGCTAGATAGAAACGCGACGGCGAGAGCCGGCAAGAGAGATTCCAATAGGATGCTGCTGAGCCACATCCAATTCGGCAGGAGTCGAGCTCCCTCAATTGCTCGATTCACCGCGCGCAACATCAAGAATTCAAAGATAACGAAAAGCCCCAGCAGTCCGAACATCATTAACCACGAAATGAAATTTTCGGTGCCGCGACCCAGACTGATCCCTCGGATCGTTCGTAATAGGAACGCCGCAAGGATAGCCCCCAGGACGATGCGAATTCGGAGGTGCTCGCTCTTCAAGAGCGCCTCGCGAAAGGCAATCGATTCGGCGTGCGGGTCAGTCATGGCTCGATCGCCAGGGCAAGCAATAAGGAATACTTTGCTTCATTTCACGCCGCAAATGGCCCCATTGACAAAACCCCTGGCAATCAGAGAACTCGAGGATGGGCATCAACCACAAGATCAATCGTAAGGGGGAATGGGCGCCTCTCGAGAGACGGTCCCGAACGCATGGTGATCACATCTTGGACCGTATCCGCGGCACGTCTCACGATGTCACTGTAAGTTCTGCCAGATGTGTCATTTTCGTCCGCGGTTTACCCTGTACGTGCTTGGGTGTCTCGATACTCAGGTTTCCGATCGGCGCCAAAAATGAAAATCTCACTCTCGCGCAGTTCGATCCTGACTGCGGTCGCCATCGCAATTCTGTTGGCCGCGCTGCCGGGCGCGATTGGAAGACTGGTGCGGACAGGGCATCCGTACCTATTAACTCAGCAATTCTTTGAGGATATGTTGGCGCGACTTTCGGGAATCGGTCGTTTACGTTTTATTTTGCAGCCCATGGCGGCGGCCCTGCTCGGCATACGTGACGGCAAAAAAGATTCACAAGCAGGATTTCCCCCATTTTTGGTAGCGCTTGTGCACCACCGGGAGCACAGGTCAAATCTCTTACGAAGCGCATTTGTGTCGGTCCGCGACTTGGTGGCGATCGCGATAATCCTGGACATCATCGCTCAATTCCTCATTTTCCAGCGGGTCCATCCAGGCGCAGCATTGGTGCTTGGTCCAGTACTAATCGCAGTTCCGTACTCGATATCGAGGGCCTTAGCGAATCGCATTGCCCAGAAACTTCATTCTAAAGCCACCTCATAAAAGGTTTGGACTTCTCCGAAGTGCCGTTTTTTCAGTGATTTAGAATGCCCAAGACAATAAAGCAGAATGTTCTCTTGAATGTTTGAAATGCGAGGCTTTCGAAGCGGCTAGGTGGCTCGCTCATTTAGACTCTTGCGAAGTATCGTTACCCTGTGATATACAGTCCCCCATTCATTCCGGCGCAGGCTAGCGTCGGGCCCTGCGCTACGTCTACGGAGGGTCATATGAAATTGCCGCGGGTGATCCTAGCCGATGACCACACCCTTATCGCTGAGGCTTTGCATCGGCTTATTGCTCCCCAGTTTGACGTCGTGGCGACCGTTGCCGATGGCCGCGCACTCCTGGATTCAGCTGCATCACTCAAGCCCGATGTGGTTGTGGTTGATATCGCAATGCCATTGCTGAATGGACTGGAGGCTGGCCGGCGGCTCAAGCAGAAAATGCCCGGCGTCAAACTCATTTTCCTGACGATGAACGAGGATCCCGAACTTGCAATGGAAGCTATGAAGTCGGGCGCCTCGGGTTACGTCCTTAAGCAATCTGCGGCCTCGGAGTTGCTTCACGCTCTTCAGACGGCGCTTCAAGGCAAATCCTATGTCACACCGCGGATTGCTCGCCGGATGCAGGAATCCTTCATTCGCAATCCACAAGGCAGGAAGCACCATGAATCACTTACACCACGCCAAAAAGAAGTCGTCCATCTCTTGGCAGAAGGGAAGTCTATGAAAGAGGCAGCGGATATCTTGCGATTAGCGCCGCGGACCGTGGCCTTTCACAAGTATCGCGTAATGCAGGATCTAGGCCTTAAGACAAATGCCGACCTGATTCGCTTTGCTATTAAAAACCGAATTGTCCTGCGCTGATCCAGACTGGAACGACCTGTCTCTTGCCCAGATGTCTTGTGTTGTTTCCTCATCGGCGTGAGGTTTCGAGGCATTGCGTTGCCAAGAGAGCGGCCCGGTTTCTGCCGATCCGGTCTTCCGTGGCCCCCGATGTGAGCGGTAACTCCGGGGTCCCTTCCGAGGACGAAACCACATAGCGCGACCTCGTTGCGATCAACTTTCGCACCTCTCCGTCAGACAACAAATGCGGCCCGCCAAGCGATTCAGCAATGAGCAATATCCTCGCGAATTGCTCCACGGTTTCCAGTCGCTGATAAGCAATGGCCAGGTCTTGGCCGCAGGTCACAACGCCGTGATTCTCGAGCAGAATTGCATCATGTTTCACCACTAGCGTCTCAAGACCCGCGCAAAGCTCCCAGGTGCCTGGTGTTCCGTATGGCGCCAACGGAATCTTTCCGAGGCCGACGATCACTTCAGGTAGAACGGCTTCTTCGAGAGCACGGCCCGCAGCGGCAAATCCGGTCGCTGTTGGGGGATGTGCGTGGCAGACGGCCCGCACGTCAGGCCGCAGCCGATAGTGGAGGAGATGCATTAGCAGTTCGGTGGAAGGTTGTTTTGTACCGCAGAGAACCACGCCACTTAAGTCGGTAACCAGTAGGTCCTCAGGTGCTAAAGACCCTTTGCACATACCTGCGGGAGTCACAAGAATTCGGTTTTCGTCAAGTCGTACTGATAAATTTCCTTCGCACGCGACCACGAATCCGCGTGCGTACATGTTGCGCCCGGTCTTGCAGATCTGGCGTCTGAACTCGCGCTCCGTCTCAAATTGTCCGATACTGCTTGCCACCATTAGACTACTGGTCATCGAAGCTACTCCTCCCGCGTAAGTGGGGTGTTGATGTCGCAAAACCTAGCGTTGTCGGTCACTTCAAGTGGCGTTCAACAGTGTGTTTGCCAAAATGTATGGGACGGGGTAGGTAGGCGCAGCCCACCCCATCCACTTTGCACTTGCACGTCAGGGAGGTACAAACTTCGTTTTCTCAGCTTCGCGGACTGGCAAGTCGCGAAGCGATCATCCGAACTGTGATTGCCGTTAGAGACAGACCGCAAAAGAGGACGCCCAGCAGTCCGATGAGCGGCAAATCGCTGGCTGTCGTCGGCAGCTTCTTAGGTGTCGGCTCGGGACGTGCAGATGCTGTCTCCACGGGGGCAGGCGTAGGAGCCGCCGGGGTCGGGAGGACAGCGACTAGAATCGGGACGTCCGCTTTTGGCGCAGGTGGAGGAGGGGGCAACTTTCCCGTTGCCTTTATTTCATGCGAAATCAGGGTTTCCGGGACCTCCGTTACCCTCGTGGCTTGAACCTGCATCCCCTTCTTCAGCCCCCAAGCGTCCTTTTCTTCTCCATTGATTGTAAACTTCTGGCCATTGGGGATCTTGAAGGTCTGAGTTTCGCCATTTTCCAGTCTGAGAATTACAGAGGTGGGTGGCGATACATGCCAAACGGTACCCGTCACATTTTCGACGGTCGTAATCACCCTGGGAGTTGAGCTAACAATCGTTTGCTTCTCCAGCTTCATTCCGACCTTGGCGTTATGTATGCCTACTGGCTTTCCGTCAACCATGAAGGTAGAGTTCTCGGAGACGTTGTCGAAATCCCTTAGCGTGCCGTCTTCCATTCTGACTACGACATCGTTCCCGGCAATGTGGACGATTTCCCCACGCTCCACGGTGACGGTCTTGGTTGTCGCGCCCTGTGTTTCCGTTTTTTGCGTCTGCACTTGAGCGGCTACCGAGAGCGAGAACGCCATACAAAGAGCGCCTCCGCCCAGCAGGCCACGCAAGATCGTTCTTGAAAGCCTAGTTGCGATCATTTTTCTTCTCCTTATTTTTGTTCTCATTGCCCGTGGGACTAGAATCCTCGCGGGCAACAAAGTAGGATTCGTGCTCGCTATCAAGTTGTGCCGTCACGATGTATCGCTTGGGAGCATGGCCGACGAAATAAAAAGGGAAGCATGTTACCAGCGTCAATGTAGGCACTGTTGTCGGATTCAAAACCGAAGTATCTTCAGGAGCAACAATCCGAATCTGGCTCACAGCGTACCGATCCGAGTGCTGTGGCCGGACGAGTTCAAGCACGTCCCCTGGGGCTATGTTCTGCAAGCCTCGGAAAAAGCCATCCCGGTGTCCTGCGATCCCTAGATTTCCTGACATCCCAATCTGGGCGGTCCCCAAAATCCTTCCCACGCCACGATTCAGCGTTAAGTCATCCGTATCATTGAAGATTGGAACTTCCAGGTTGATCTTTGGAATGCGCAGAATCGCCAAGGGAGCATCGGCCTTTTTAGCGAGGCTATCCTCGTAGGCCGCGATGCGTTTGGCAGACCATAGGCGAAAATCAACTGGCATACCTAAGACGGGATCCGTCGATCCGAACGCCCTGTTAGAGGGTTCGATTGCGTCTTTTGCAAAAAATTCGGCGATAGCTGCTCTGGAATTGATGGTCCTGTGAAGTTGGGCAACAAGCCACACGGCAACGAGCGTCAAGCCTGTGACTAGGAGCATTCGTTCGACTTTTCGAGTTCTCACTGTATCGTCTCGCAATTTCTTAAGAAATCATTTGCGAACTCGCCCGGCGCCACTCTAGAACTCGCGCCAAGCACCAACAAATGGCAACCAGACGCTACTGACCCACTCTTTTGCTGCAACTAGGAAGCAACTCGCATTAGCCGGGGCCACGGCCCAGTCGATCATTGTTTGTAACAACGTTCCTAACAGGCCGATGGCTTTGGGCACGAAATTCATTTGGTGCATCTCGTCTTCCCGGGCGCGAGTCGAGTATCACAGTGCTGGGGGGTAATCTACGACTAGCTCCACTTGCGACTCGTACGATATGGAATGTCTGATTCCTCGCAAACTGTCAAAAGTGACAGGGCCACGCAAGCGAACGCATGCATTCGACAGCGGTACTCGCGACCATCGAGTGTGCATTCCGTTGTGACCGACTGGCTCTCCTAGACTCACGCCTTCGACGTCAAACTCTTCTTCAAACTCGGACCATCCTACTGGTATTTTTGCCAGTTTTTTGAATTCGACGGCCGGAATACAAGTGGGTTGACAGGTGGGAGCAGGAGTAGGGGAATGCCAATCCGAATACAAGTCTTATCGAAGCAGTTTACTGCCCTGATGTGCTCTCTTTTGCTGGTTCCCGGCCAGCCGTCCTCGGTGGTACTGGCGCAAGAGCCGCAGCAGGCTACGGCGACCGAGGAGCAGGGTCCAAAGATTCCGAATGATCAGCTGGACTCCCTAGTGGCCCCAATCGCTCTTTATCCGGATCCGCTCTTGGCTCAAGTTCTTGCTGCATCAACCTACCCACTGGAAATCGTGCAGCTTCAGCAGTGGCTCACGAAGAACAAAGACCTGAAGGACAAGGCCTTGGCGGACGCGGTCCAGAAGCAACCTTGGGACCCGAGCGTCCAGTCGATGGCTGCGCTTCCCGATGTCGTCAAGCGACTGGCGGACGACATTGGGTGGGCGACAGATCTTGGAAATGCTGTTCTGGCACAGCAAGCTGACGTGATGGACGCGGTACAGCGCATGCGCGCGAAGGCCAAGGACAAGGGCAACCTCAAGTCGACTGAGCAGATGCAGGTCGAAACAAAAACAGTGGAAAGCAAGGAAGTTATAGTCATCCAACAATCCAAGCCGGAAGTTGTCTACGTCCCCAGCTATGACCCCGTGGTTGTCTACGGTGCGCCTCCGTACCCGTACCCGCCGATCGCCTACCCGCCTCCTGGCTATTACGCTGGGGGCCTGGCGCTTTCTTTCGGTGTTGGGATGATGGTTGGAGCAGCCATGGGCGGGGGCTGGTGCTGCAACAGCGGGTGGGGCGGAGGAGGTAACAATAATATAAACATAAATAATAACAATAATTTTGTGAATAACTCAAATAGACAAAACGTGTCCAACAGGCAAAACACGGGCGGCAATCGAACCAGTGGCGGTAACAGTTGGCAGCACAATTCCCAGCACCGTGGTGGCGCTCCGTATTCCAACAAAGCAACGGCCAACAAGTATGGCGGCACCGCTCGCGGCGATTCCGCGTCTAGCCGGCAGGCAAATGCGCGGCAGAATCAAGCTCAGCGAGGCGGGGGGCAGCAGGCGGGCAGCATGGACCGCGGCGGTAGGTCCCAGGCGGGATCCACGGATCGGGGCGGAGGCATGGACCGGGGTGGAGGCGGCGCAAACCGCGCGGGCGGCGGAGGCGGTGATAAGGTCGGGAACCGAAGTGTCTCGTCGGGCTCCGGTGCTGGTTCCAAGGGTGGGGGCTTCGGCGGCGCTTCAGGCGGCAGCAGCAAGAGCGCGAAGGCAAGTAGTTCACGCGGTTCGTCCAGTATGGGTGGCTCGCGCGGCGGTGGCGGCGGGCGCGGCGGTGGCGGCGGACGCAGGAGGTAATCAATACCATGGACAAGGAGATGCACATGCAGTCAAAGCCAGCGAATATAAACGGATTGGACATCCTCTCAGCGCTATTGCTGGTTGCCTTGCTTTGCAGCGCGGCGCTGTTTTCAGCCATGCAGCCATCCGAACCGCAGGCAACCAAGCCATCTCAATCGGCACAGAAATCGTTCGCAACACCCAAAGAAGCCGTCGAAGCGATAATTCTGGCGACGGAGAATTTCGATCAACCTGCTCTGATGGCGATTCTCGGTCCAAGTGGCGATGACTTGGTGTCTTCGGAAGACCCCGTTCAGGACAAAAGGAATGCAGCTGCCTTTGCAGCAAAGGCCCGCGAAAAAAATGACGTCGTCATCGACCCTAAGAATTCCAAGCGCGCCATCATGTCCGTCGGCAATGATAATTGGCCTCTTCCAATCCCGCTCGTGAACAAAGGAGGAAAGTGGCTTTTCGACACCAAGGCCGGCCGCGAAGAGATTCTATTCCGTCGCATTGGCGCCAATGAACTGGACGCCATCGAAATCTGCCGTGGTTACGTGGATGCACAGAAGGCATACGCTTTGGAAAAACACGATAATGCAGAGGTCAACCAGTACGCGCAGCGAATCATAAGTACGCCGGGTAAGCACGATGGTCTTGCATGGAGGAATCCAGATGAGACCTTTGGAGGTCCCATCGCCGAGGGGATTGCCAAGGCCCTAGAGCAAGGCTACACCAATAAAGGTCAACCGTATCACGGCTACTATTTCAAGATCTTGAAAGGACAGGGCGCCGGTGCGCCGCTGGGTCAAATTGACTTCGTCGTGAACGGGGCGATGATCGGAGGCTTTGCTCTTGTCGCTGCCCCAGCAGACTACCGCGTGACCGGGGTAAAGACATTCCTCGTTAGCTATGAAGGGATCGTCTACCAGAAGGACTTAGGGCCGGACACCCATCAGATCTTCAAGGACATGGAACTCTACAACCCCGACAAAACGTGGAATCCCACGGACGACAACTGGTGACGGCTAGTGCCTCGTTCAGTCGGGTCTATCTCAAAGGAGAATACAAGGATGAAAAAATTAGCTTTTTTAACGGTCTCGCTTCTTTTGTTCGGAGTAAGCGCTGCCGTAGCTCAGGATGTTCGCTACGATTTCGACAAGGATAAAGACTTTTCTAAATACAAGACTTACAAGTGGGTGCCCATCAAGGGTGCCGACCAGGGCGATGACCTGACGTCCAAGAAGGTAACCTCTGCGATTGACACCGAACTTGCCACGAAAGGGTTCACCAAAACGGAGGCGGACACTGCTGATCTCTACATCGGCTACCAGACCGCCATCGGGCAAGAGAAAGAGTTCACTTCGTATAACACGGGTTGGGGCTATGGTGGTGGCTGGGGTGGAGGATGGTACGGCGGCGGAATGGGCTCGACCTCGACTTATGGGTCTACGTCCACGGTCTACGTCGGCCAGCTCGATGTCAGTGTTTACGATCCCGCCCAAAAGCAGCTCGTTTGGCGCGGGGTTGCGTCGAAGACACTCGATCCCAAGGCGAAACCCGAAAAGAAGGAGAAGAACATCGCCAAAGCGGTCGCAAAGCTCCTAAAGAACTTTCCGCCCACACCGAAGAAATAGTGGACTCTTCCTTCTGCTGCCAGGTTGTTTTAGTTAAAAGCCAAGCAACCGTGTACAAAGCGATTCGGGATGTTCAGCTATTGCTGATTCGCTCGACGCTAGAGAACGCTTGCCGCGGTCAATGAAACCAAAGACTGGTTTGTTGTTCAAGCCCCCATCGCGGAGCCGTGCGCGGGAAGCTCCGAACTCACAGCTCCGCGAGCTCCAATGCTCCTTGTGCACCTGCAAAGCGATGATCGTCACTTTCTGGTATTTCTACCAGTTTCTTATCAAGTGGATTAGTGGCCCTCTTAGCTAGAAGTATTTTGGAAAGCAGGGCCTGAAGTGGCAACCTCCCATCGAACTCTTGTCGGAATCGCGCTCTTCGTTCTTGAACTTGCCATCACGTTACCGGCTACTGCGCAATCTCAATCCAGTGACCTTCTTCCATATCCCAGCCCGTCGCCTGCTCCGGATTCTGGGGCATCATCTACTCGAGTGCTGCCCCTCATCGAGCCTGTCCGAGTCACCACAGGGCAGCAGGGAGGCGTCGATTGGCTCCATCTCATCGGACAGTCTCTCTATTTCATGAGTATCGAGAATGCGTTTCGTTGTTCCACCGAACGAGGAACCCGCGATGGATTCTCCAATCCTTTTTTCCGTGGCTACTTGAACTCAGTGGGGAACCTGCATGGCTGGAGTGATGGCGATCCATTCTACGTGAACTATGTTGGTCACCCCATGCAGGGGGCCGTGTCTGGATATCTCTGGACGCAAAACGACCGTGGATATCGCGACATTCAGTTCGGACAGAATCGCAGGTATTGGAAGGGGAAGCTCCGAGGCGCAGCGTATTCCTATATTTACAGCGTCTTGTTCGAGATTGGGCCGATGAGCGAAGCATCGATCGGCAACATCCAAGCCTTATACCCGCAACAAGGATTCGTCGATCACGTTGTTACCCCCGTGATTGGGTTGGGATGGTCGATCACCGAAGACGCGCTCGATCAATACGTCATCCGGTACGTCGAAAGGCATACTTCGAACAACTGGACCCGCTTGCTTGTTCGTGGTGGATTGAATCCTGCTCGCTCTCTGGCCAACGTTTTGGCGTTTCGGCCTCCGTGGTATCGAGATAATCGACCCGGCGTAGACTCCTCTCAGCTTCAAGATCTCGAATTCATGGAGTCTTTAAGAGAACGAAACACTGTTCTAGTGGAGGTTTCGCCTCCCCCTGGAGTTGCCCCTTTTGAATTCAATCTCACGGCCACAATCAAGACTTACCTGGGAGACGCACACGCAGAACCCTGCGTGGGTGGCGGAGGCACTGCAGCACTGCGCGTGGCTTCACAATGGCAGTTTGTCGTTGATGTTAGTGGTTGCAAGTTGCTTGGTCTCGCAAACAATCTCAGTGGAGATTCTCTCAGTTACCTGGGTGGAGCGCGCTGGATCCCTAATCCCGTTGGGCGCTGGACATCTCACGCCGAACTTCTGCTTGGTGGCACCAAGCTCACACAAGAACTCGTTTACCCTGAGCTTGAAAAGGCAGCCAAAGCATCAACCGCGAACTCTACTGCTGCTTACGTACTCCACGCCATGTACACCAAAGATTGGGAGACCAACGGTTTCACGATCCAGGCCGGCACCGGTTTAGACGTGAAACTCAACAATGCCCTCTCTTACCGCGTCGCCAATCTTGAGTACTCTCACTCCTGGACCAAAGAATTGAACGGCATCAAATACCAAAACGGTTTGCAGTTTACCACTGGCCTTGTCCTCCGTATGGGTACGTGGTGACAGATTTACGCAATTTAGTCTCGCGGTTTAGGATGACCGTAAGAGCGCGGCGATTTTCCAACTCTGACGAGACGACGAGTATTTAACTGGGCTGCCTATTTGTGAAGCGCGCTGGATATCTTACTCGAGGCATTCTTGATGGAGAAAAAGCGTGGCAGGCAGTGCAGCAGCGTCTAACCTCTTCTATAGCCAACACCTTCGTTTTCGGAATTTCTAAGTCGGAACCAGCTTCAGGTTTCACCAACAGGATCTCGCTCCCATCCTTCAGTAACGTCCCTCGCAAGCTCAACTTGACTTGTCCCAAGGTCAGTTGCACTATGACGGCTCGTCCAATCCAACGTTCAAATGGGCTCTCCATGCTCTCCCCCGTCCGTGTCTGTTTCCAAGAACAGCGAGCATCTGCCGCAACTGAGAGCAAAAACACTGTCAAAAATAACAGCCAATGACAGTTTGTGGAGAGCAGACGCCGTAATAGTCTTGCGGGCGCGTTGTCGATCGGATGAAGCGGAGTAAAAGGCTGCGAATTCGAGCGGTGTGGAGGTCTGGCAATTGTTGGCGGTTGCGCGCGGACACGCGGGAGCCTCCAGAGCCGCGAGAAAGCGGTGATGAAGCCCTCCCGTGGCGGTCAGTCAGTCTTCTGTTTTCTTACGTTAGCAGCTTGTGGCCCTTTCGCACCGGCTACAATCTCAAATTCTACGCAATCTCCTTCGGATAGGCTCCGATATCCTTCCCCAAGAATTGCCGAGTAATGAACAAAAACATCCGGACCATCTTCTCGGCCGATAAAACCATACCCTTTCGCGTTACTGAACCATTTAATTTTGCCAATCACTTTCCTTACCTCGTTATTCATTCGCAGAATCCGCCAGAAGGCCAGAGTTTAGAAAACGTACTGAGATCTTTCGGAGTGGTGAAGTACACAGAAAACGACTCGAGAGCCTTGTAGCACTTACGAAAAATCTCTTAATGGATATTAATGTCCATACCTGATGAGGTCGTTGCTCTTGAGCAAGGATGAGTCAGCAGATGTTAGTCACTGCACCATTTTAAGATGCGCGAAGAAGAAAAGGCGAAGAACGGCGGAGGATTACTCGCAGCCAGGGGACACGAAACGACGACCATCATTTGCAAGCTTGATGGCTGGAATCAGATCGCTAGCCAATCGCGGTTTCAGCACGTAGCCACATGCGCCCGTCTCCATGGCAGCACGACAGGTATCAGCATCTTTGTTGACCGTGAGGAACACAATCTTGATGGACGCGTTGCCTTCTAGCGAGCGTCTGGCTGCTTGGATTCCATTGAGGATAGGCATGGATACATCGAGTACGAGGACATCCGGAACCAGTTGGGCAGCAGCGTCTACAGCTGCTTGACCGCCAGTCACAGTGCCAACCACCTCGCAACCGTTGCCAGACAGAAACTCACGGACGTACTCAAGTATCTGGCTGTTGTCGTCAGCTAACAATACGCGGATTTTGGACAAGCGCGTGCACCGTCCCTACAATCAGGTAAAACACGCTTCATTCGACAAAGTCTCTTGCTATGAAGGGGTCTAGGGCGCGGAAAGCCCCGCTTCCGCGCTGGGGACATGCAAGCTTGGGCTGCACGCATAATGCCGAACGTTCAGGAAGATGTCAATTTTTATCTTTAAGCAACACAACTACTGTAAAGAAGTCCTTTCAGGTGGACAACCGCAATTGAGGAAGATATTTGACCAACAACACTTCGTTTCCCTTCTCGCTGTACACGAGCTCGTCCACTAGGTGCCTAGTCAGCATGACGCCATAACCGCCAGGACGCAGTCCTTGCGCTTCGCGGAAAGGAGCGTGACGAATCGGATCATACGCCGGATTGTTGATAGCTGCATGGTGTATTTCTCCCAGCGAGAAACCCTGGCCCGGATCCTTAATCCTGCACAAAACCATCCTTCGCGCGCGGACATAGGCGACTTCAACGTATTGGCTGGGATCGAAATTACCTCCGTGCTCGATGGCATTTAGCAGCATCTCTCGGAAGGCGGTTGCCACGTCGTCTTTTTCGGGTTCCGGAAAATCCCACATCTCTTTGAAGAATTGCACTAATCTATCCGCCGTTTTCAGATCGCAACGGGCAATGACGTCAATCCATTCCGGCGTGGCAGAGACAAGTTCGATGCCTTCATCCCAAGTTGGTTCCAACGTGGCAATGTGTACTATTTCGGCCAGCGATGCAGCCGAAAAAGGCTTGGAAAAATAGCTGAATGCACGTTCGCGCATGGCTTTGACGACGTCGGCGGGAGTACTTTGGTCCGTCAGAATGATGAAGCGGACATGTGGGCGAAAGCGGCGGATTTTGCGAAGCAAATCGACATCTTCTCTACCCGTGGTCTTTGCCCCGGTGATGATTAGATCGAAGAATACTGTTTCGGTAAGCTTCAGGATAGCCTTGTTGTCCGCAGCATGCACAATGTGCCACTCGTCAGGCTTGAGAACGTTGCGGAGAACGTGAGTTACGTCCGGGTCGGCATCAACGATAAGCGCAAGCTTCAGCGGAGCCGTTGAAGTTTGTACTGGCGCAGTGGCTTCCATAGGTTTGTCTCCTCTAGATGCTTTCGTTCAAAAAAATGAAACACGCTCCCCGAAGACGAATACGCTCGGGCAGATGACGTGTGAACTGTCAAAAATGCCGGTGGTCTGGATCGTTTGCAGCTGCCCTCAGTTTGCCTGCCATGCAGCACTGAAAATCACCCGCGAAAGTCTCCCCGAAAATCGGTTGCGGCCCCCGATCGCCGCAACGACACAAACTCACTTTTCCAGATTGCCAGTTCGCCATCTAATGTTCGGCCGGTCAGGCTGTTAGTTTTGACAGTTCACCACCAGGAACGTACGGCCTAAGGTGACGTACGGCGAGCGAAGCACGAGTTTGAATGCGAAAACAGTAGATCACATGCAGCGTGTGCGGGACGCTCCTACAAAGGCTCGCGCAACGTTAGTTGCGGAGAATCAGTAAAGTTTGGCTCGAGAGAGATAAGCGCCTGCGCGTCTTAACGCTAAGGCCGATGAAGACATAGCTGCATACGTGGTTGATTCGCAACTCGATCTTGCGCAGGCCGCGAAAGCGAGTAAAGGGGAACCATCATGAGTGTTGCAGCAAGAGCATCCAACGTTCGAGTGGATCAGTTCTTTACAGGTGCAGAAGCGCGGTTCGATCGCTGGCGTTCGCTGCTCCAAGCAGCGCGCGCGTGGGAAGGAACCGCAAGACAGCGTCCCGAAGATGAGAAATACCAGGCAGCCATAACCGTTTCTTTTGCGGAACTGCGTCAGTGGGAAGATTTTTTTGCCTACCCGGGACAAGCGTTGTTGCGGTCGCTTAGCGAACGTATCGCTTCGGGTGACGCCGGAGGAACGGCCCGCCTGGTGCAGTCCCTCAGCACTGCACTGCTCACCCATTCCTACCGTTCAAACCTGACCGACTGGGAAGGCGAGGAACAGTCCCCGATTGGTCTCTCCGATAGGGTGCCAGGAGCCGGCGAAGAAACTGCACCGCACCGTCCTTATTTTGAAGTGCTGGTTGTAAGCCCCGCCCGTCCGGCAGCATGGTCGGAACTGGCACAAGAGCTGCGCAAGCTGCGCAGGCCGCAGGATAAGTTCATTTACGAGCCAGTATTCGTCGGCAGTTATGAGGATGGCGTGCTAGCAACGATCCTGAACGGCAGCCTCGAAGCGGTAATGATCTACGAAGGTATTCCTTTCGCATCGTCCCACCACAATCCAGTTTTGCGCGAGGTTCTTACTTCGCACCTCGCGGCCAGCGGGATTGGCGCAAATTCAGTGCAGTACGGCCTGGCGCTTGCCCAGGGATTGAAGCAGCTGCGTCCTGAGCTGGATATCTATTTCCTGAGTGATCGCGAAGTGGAGAAGGTGGCTGGCGACACCAGCGCTGCCTGCGTCCGGCGCGTTTTCTATCAAGTTGAGGAGCCACTCGAATTGCACCTGAGCATTCTCGACGGTATCGCCGACCGGTATGACACTCCGTACTTCGACAACTTGCAAAAATATGCGCAACGGCCAATGGGAACGTTCCACGCATTGCCGGTCGCGAGAGGAAAGTCCATCTTCAAGTCGAATTGGATCCGCGACATGGGTAAGTTTTACGGATTAAACCTCTTTCTGGCCGAGTCCTCGGCAACAACCGGTGGCCTCGATAGCCTGCTGGAACCTACGGGAAACATCAAGGTCGCCCAAGAAAAGGCAGCCCGTGCATTTGGAGCGGACCACGTCTTCTTCGTTACCAACGGCACTTCGACATCGAACAAGATGGTCGAGCAGGCGTTGCTAGCACCAGGAGACATCATGCTGGTCGACCGCAATTGCCACAAGTCGCATCATTACGGCGCAGTTATCTCCGGTGCCTTACCTTTATACGTGGAGGCATATCCGCTCACTCAATACTCCATGTATGGTGCGGTACCACTACGGACAATCAAGAAAGCTCTGCTCGATTTGAAAGCAGAGGGAAAACTCGATCGAGCAAGGCTTTTGGTGCTCACAAACTGCACCTTTGACGGGCATATCTATAACGTCGAACGGGTCATGGAAGAATGCCTGGCAATCAAGCCCGACCTGATCTTCTTGTGGGACGAAGCATGGTTTGGATTTGCGAGATGGAGTCCGTTCTATCGCCGGCGGACGGCGATGGGAGCGGCGGCTATTCTGGAAAGCAAGTTCAAGGATCCGGCTTACCGCGCGGCGTACAAAGAGCAGGAAAAGAAGCTAGGCGCCGATCTTGACCCTAAAGACAAAAGCCTTCTCGAAACTCGACTGCTCGCCAACCCGGACAAAGTTCGATTGCGGGTCTACCAAACAAATTCCACTCACAAATCAATGTCTTGCCTGCGGCAAGGATCGATGGTGCTCGTGAAGGACCCAGATTTCCACACCGTCGAAGAACAGTTCCATGAGGCTGTTTTCACGCACGCATCCACCTCACCGAACCTCCAGATCATTGCCTCCTTGGACGTTGCCAGGCGGCAGATGGAGCTGGAAGGCTACGAACTAGTGAATCGAGCCATCCAGTTGGCTCTGGATGTGCGCAGGGAAGTGAACTCTCATCCGCTGATCTCGAAATACTTCCGGGTGCTTGGAGCGGACGACATGATTCCCGCCGAATTCCGGAATTCGGGGTTTGTAGATTACCTGACTCCGGGAGCGAACTGGGCGACCGCCGTGAAAGCGCTGAAAGAGGACGAATTCGCTCTCGACGCAACACGGCTTACCCTCGTTTGCGGCTCGGCCGGTTTCGATGGCACGCAATTCAAGAACCTACTCGCAGCGGAGTACGACATTCAGCTCAATAAGACGTCGCGTAACAGCGTTCTACTCCAAACCAATATCAACAACACTCGCAGCGACATTGCACAACTGATCAAAGTACTCGTGGAAATTTCGCAAGGAATCGAGAAAAAGCTTGCGGACGGCGGAACAAAGGGAAGGGAAGCATTCGCGTCGCGCGTCAAATCCTTGATGACGGATGTTCCTAATCTTCCGAACTTCAGCTCCTTTTACTGCCGCTTCCGTGAAGATCCCTCCAGCAAGACCAGTGAAGGCGACATGCGTTCTGCATTCTTCGGAGCGTATCGCGAAGAGCAATGCGAACACTTGAAACTCTCCAGTCCGGAGATTGACAAGCGTTTGAAAGAGGGGCCGGAACTGGTCTCGGCGAACTTCGTAATTCCTTATCCGCCGGGATTTCCGATCATGGTTCCTGGACAAGTGATCAACACAGAAACGATTGAATTCATGCGCAAACTCGACGTGAAGGAAATCCACGGATTCAGCGCGGCGCTAGGGCTGAAGTTGCTCAATCCGGCGGCAATGCAAGCCGCGAATCCGGCAAACAAGAGTGCTTCGGATGTGTCGGGGAATGCCAAGCGGAAACACGCACGTGCGGCGGCAGGGGACTAAGCGCGACGCGCTACTCAATGGCTTTAGTTAGCAGAGCACGGCTAGCAGCAGGCAGGTCATCAGAACTCGAGCTTCAAACAAGACCTTCACGAAACAGGGAGCAAGACGATGTTCATATTTGCATGGTTCGCTGACACCCTCCGGCACTATCCGGAGATCGCCATTTTCCTCACGCTCGCTATCGGATACTACTTCGGAAAATTCACCTACAAGGGCATTGGCTTGGGGTCGGTGACCGCCACCCTGCTGGCTGGGGTCGTGATCGGACAAATCGGAATCACCATCTCGCAGCCTCTCAAGGCGACAGTTTTCCTCCTGTTCCTTTTTGCCGTCGGCTATGCCGTTGGGCCGCAGTTCGTCCGCGGTGTCGCCAAGGACGGCGTGCCGCAAGCAATCTTTGCGGTAGTCCAATGCCTGCTTTGCCTGGCGGTCACGGTCATAATCGTCAAGGTAGCGGGCTACAACCTCGGGTTTGCAGCAGGTTTATATTCTGGGTCGCAAACCATTTCCGCAGCGATGGGGCTGTCGACCGACGCGATCAACAGACTTGGCTTGGCCGCCGACCAGGCGAAGAACCTGCTCGACTCTATGCCCGTTGCCTACGCCGTGACCTATCTGTTTGGCACCGTAGGCTCGGCACTTGTGATTGCACTGCTCGGTCCGGCCCTTCTCCGCATCGATCTGCCCGCAGCGTGTAAAGACTACGAGGACAAACATGGGGGCAGCAAGGAACTTGGAGGACCGGGGACGGCCTGGCGTCGTTGGGAAGTACGTGCGTTCCGTGTACAACCGGGCGCAAGAGTCATTGGCCTTCGCGCCATCGAGGCCGAGGCGCTGCTCCCCCAAGCGCGCGTTTTTGTTCAGCGCATACGTCGTAACGGGGTCATCGAGGAGGCGAATGCGGAAACGGTATTGCGCGAGGACGACGTAGTCGCGGTCGCAGGGGCCCGCGAAGCGCTCGTGAGTATTATCGGCGAACGCGCAAAAATGGTCGCGGCCGTAGGTTCTCGCGAGACCACTGCAAGCCCTACCCAAAGAGTCGCAATAGAGGTTGACGATCCCGAACTTCTGAGCGTTCCCGTGGAGGGAGTGGATGTTTACGTAACCAATAAGGAGGTGGACGGCAAGACTCTCGCTGAACTTGCAGAATTACCCAACGCTCGTGGCGTCTTCCTGCGGAAGATCACCCGGGGCGCTGTTGCCACTTCAATTCCTATTCTGCCAAATACGAAAATTTTCCGCGGCGACATCGTTACTGTGGCCGGTCGTACACAGGACACCAATGCCGCTGTCAAGATCCTGGGCGTCCCAGATCGCCCGACCGACGTCGCTGACGTCGCGTTTATTGGCGCCGGGATCACAGTGGGAGCGCTCATCGGCGCGCTGGTCTGGAAGGTATCCGGTGTGCCCCTGACGCTCTCAACCGCTGGCGGCGCGCTGATCTCGGGACTAATTTGCGGCTGGTTACGTTCGGTGCATCCCAAGTTCGGTCGCATCCCGACCTCGACGGTCTGGTTTATGAACTCCGTCGGCCTCAATATCTTCATCGCCATAGTGGGCATTTCAGCCGGCCCCGGTTTCGTCAACGGCTTGCGCACGCAAGGCGCTGGCTTGTTCCTATGGGGAGCCCTGGCAACGGCGGTGCCCCTCATCTTGGGCATGTTCATCGGCAAGTACCTATTCCGCTTCCACGACGCGCTTCTACTTGGCATTGTTTCCGGGGCACGCACGACGACGGCTTCGCTCGGCTTGGTCTGCGACATCGGCAAGAGCCAGGTGCCCGCACTGGGATACACAGTGACCTATGCTATCGGCAACACCCTTCTTACGATCTGGGGCATGGTCGCCATCATGCTTCTGTCGTAACGTTCTCTGAAAGGTGACAATCATGGACCTCGTAAAGCTACGCAAGTTCGAGACGCTGGGCCCGTTTGAGATTAAAGATGAACTGATCAATCTTGCTAAGAAAACGTCCCGTACGACGCAGTCGGCATTCCTCAACGCGGGCCGCGGCAACCCCAACTGGATCGCCACCACTCCGCGCGAAGGCTTCTTCCTGCTCGGTCAGTTCGCGGTTACCGAAAGCAAGCGGGTGATGGAACATCCCGCCGGTGTCGGTGGGATGCCGCAGCTTCAAGGCATCGCTAGCCGTTTCGAAGCCTGGCTCGCCAAGCATGCCGACATGCCCGGTGCGTCGTTTCTCACGAGGATGGTGCCGTATGCAATAAAGACGTTCGGGTTCGAGCCGGACGCCTTCGTCCACGAGCTCGTGGACTCGATCATCGGCGACAATTACCCCGTTCCTGACCGCATGCTGGTCCATAACGAGCGCATCGTGCACGAGTACCTGATGTGGGCGGTATGCGGGAAGCCGAGGCCGGCAGGCAAGTTCGACCTCTACGCCGTCGAAGGCGGCACGGCTGCGATGTGCTACATCTTCAAGTCGATGAAGGCCAATCGCTTGCTGCACTCCGGAGACACGATCGCGCTGGGCACGCCGATCTTTACACCGTACCTCGAACTGCCCCATCTAGAAGACTACGGGCTGCATTTCATTACCATCCAAGCCCCGCAAGAGAACCGCTTTCAGTTTACGGACATGGAGCTGAAGAAGCTGGAAGATCCCCAGGTCAAGGCGTTCTTTCTCGTCAATCCCGGAAATCCAACGGGCGTCGCAGTGAGCAAAGAAGTCATCGCCAAGATCGCAAATTTGGTAAAGACGAAACGTCCCGACCTGATGATCCTGACTGACGACGTCTATGGAACGTTCGTGCACGATTTCCGATCTCTGCTCGGCGAGCTACCGTACAACACTATCGGCGTCTACTCGTATTCCAAGTATGTCGGCTGTACCGGGTGGCGCCTCGGCGTCATCGCGGTCCACGAAGAGAATATTTTCGACAAGATGATCGCGAAGCTCCCGGATGCCGATCTGAAAGCGCTCGACAAACGGTATGGCACGCTGGTTCTTGAGCCGCGCAAGATCAAGTTCATCGACCGCATCGTGGCCGACAGCCGGGATGTGGCCCTCAACCACACGGCCGGGCTGGCCCTGCCACAACAGGTCATGATGAGCCTGTTCTCCCTTGCTGAGATGATGGATGGAGCCAAGCTGTACCAGAAGGCCTGCCTGGAGATCGTGCACCGGCGCGCCAAGGCAATGATTGACGGTCTCGGCATCGAAGTTACACCGAACGCGTTGTACAACGCCTACTACGGTCTCATCGACTTCGAGTTCTTTGCACGCAAGAATATCGGCGAGGACGCCGTCGAATACCTGAAGAAGAACGTCCACCCGCTCGACCTCGCCTTCCGCTTGGCGGAGGATCATGGGATCGTGCTGCTGAACGGCGGCGGCTTCGAGGCGCCGGACTGGTCTTTGCGTGTGTCCCTGGCCAATTTGCCCGACGAAGCGTATGAGGAAATCGGACGCGGCGTTCGATCGATCGCGCGCGGTTACCGGGATGCCTTCGAAGCCTCGAAGGGCCCCCAAAAATCTAAACAAGCGGCCGCGCGATAAATTAGTCGAGGCAATTCGGAACCCAAGCGGCAGGCGATGCCATTGCGAAGTCGCTTGGGATATGCCCGCTTCGACCGGGAGCATCCGGCTCACCTACCAACTGCAGACCTCATTTTGGGAGGTTGTGCAAAGCGAGACCGCCGCAAAAGGAATGGCATATGGAATGGTTGGCGAAACTCTTTACGAAGTATCCCGAAATGGGAGTTTACCTGGCAGTTGGCATAGGGTACTTGTTCGGGCGGCTAAAGTTTCGGGGTGTTGGACTTGGCGTGGTAACAGGATCTTTGCTGGGAGGGATCCTGATTGGAAATTTTTTTCACGTGCCTGTTTCCGACCAAGCCAAATCGCTCGTGTTCCTCCTATTCCTTTTCGGAATCGGTTACTCGGTGGGGCCTAGCTTTTTTCAGAATCTCAAAGGAGAGGGCTGGCGCTGGGCTGTGCTCGGTGTATTTGTTCCTGCCATTGGCCTCATAACAGCGTTTACCGTCGCTCATTTCTTGAAACTGGACCCAGGCTATTCCGCCGGGATGCTTTCTGGCGCCTTGACGGAATCGCCCGCAATCGGCACTGCAAGCGAAACTATTCGTTCCCTATCCTTGAGCGACGAACTAAAGCAGCAATGGATCGCGCACATAGCTGTAGCGGACGCGATCTGCTACATCTTCGGGACGTTGGGTGTGGTCTGGTGTTGCAGCAGCCTCGGACCGAAGCTCCTTCGCTTCGATCTGCGTGCAGAGTCGAAAAGAGTGGAAGCGAACTTGGGAATTCAACGATCCAAGCTTGGCGTTTATTCCGCATGGCAACCCATCGGTTTTCGCGCCTATACAATTGCTCAAGATGGGCTCGCCGTTGGCAAAACACTCGCAGAAGCCGAGCAGGGGGTGCCAGGTGCCCGTCTCTTTATCGAGCGAATTCGGCGTAAAGGGGAGATCTTCTCACCTGTCGGCGCCACCGTACTCGAGCCAAATGACACGGTCGCTGTGATAGGGCGTACCGAAATCATGATCAAGGCACTTGGTCCGACCGCGAGAGAGGTCGCTGACCCGGAACTTCTGGCAATTCCAGTTGCATTCTTCGATCTATACATCACTTGCAAAACCTTCGCAGGCAAGACTCTCCAGGAGATCGTTGATGGCGTCGGGGAAGCTCGCGGTGTTTTGCTCCGAGGCATTACGCGCGGTGGCCACGGGATTCCGATCGGGACAAACACGCTTATCGAACGCGGCGACACCCTCCATATAACCGGATCTGAAGCAGCCGTCCAGAAGTTGGCCCCTCTAGCTGGCCGTGTAATTCGCCCAACGGAAGAGAGCGATCTTGCGGTACTCGGATTAGCTATCTTCATCGGAATATTGGTCGGAGCCACGATCATTATACCTTTAGGCCACCTGAGAATAGCGCTAGGCACTAGCGTCGGTACTCTCCTGGCTGGGGTGATCGTTGGATGGATGCGGTCAGTACGGCCCTGGTTCGGAATAATCCCAGATGCTGCGATTCTTTTTATGCGGTCGATTGGTTTGGCAGCGTTCGTGGCGATGATTGGGCTAAAAGCGGGCCCAGTTTTTTTGCAGGCCGTGAGAGAGTTTGGCTACGTCCTCTTCCTTGGAGGCATCGTGGTGACGCTTACACCCCTCATTGCTGGCCTTTTCTTCGGCCGTTATGTTCTTAGACTCAACCCGGCGCTATTGGTTGGAGGAATCGCCGGCGCTCAGACGATGATCGCGGGTGTGGCCGCAGTGCAAGAAAAATCGGACAGCCCTGTCGCTACGCTGGGCTATTCATACACAGTTGCCTTTGGTCATGTCCTGCTAACGACCTGGGGAACCATTATCGTCTCGCTCATGACCTGACGGAAAGTGATGGCGTAAAAGACTTCTGAACGGGCACGCCTACGGCAATTTTCACAATCTCGGCATTTCGTGGCAGCTGTGAATACTCGCAGAGGTACTTAGTCTGACTAGACTCAATAATGCCCGTGCCATAGGAGAAGATGTATGGGACAAAAATTACGCGGGGCACAGTTGGCATTGGTGGTGTCGTTTGTTGTACCCGCTTTTTTCCTTGGGGAGGCCGCGCAGAGAAGCCGAACACTAGTGATAAATGGCCATCCCGGAGAAGTTGCGGTCATCGAAAGAGAGGGACATGCCTATGCGGAGATTGAGGCACTAGCGCGAATGACCAATGCCTCGCTGAGCTTCAACGGAAATCAGATCGTGCTGACATTCCCTGGTGCGGCCGGACCGGCTTCCGCGACAACTCAGCCTTCTCCGTCCGGCTTCACCAAGGACTTCATCAGGGCGGGTATCGAAGAAATGGCCGTGATTAGGGAGTGGCGAAGTACGGTAAGGAACGCCGTCCAGCGGGGATATCCGGTAACTGAAGATTGGATAGACGGTTATCGGGCTCGTGCCGAACAGAGCCTGCGATTGTTATCCTTGGCGGCCACAACAGAATCTGACAAAAGGGCAGTTCAGCTGCTCACGAATGAGTTCAACAATATGAAGAATTTGAGTGATCGATTGGTGGAGGCGAACAAATCCAGGACATACGTTCCCCCTGAATCACTCAATAATGATCCGCTGGACCAAAAAATTCTGAATTGCGCGCGCGCGCTCGCTGCGATGGCCGCAAATGGCCAGTTTGCGGATGACGGTTCGTGCCATTGATGTTCCTAAAGCTGGATCAAAGAATAAGAAATGGACTGCAGTGCTCGAGGAAGCCGTGCTCACTCGCAGATTGCCCAGGGACTGACACCTTTCAGGGTCCCATGCAATTGCAAAAACTCCAGCAAAGCCAGAACTGCCTATCTTCTCGCTGTTGCGGAAGGCCGCGGAGCGGGACATCTCCGTACTGATGTGCGAAGGCCGATTTGTGAGAATGCACTGGTTATGACATTCCCTGGACTCACAATGATTTGGCTGCTGGGCGATCAGCTAGTCGGAACACATTCAACCGCGGGCTTTGGCACTCTCTCGAAAATTGCAAAGGGGGATTTGTGGTCCCTACAGTGCCATCTGGGACGTGAACACGAAGGAGCGAAGTACGTATGTTCAATCTGCTGGACCGCCCATTTCTCAGTTTTTTGGTCTCTCTAATTATATTTTGGATTTCGGCGTGGATCGGCGGCTGGATCCGCATGAAGCAAGGCAACCAGAAGGAAGACAGCCACGAGGATTTCGCATTCGTCCTAGGTGCCACCCTGACACTATTAGGGCTTATCGTCGCCTTTACGTTTTCTATGGCCGTAAACAGGTATGACCAGCGCAAGAACTACGAAGAGCAGGAAGCCAATGCAATCGGGACGGAGTACGTACGAGTGGACCTATTGCCTATTGGGGACGCGGCGAAAGTGCATGCATTGTTGAGGAGCTATCTTGATCAGCGCGTACTTTGTTACAAGACGCGAGACGAGCAACAGCTTCGGCAGATCAACGCTCAAACAGTTCGACTGCAGATTGAGATGTGGTCCACAGTCAGCACGCTCGCCGCGGCGAAGCCAACTCCTGTGGCGGCTCTTATTCTCGCCGGCATGAACGATGTACTGAACTCACAGGGATACACACAGGCCGCGTGGTGGAACCGCATTCCAATTGCCGCATGGGCATTGCTGATGATTATTTCCATCTTCTGTAACATATTAGTAGGTTACGTCGCCCATGGAAGGAGCGCCTTCCTCTTCCTGATTTTGCCTATCGCCCTTTCCATATCACTGTTTCTAATAGCAGACATCGATAGCCCCCATTACGGGATTATTCGAGTTGCGCCTCAAAATCTAGAGAGCCTAGTTGAGTCCTTGCATTCGCAATGATTCTGAACCATCCAGCAGAGAACTTCTCGAACTAGTTGGGTCTGCCTAGCCAGGAGTATTGCCATCCAACGGAGAGATTCTGAAAGTTGCCGCCGTACCTGATGTAGGCGCCATTGTTGTAGCTGAGTTTTATTGCCTGGTGCCTGGTCAAAGGAATTGAAGCAGTTGCCCCAATGCGAGAATTCCTCTGGCGCGTCGCGTCGTTGTGGACGCCATTTAGGGACGTGCTACCACCGAACCAATAATTCCCATCAAGGGAGACCCACAACCTGGGTTTGAAATCGTAGCTGACGTGCCATTCGAAAGAGCCGATTGGGCTTTGCGATTGCGTGTTGGTGCCAGATGAGAATTGATTGCGCGAGAAGAAATCAGAGTTTGTGGTAAAGAACCAGCCCCCCCCGAATGCATCAAGAATCCAATGGCCCCAGCGTCTGGAATAGCCAACCTCTGGTTTGAGAGCCCAGCGATTGGTGCCGTAATTGATAAGTTTGGTCGGATCGTATTGGCCCGTAGGAGGAACCAGTTTGATACTAACCCCGATAATAGTCTTTTGCCTCCATTTTAAATATTCCTGAACGTTCATTGCTGGGCCGCCTTTGAGGTTCACAGAAAACCGAAAGCTAGACGCTAAGAGACCTGAACGGTACGCGAGCGTCTCCGCGTCGGCCACAGTCCCTCGGAAGTTTCCAACCCCGTACGGCAGGGAAGCGCTAAACATAGCGGTGCGGCCAAAAAAGTTGAGTGAGTGGGAAATGCTGAGAATAGAGACGTTAGCTCTCGCTCTGGCGTCGGCTATAGGGGTTGTTCCGTCAAAGATAATGTTTCCGTCGAAGAAGGAATACGTAAGGTTGACAGCGTTCGAGTGCAAAGGGGTGATGACATAAGCCCGGGGAGCAAGATCCTGCGCCCGGCAGATGGCGGCGGCGGCAAGACATACGCCGAAAAGCAGAACAATCGCGCGCGACTCTGCTCTTAAACACGTCATTTTCAATAATATAGGGACTTGGCCAAGCCTTAACAGCTGTAACTATTGACAGTTCACCTCTTCTTCGAAGGCATCTACGATGCGAATGGATTCCGTCATTCCTGTGGTTGAACCATGTGGATGTCGACTTGGCAGGAATCCTTCGGAATATGAGAACGTTTTGAGGCGGTTGATGGCCACATCGTTGAGGCCGGCGCGATCCACTGAGCTCAAGCCCTTGGATGTAAGCAAGGGAGCCACAGAGCATAAGTATCCGTCCCTGTATTTGACGAATTGCAAGGACGAGTTGTGCGTGCACAGGACTTAATGAGCTCAATAGCTTATCAGCGTGATGGCGAAGAACTGTTTCATCATGGCCTTTACCTCGACATGCGGGAGTGGGGGTATCACGTTTTTACACTGGAGACGCTTTGAGATGGGAACTGACGGCAAGAGAACTTCTCCAGAGCGCACGGGAGAGCAGCCATGACCAAGACCGCGGAAAATGAACGTCTGGAAGCCGTCATTTCTCGAAGCATTCCATGGAAAAAATGGGGCCCTTACCTAAGTGAGCGTCAGTGGGGCACAGTCCGCGAGGATTATAGCGAAGGGGGTGATGCCTGGAATTACTTCACCCACGAGCATGCCCGGTCGCGCGCCTACCGCTGGGGCGAAGACGGTTTAGCTGGGATTTCCGATGACAAACAACGCCTCTGCTTCGCGCTGGCCTTGTGGAACGGCAAGGACTCGATCCTCAAGGAGCGACTCTTTGGCTTGACCAACAACGAGGGCAACCACGGCGAGGATGTGAAGGAGTACTACTTTTATCTCGACAGCACGCCAACGCACTCCTACATGAAGTACCTCTATAAGTACCCGCAGGCGGCCTATCCCTACGCCGATCTGGTGGAGACGAACCGCAGTCGCTCGAAGAACGAGATGGAGTATGAGCTGCTCGACACCGGCGTTTTCAATGATGACCGGTATTTCGACGTCTTTGTCGAGTACGCCAAAGAAGGTCCGGAAGACATCCTGGTGCGGATCACGGCACTCAACCATGGACCGGACGCGGCTGAATTGCATCTCTTGCCGACGCTCTGGTTCCGGAACGATTGGTCGAAGTGGATTGCCGCATCCAACAGGGCCGCCGAGAAACCAATCCTAAAGCAGATTGAAGCCCCTGCGGGCACGAGCGCAGTAGTGGTGATGCACTCGCTCCTGGGTAAATACATCTTCTCTTGCGAAGGCGACGTGCCTCTTCTCTTCACGGAGAACGAAACAAACCACGAGCTGCTTTTTCCCGGGCAAAAGAACGAGAGCCCTCACGTCAAGGACGGCATCAACAACTGCGTGGTGCAGAGCAATCACGGCGCCGTAAATTCCGATCAGAAGGGCACCAAGGTCGCCGCGCACTACCAATTCCATGTAGGCGGCGGTCAGAGCAAGGTAATTCGCCTGCGGCTCCAAAGCAGTTCTTCGGACCTGAAAGCCAAACCCTTCGGAAAACAATTTGATGAGGTCTTCGCTGACCGGCTACGTGAAGCCGATGAGTTTTACAAGTCCGTTACGCCACCATCAGTGAGCGCAGACACAGCCAAAGTAATGCGCCAGGCTCTCGCCGGCATGCTCTGGAGCAAGCAGTTCTTCTTCTTCGACGGTGACAACTGGCTGGACGAGCACCACTCCAACCCGCTTCATCATGGGTATCGGAATTCCCGGAACTCGGAGTGGTACCACATGCTGAACCAGGACATCATCTCCATGCCCGACAAGTGGGAATACCCCTGGTACGCAGCTTGGGATCTTGCCTTCCACACGCTCCCGCTTTCCATCGTGGACCCTGACTTCGCCAAGCAGCAGATGGATCTTATGCTCCGCAGCGCCTACCTGCATCCCAACGGCCAGATGCCTGCCTACGAGTGGAACTTTAGCGACGTGAACCCCCCGGTCCACGCGTTCGCCAGTCTCTTTTTGTACCGCTCTGAAATGGCCCTTCGCGGCGAGACGGACGTGGAGTTTCTCAAGGCGACGTTCAACAAGCTCTTGCTGAACTTCACCTGGTGGGTGAACCGAAAGGACCGCTTCGGAAAGAACGTGTTTGAGGGAGGCTTCCTCGGTCTCGACAACATCGGCGTTTTCGACCGCAGCGCCCCGCTGCCCACCGGCGGCTACCTGGAGCAGGCGGACGGCACGGCCTGGATGGCCTTGTTCAGCCAGAATATGCTGGAACTCGCATTCGAGATCACCCTCCACGATCGCACGTACGAACCCATGATCATGAAGTTCGCCGAGCACTTTTACTATATCGGCGCAGCCATGAACCGGCAGGGTCGCGATGGCATGTGGGACGAGGAGGACGGCTTCTACTACGATCTGCTGCGGCTGCCAGACGGCAGCTCTCAGAGGCTCAAGGTGCGCTCCATGGTGGGACTCCTTCCGCTGTGTGCGACTACGGTTACTGAAAAATCGATGCGGGATCAAATTCCGCAGACGATAACTATGGTGCAGGAACGCCTGCGCCGCATTCCCGAACTCAAGGCGACCATCCACCCTACGGGCGTGGGACACCTTGGCGTAGCTGAGCGCGGCATCATGGCCTTGGTCAACCCCGAACGGCTACGACGGATCCTGACCAAGATGCTCGACGAGAATGAGTTCATGAGCCCCTACGGGATCCGCTCGCTCTCCAAGTTCCACCAGCAGCATCCGTTTGTGTTAAACGTTGGCGGCCACGAGTACCGCGTGGACTATTTGCCGGCCGAGTCCAACACCGGCATGTTCGGCGGCAACTCCAACTGGCGGGGACCGGTTTGGATGCCGGTGAATCTGCTCATCATCCGGGCGTTGCTGAACTTTTATTTGTACTACGGCGACAATTTCAAAATCGAATGTCCCACCGGCTCCGGCAAACTGATGAACCTCTTCGAGGTAAGCAAGGAGATCTCGGACCGGCTGACTCGCATCTTCTTGCGCGATGAGGGTGGTCGGCGGCCCGTCTATGGCGGTACGGAGAAGTTCCAGAGCGATCCCTTCTGGCGCGACAACATCTATTTCTTTGAGTACTTCCATGGCGACAATGGCGCCGGATTAGGCGCCAGTCACCAGACCGGCTGGACCGGGCTCGTGGCCAAGCTTATCCAACTATATGGATCCATTGATGCAAAGAGCGCCTTGGAACTGGGCAAGCGGGCCGCATTCACTGACGTACCTGACAAAACGCGAAGCGCAGCGGCCAGGGCCATGGCCGGAGGCGAACGCTAATAAGCCGGCAAGAAATGGGCGTACCTCCGCTCTCTTTAACCATGAGAAATTGAGACTCTTAAGTGATCAGGTTTATTATCCGGGAAGCGCCCTTCTTGGGAACAAGTCTAGAATTCCTCCGGCACAAAGTGTCTTCCCTTCAGAGGAATCTGATCGTCATAACTTTCTTTGGTCTTGCGCTTTGGCAATTTCACTTCTTCCCGCGGGACTTTGCGGTAAGGGATCATGCCCAATAAATGAGTAATGCAATTTAGCCGCGCTTTCCTTTTGTCGTCCGTGCGAACGATGTACCAGGGTGCGTGCTTGCTGTCGGTTGCCTCCAGCATTTTGTCTCGCGCATGGGAGTATTCGTACCAGCGTCGAAACGACTCCAAGTCCATTGGGCTGAGCTTCCACTGACGGAGAGGGTCCTTAATGCGCGCTTCAAATCGGCGCTGCTGTTCCTTCTTGCCAACCTCCATCCAATACTTGATGAGAATGATTCCAGCGTCCACAATGTACTTCTCAAATTCGGGGCAGAGTTGCAGGAACCTTCGATGCTGTTCTTTGGTGCAAAAATCCATCACGTATTCCACTCCCGCGCGGTTGTACCAACTCCTGTCGAAGATGACAATTTCCCCGGCAGCAGGAAAATGCTGCGTGTAACGCTGCATGTACATTTGGCTTTTTTCGCGATCGGATGGAGCGGGCAGCGCCACCAAACGGAAAACGCGCGGACTGACCCGCTCTGTAATAGCGCGAATTGTACCGCCTTTGCCGGCAGCATCACGTCCTTCGAAGACCACAATCACTCGAAGCCCTTTATATTTGATCCAGTCCTGAAGCTTACAGAGCTCCTCTTGGAGATGGTTGAGCTCCTTCTCGTATTCCTTGCGCTTCAGACGTCCATCATCGTTACCACCTTCCTTTTTCGCCATCGAGAATCACTCCTTAGTTCTATAAGGGCTTTGGACTACTGCTGCCCAAGATCAGGACAAGTCCAAGAGCATATGGTCAGATGAATCCGTCCCCCGATAAGAGGCGAGCACGTCCATAGGACTACCTTTGGCTCTTCGTCCCATATTCAATAATCAGCCGTTGAAGTGCACGGGTAACTGGCAAAAATTACAGCTAGCGAACAATTTCTCCGCGAAATCGTTCGCCCAACTGTCATGGCAGGAAGGGTGTCACGACATCGCTACTTCTTGGTGTTAGGCGGAAAGTCCTTAAACGACTTTAATACGAGTTCGTTGACTTCTTTATCTAAATTGCGAATGGCCTTGTTGGGATCACGAAATGTCTTGTTGTATTTCGTTTCCCATACGATTTTCCCAGACTCGTCAGCAATGTAGAACTCGATTTGGCCCTTCACCTTTAGCCAGGTTGCCGGAGCCAGCGCTGGACCGTTTCCCAACCCGTACGTAGGGGCGCGATCAACAGGACTAAGGGGAGTTGAGTTCGCCTGTGCCGGACCTCCAGCACTGATCTGCATGTCTGAGCCCCCATCATAGTTAATGTAGAAGTCCGGTCTATCCTTCACTTCGACAAAGCCTCTCGCGATTAGGGTCTGATTCACGGCCTTCACGATCTTCAGGTCCATCATTTCATTGGTATCGGGGTGCTGGTGAGTCATCAGGTGGTTTTCCCGCCAGGCGTAACGCTTGTGTCCGGAAAAGTCAAAGGTCTTGTCGTAAGTGGTGGAGGTCTTCTGAGCAAAAGCGATTGGGGCCGTTAGCATTATGAAAAAGAGCAGGCTCAGCTGGCAGGCCCGATCCCTCGATAGCGACCTATTTGCTGGGTAGCCAGTGAGCGTCGCCAGTCGTGGGGCCGCTTTCGTAAAAAATGCTGCCCGCAGGTTTTTGGGCAGGATCACGTTATCGATCATGGGCGTGGTCTGCGCGGCCCGAACCTGATCGTTTCCAGGTTCGGCGACGGCGGAACTTACTATTTGTCTCTATCCACTTTCACGAAGCTATACTTGGCGCTGAACTGGATGCGGGGAGCGTTTGCCTTTTGACCGTCTTGCCGCACGATCCAACCGTACAGGAACTCCGCGCCGACATTGAGCGATCCATAGGGGTTCCAGATCAAGTTGGTTCCAGTGTACGTGCCATGGTTGTACGGGATAAACGAGGACGACGCCGTCTGGGCGAAGTTGGAATTGTTTACCGCTGCGTAAGAATAGATCGCGCTGGACCGAAGAGTTTTTTGCCAGTAGTGCTGATAGGATGCTTCGACACCCACGGCGGGAGTTGCCTTGAGAGAAGTGGCTGATGATGCTTCTGCGTCGATTCCCAGGCCGGAAGTATCTTGCAAGTAGCGCGAAATTCCGTGTCCCGCTGCCACAGCAAGAATCATGTTGTCCTTGCCAATCGTCTTGAAGCCGCTGGATGCGTTCAGACCCCATCCAAAGACAGAGCCCGTTTTTGCAATTCCCGTGGCGTCCGGCGGCAGAAATGCTGCGATGGAGCGAAATATGCCGGCGACCTGGACGTGGCCGCCCTCAAATTCCTTTCGTACACGAATCGCACCGTCCGGACTCGGAGAATTGGGTTGAGCTGAGAATTGCTGCGTTTTGAAGGCGACATCGGAACTGGGTTTTTCCACGGAAATATAGAATGTGGTGCTTGGGCTCAGCGCAAATCCATACCGCAACTGCGGGTTGCGAACGCTGACCATTCCGTTGGGGCCCTGGAAGTCGAGGGTGTCGGGGAAAGCGTCTGGATCCATGAAATTTGAGAATGTCTGGCCTACCAGGAAGTTTCTTACTTGCGCGTAAGCATGGCGCAGGCGCGGCGTTGTTGCGTTGGTTCCAAACAAGTCGCCTTCCACATAGAAACGCACCTCTCCAACCTTGGCGCCAGGAACCCTAAAATCGAGGCTGAGGCGGGTGGGACGGATGGATACGGTCGAATTGTTCACGCCGACCACGGTGGGGATGGGAATCGAAGAAGTGACGAACGAGTCCGTGTTTCCCGCGGGTTTCAAATCATAGATGAAGTCCGTCTTAAAGTAGCCGCCGATCTTGAGAATCGTTTGCGTTCCCGGCAGGCGAAAGAACCCGTTGTATTTCGGATCAAGGGGAACGTTATCGAAGCGCGCGGCTGCAACTGTGTCTTCCGAGAATTGATTATAAGTAGCTGTTGCATTGCCCACTTGCGGAGAGGTCTTGCCCTCGAGTGGAGGTTGAGTACTTTCAATCGTTCCTTCTTGCTTGGCGGAAGAGGCGCCGGAAGGTGCTCCCACTTCGGTAACCTTGGTGCTCTCCAATTCGCCGAGTCGCGCTTGCAGTTTGCTCATCTGCGCGCGCAACTCGTCGAGCTGCTTGCGCATCTCTTGCACATTCTGATTGGAAGAGTCCGACTGGGCGGCTACGATAGTTGGCATCGAGCCTGCCGTCAAGAGAGCTACGGCCAGCAGAATTAGTCTCAGGATCCTCATTTCGGACCTCCTTGGTCTTCTCGATGTCAATTTCCAGTCCGCCAGCGTCCGAGGTGTGGCGAGACAGAATTTTCTAACTAGGCCAAGGTGGACTTGGAACCACTGGGCAGCAACTGTAACTTCTTACAGTCAGGTAGGTCCGGCGTTCAAGCTTGCGAGGGCCACCGTTTACTTCCATGGATACTGACCAGCACTTCCTGCCTGTCAGGGCGGTTGGTTCCATTTCGTAGCGGGAGTCGCGGAAAAGCTTGACCTAACTCGTGCGGAAGCGTACCGTTCTTCGCAGTCTTACCTCGACTCAAGTCGCCCTGTACGGCTGCGGTGACTCGGCGAGGCTGCATTCAAGTATGTTCCCTTCATGCAACCGTACGGGGAGCTCGCCCTTCTAACAGTTGCATAGCATGATTGAAAGCGAGGGAGAGCCATAACTAAGGTAGGGCAATCTCCGCGTCAAGTTGCGCAGGTTCTAGTAGCAGAGGACTTCGCGCCCTACCGCACTTTTGTCGCCTCATTGCTTGCGAAGGAGCCCAGTTTACGGGTGATCTCCGAGGTTGGGGACGGGCTACAAGCCGTCGAGAAAACACAAGAGCTGAGCCCCGATTTGATTCTGCTGGATATCGGCTTGCCTAGTCTTAACGGAATCGAAGCCGCCCGGCAGATCCTCAAGTTCGTCCCGCAGTCGAAGATAATCTTTCTGACCCAAGAGACTTCTGCGGAACTGGTTCGTGAAGCGCTTAATGTGGGTGCCTGTGGTTATGTAGTGAAGTCACGAGCCGTAAGCGATCTGTTAGGGGCCATAGAAGCCGCCCTGCAAGGCAAACGGTTTATCAGCAGCGGACTGGATGGCGAGGAGTCTGCCATAAGGGACGGTCACGGCTCACACCACTAGAGAGAGATTCTGACAATTCTCGACGTAATTCTAATTCAGATCTTAGCAAGGACATTTGTCAGCAGCATACAACCAGTCGGCAGTTTCACCGTCTCACCTAAGACACGGTCTGGCTATTAACGGCACCATCGTCAGCATTTTGCTCCAAGGTAGCGGATTTATCTGCCAAAGTGCCTTTTGCAATCGACCCCAATTCGGTCTTCGCGACAGTAAACCCAGAGAAGCCGCAATCTAGGCAAACCATTAGCCTAGGGAATAAGAAGACCCCAGGTTTGTCCAGATGTTTGCGCCCTGGGAAATGGATGAGCATCTCGGCTGTCAATTCGGCCTGTTTGACGGACTGGCATGAGAGGCATGTCATAAGACACCTCCGCGATTTGATGAATCCACGCGTGCTGACATTCGCAGGTACCCCCACTTACCACAGCCTATAAACCCAGAAAGGCGTCTGTCTGTTCAATATTGCACAAGTCCGCAAAATGGCCCGTTCCTAGCTGCTAGGACGAAGAATAGCGATCGTGACCGGGGAGGGCAGGTTCTGAGCTACTCGTGGAGGACAACACTTAGAAGCGAATTGTGCACCCGCAGTCTGCCGTGTTCTTCATGAAGCCTCGGCAGCATCTCTTCCTCACATGTCCAGCTCGCGCTAATTCACATCGAGGGATGGCTGAAATCAACCGTGACGCAGGTTTCTACACTCGCACAGCTCTGGAAGCCGAACCTAATGGCACGGTAACTCGAATTGTCGTGCCAAGCCCAGGCTGGGAATCGATGGAAAACGTCCCACGGACCAGCTTCAGCCGTTCCCTGATGCTGGTGAGGCCCAGCCCTTGTCCCCTCATAGCCGCTTCGGGTTCAAAGCCAATGCCCCAATCGCGCATGCTCAGCTCGATTTGATCCGATGCTCCTCTGAGCCACACTTCGAAGCACTCCGATTTGCTATGTTTGATCGCATTCTGCAGACCTTCCTGCAAGATCCGAAAGAGGCAAAGCGCGATCTCCTGTCGCAGCTCCTTCGGCACTCCTTCGGAGTGAAATTCAATCTGCACCTCATGCTGGTCGGATAGCTCTCGGCAGAAACTGGCCGCCGCCGCCGCAATCCCCAGGTACTCCAACTTTGAAGAGTGTAGCCGGTGCGATAGGGCTTGAATATCGCTCCCGAGACTCGATACATGCTCGAGTATTTCCTCGAGGCCCTGCATGATTCCCGGGGCCAATGCTGGGAGAGCTTGCTTCAAGCGCTCCAGATTCACCGTCAGCAAGGCGATTCGCTGATTGAAATCGTCGTGAAGCTCTCGCGCGATCCACGTACGTTCTTGCTCATGGGCCTCGATTAGCTTGCGGCTCATATCGGACAGCGTCTCTTGAGCAAGCTTTTGATCCGTGACGTCGATACACGAGCCGATGTAACCTGCGAACGAGCCGTCTGAATTTAATCTAGGCACACCCAGATCGAGCACCCATCGATATTCTCCATCGTATCGCCTCACGCGATACTCCATCTGGAAAGGTTTCCGCCGGTCGAACGCTTTCCTGTAGGTCTCCCAGCAGCCCTGCAAATCATCGGGGTGAACCCCCTCCAGCCAGCCCTTTCCGAGCTCCTCCTCAAAAGATCGGCCGGTGAACTGCTGCCAGGTCATGTTTATATAAATACATAACTTATCGGTGTCTGCCATCCAGATCATCACTGGAGCTGTATTCGCGACATGGCGGAAGCGCTCTTCGCTTTCCTGGAGCACATTCTGGGCTTGTTTGCGCTCCGTGATATCCACCTGTACCGTCATCGTGTGCAAGAGGTTTCCATGTGCGTCCTTCAGCGATCCAGCATTGACAAGCACTGTTCGCTTCTGCCCCTCTTTGGTGAGGACTTCGATCTCTTCATTGTGAAGTGTGCCCATGATCTTCCACTTTTCAGACAACTCAATCAGCCTTGTAACCGCCCCGGGCGCATAGATAACTGACAGCGGTTTCCCGATAAGTTCTTCTTTCGGGTAACCCAAAGCGCTGCAGGCTGCTGGGTTGATATCCTGAATTTCGCCATCCGCGGAAGTCACGAAGCAATACTCAGGCAATGCGTCAAAAAACTGTCTGAATCGATTCTCTGCCGCCCGTTCAGCTTCTTCAGCTCGCTTAAGATCCGTAATGTCTACGGCCATGCCTAGCATCCGTGTAGGTGCACCGTTCCTCGCATATTCAAATTTTCCTCTCGCCACAATCCAGCGGATAGTGCCGTCGAGCCAAAGGATGCGGTACTCGGCCACGTAGGGCTTACGTTCTTGCCTTGCCTTCGCCACCGCTTCCAAGACTGGCTTTCGATCCTGCGGATGGACATAACGGGAAAAATCGCCAACTTTCCCAGTGAACGTGTCGGAAGAAATCCCAAATATGGTACGCAGATCGCCAAACCAAGAATCCTGTCCGCTGGTGAGATCCCATTCCCACCCGACAGATTTGCCCGATTCCATCGCCAGTCGAAGTCGGTCGCCGTAGCGGACGAGTTGTGCCTCTGTCCGCCTCCGCTTTACTCGCTGCCACAGCAGCGCAATAATCACCAGGGTCTGTGCCAAGAGCACAAGAATCCCCGCAATAATTTTTCGCTGGTTCGCTTCCCAAAAGGTTGTCTCGCGATTGAGTACGACACTGCCAGGGGGCAGCTCGCTTTCCTTAAGTCCCCAGCGCCGCAGAGCACGCCAATCAAACATATAGGCGGTTACACCTTTTACCCTGGGGATGTCCTGCGGCTTTTCCCCATTGAGGACCTTCAGCGCCATGCCTCCCGCAATCCTGCCCTGACCGCTGAGGCTAGAAAGATAGCCTCCCACCTCTCCGTGAGTTAGGAAGACGTCAAATAGGACAAAGACCGGAGCATTCGCTGCAGCCGCAACCATCGAGCCTGATTCGTTTGATTTGAACCGAGTTCCTGCGGCATCCTGTCCTACTGAGTTGAGGAGGACCACCGTGTGATTTGGCAGTTGTCTTAGTCGTTCAAGCAGATCAGGCATGCTCAAATCCGTCATATACATAATATCGAACTGACCTGTGACGGTCTTCAATTGCTGCATGATCGAGGCCTGCCCCCGTTTGTCGAAGTCAGATACGCCAGATACCACTACCACGTGCTTTGTGCCAGGCTGAAGGCGCAACGCTATCTGCAATGTCTCAGCCGGGGCTATATCATTCTCGACCCCCGTAAAGTTGGAATCTAATGCGGGAGTCCCCGGTACATTTCCGTTGGGCAGGCAGAAAATAATGGGGACGCCCACAAAGGCGCTTTTGTGGACCTCTAGCATGAATTTGAGGGGTGATGGCCCGACCGTAATGATCACGTCCGGTATGCGATTCTGATACTTGCGAATGTAGAAGTCACGAAACTCCTGTTGGGTGGCCGGATCGGGGAACAGTACTGTATCCAAGTACTCAGAATAGAACTCAAGATGGTAGGGTGAATTTTGCAGCGCGGCTTGGATTCCCTCATCTATGATTTTTATCGCCGGGTACGAAGTGCCCGCCTCGTTCAGAATCAGAATCCGCCGGACTTCCTTCGATGGCGACGCTGCAATTGAATGTGAGAGGGAGATGGCTGTAAGAGCCGCAAGCAGAACACAGAGGCAACGTGTCCTCCCCCTCCCTCGGCTTTGTCGGCCAGACCCGGTCCGACGGAGGCATATGAGCCGCGAGACAACTCTGTAGTTCGTATATGCTGACACGCTAACCCCTATTCGTGGGAACAAGATATTCCGATAGGGAAATAGCACCTGAGTGTATCAAAATAATCCATATCCGAATCACTGGTAAAGCTGACAGGTATGACTTGGTAAAACTATGAGATAGTAGCTTCTCCAACTGGATTATACGCTGGGTATCAGAGCGCATCTGCGTTACGAGCCGCGGCCAACTTGTAGCGATAGAATGGCGACCCATGGCAGAACTCTAAAGCTGGTCGCACCCAATGGTTGCTTATGAGCAAGAGATTACATAGGCGTGATCTAGTTAGCTATCCTTGGTTTCATCTTATGTTGGCCCTGACTGTTGCGCTGCTTTCATCTGAAACCACCTACAGCCAGACAGCCTCCACCGGAGCGCTGTCGGGCGTAACTCTCGATCCCTCTGGTGCGATCCTTCCGCGCGTAAGCATTCACCTCGCAAAGTCGGATGGGACGGAAATAATGTCTGCCGACTCGGACGAAAATGGGCTGTTCGGGTTCTTCTTAATGGCTCCTGGCACGTATGAAGTGAAGGCTAGCAAGGTTGACTTCAAACCCTTGCGTCTGCCGGATATTCACATCCATGTAACCGAGACACTTCGCCTTCAAATTCACCTTGAATTGGCAACCCGCGTGGAGCAGACACAAGTGTTCTCCGAACCTCCGATGGTTCAACTCGACACTTCGGCGCTCGGAAGAGTCGTTAACGAATCGACAGTCAGCCGTTTGCCCTTGGTCACAAGAAACTTCACGCAAATAGCGGCGCTTTCTCCCGGAGTATCCGCCGGAGTCTACAACGCCGGAGAACTTGGGACTGGAGCAACGGCGCTTTCACAAATTGGGAAGTCTAATGATGGGGTGTTCGTGCACGGAGCGCGATCCTACGACAATAACTGGCAGTTAGACGGAATTAGCGTCAGTGATGTGCAGGGTTCTAGTTCGATAAGCGGGGGAATCCCGATTCCCAACCCCGACATGATCGAGGAGTTCAAGGTGCAAACCGGACTCTACGACGCAGTGTTCGGGCGCGCTGCGGGGTCCAATGCCAGCGTCATCACGAAGACAGGAACCAACCAGTATCACGGAGCGATTTTCGAGTTCCTGCGAAACGATGTTCTCAATGCGAACGACTTCTTCTTGAACCGAACTAGGCAGAGTAGGCCAGCCCTCAAGGAAAACCAGTTCGGATTCGCCCTCGGAGGACCAATCAAAAAGGACAAAGTGCTTTTCTTTGGTGCGTATCAGGGGACGCGACAGGTCAACGGAACAGCCGCGGGTCAATCGCGGATTGCTTGCACCGCCAGCTTAAACGAACCACCGCTCACAGATGATAGATCTCCCGCAGCGCTTGGGAAACTATTCGGCCGCTTGAAAGGTGCATTGGGGGGCATCGCGATCAAACCTGACGGGTCGAACATCAACCCCGTGGCACTGGCTCTCCTGAATTTCAAACTGCCCGACGGCAGCTTATTGATTCCGACGCCTCAAACGGTTGACCCCTCGAAGCCTCTTGCCAGCAGTGGTTTTTCAGCCTTCTCAGAACCCTGCACTTTCAACGAGGATCAGGGATCGGCAAATGTTGATTACGTTGCGTCTCAGAAGAACCGACTTGGAGTTCGTTTCTTTGTCGCAGACACGGAGCAGTTGGTAACTTTTCCGGGCGGTGCCCTGAATCCACTAGGTAACACTCACGGGTTCAACAGCCCCGGTCATTCCGCGTTCATTGTTTTCTCTCTTGCTCACACGTACGTGTTCAGCAAAGCTTTGCTCAATGAGGCCAGAATTGGATTCGTTCGCACGCGAACCCAATCGAAGGCCGAGACGCCTTTCAAATGGTCCGATGTCGGCGTCACTGAGAGCGACATGAACGAAAATAACGAACTGCCCAGCTTGAGTATCGTTGGTTCCGTCAGTATGACCAGCGTACTCCCTAGAACTTATACGCAAAACAGCTTCGTCTTCAATGATGTTTTTAGTTTTCTCAGTGGTGCCAACGCCATGAAATTCGGAGGGTCGGTTACCCGACTGGAAGATAACCTTGACTTCGCGGGGTTTGGTTCATTTGTGCAGTTTCTCAGTTGGCCGGATTTTCTACTCGGACTCGACGGCGCAACTAACGGCACTAAAGCTTTTAGTAATGTCTCTGAATCGGCTGATGCCTTTGGCCTGTTGAATCGTGAGTTTAGAGTGTGGGAAGGATCAGGATTTGTGCAGGATGACTATCGTATCAGACAGTCGTTGAACCTGAATCTCGGCGTGCGTTACGAACGGTTGGGGCAATTCGGCGACAAACTGGGCCGCAACTCAAGCTTCGATGTCAACAAGGCGAATGCAAACCCGCCGCCGAGTGGAAGTCTCGATGGCTACATCGTGCCCTCCAATTTTCCGGGCGCTCTCCCGACGGGTGTGACACGTGCAAACAATACATTTGGAAATTATGGGGAAGGACAAAACACGATCGCTCCCCGGATAGGTTTTGCGTGGCAGATCTTGCCAACGACAAATCGACTGGTGCTGCGAGGAGGGTACGGCATGTACTACTCTCGGGCGACCGGCCAGGCCTCTACTGAATCCGTGCTTGCCGCGCCGTTTGCCCTGACCCGAATCAGCACCGGGCTGGCGAACGCACCAGCTACATTTGAAGCACCATTTGCGCAGCCGTTTCCAACTTCGGCGTCCTTCCCACTGTTTGTACCGTATTCTTCAAGTACAAAGGCCGCGGTCAATGCTCTAGCCCCCAATTTTCGACCGGCACTGGTCCAACAGTTCTCGCTGAACGCGCAGGTAGAATTGCGTAAGGATTGGTTGCTGGAGGCCGGATACGTGGGCACCCGTGGAACACACTTGCAACGCTTCCGTTCCCTGAATCAAGCGCTGGATGCGTCTCCGGAGAATCCGGTCAATGGTATCCGCTCAAACACTTTGGCCAATATTGGATTACGCGTTCCCGTTCCTGGAATACGCCCCGACGCTCTCCAAGAGATCGAATCCGAGGGAAGCTCCTGGTATAACGGGCTAGAAATAAGCCTGGCAAAGCGGCTAAGCCACGGACTTCAATTCCTTGCTTCCTACACTTTCTCTAAGACTTTGGATACGGATGGTTCTGACATTAACTCGACATCTTCAGGAAATGCACTGACGCTGGGAGACCAGAACTCTCCCAGTCAGCGGTGGGGGCGTGCCAGCTTTGACCGCCCTCATCGGTTCGTTCTCAGCACCACGTGGGATCTCCCAAACCCGCCTCGCGGAGTGCTACGGGCTGTCCTGGGCGAATGGTCGGTGGCCGCAATCGCGACTATTCAGTCCGGCACCGCCCTTACCATCGCGGCGACAAATTCCGCCAATGTCTTCGGAATCAGCCAAGATCGGGCCCAATTAAGCGGCGCTTGCTCGATAAGCCATTTGGTAAAACCGGGAGCCGTCGAGTCGAAACTCAACGGTTATTTCAACGCGTCTTGTTTTACCAGCGCGCCAGTGATCGGGGCTGATGGCATCGGAACTGGCTTCGGGAATAGCGCGACGGGGATTGTGACGGGTCCCGGAGAAGCAAATCTGGATCTCTCGTTCCAGAAAACCGTGGTGTTAAACTGGCTCGTTGAGAAGAGCAGTCTTCAATTTCGCGCCGAGTTTTACGATGCACTGAACCATCCCCAGTTTGCGAACCCCGACACCAATTTCACATCACCCACGTTCGGAGTCATCAGCAGTACGTCTGTAAATGCCCGTGTTGGGCAGCTGGCGCTGAAGTATGCGTTCTAGCTGCAAGTATCCGGCGCGAATATTTGTCTGGAAAGAATCACCACCAATTGTTTGCGTCAGAGCCTTAACTCAGTGGACAGCCTAAGGGAAGTCAAGGCAGTTGTGCGGACAATCCAGGCTGATTCCTAACTTTGTTTTCCTGGAGCTTGGCACGATACACCATCGCCCGTGTCTCAAGAAGTTCCGCTTCGGCCTTCCGTTTTGTTTTCTCGAGTACCCGAGCGTAATTCTCCAATGCTTCAATCAGCACCGGATAATCTGGTGGTGAAGCCTTTTCTAAAATGCCGAGTGCTCGCTTGCAGGGCGATTCAGCCTCGGCATAATAGCCGCGGGCCAAATCAGCCCTTGCCACTTTGCTCAAACCACGTGCCACGTTTGGGTGCTCCCGACCGAGTGATTGCTCACTAACGGCGACCGCTCGCTCGAAAAGAGCTCCGGCCTCGTCATACTTGTGTTGATCAGAATAGAGCGTTCCCAGGTTTTCCAAAGTTCGCGCGAAGTCCTGAGATTGTAGCTCAGGTGCTTTGTCCCAAATGTTCAACGCACGTTTGAAGAGGAGCTCGGCAGCAGAGTAGTTGTGACGTCTGTACTCAAGGTCGGCGAGTTGAGCGAGAGTATGAGCCACGTCCGGATGCTCGGGACCAAGCAGTTTCTCGCGGACCGCAAGTGTGCGCTGGATGAGAGATTCAGCAGCCGAATATTGGCCCTCCTGCAGTTGCACGGCCGCTAGATTACCGAGGACGGTAGCCACGTAGGGGTGCTGTGGTCCAAGCGTCTTTTCCCAGATGACTAGAGCCCGTTGGAAAAGCGACGCGGCTTCTTTGTGCGCGCCTTGATAATTGTAGTTTGCCGCCAGACTATTAAGAATTGCAGCCACCTTCGCGTGGTCAGGTCCAAAGATTCTTAACCGAATCGCCAGAGCGCGACGCAGTAACGGATCGGCTTCCGAGTATTTGCCTTGCATCTGAAGACTGGTGCCTAGATTGTTGAGGGCTGTTGCCACGTCTGGGTGTTCCGGGCCAAGAACTCTTTCCCAGATAGCCAGCGCGCGCCGGAAGAGAGGTTCAGCCGCCATGTATTGCCCTTCCTTTTGCTGAAGGCAACCCAAAGCATTGAAGATGGTAGCCACATCTAAATGTTCCGGTCCAAACACCCCTTCCTGGATGGCTAGGGCGCGCTTTAAGAGTGGTTCGGCTTGCGAATACTTGCCTTCTTCTCGCCAAACCTCGGCAAGATTGATGAGCACCGCAGCCACTTCAGGATGCTCTGGTCCAAAAGCCTTTTCCCTGATGGCTAGAACGCGCTGGAAGAGAGGTTCAGCTTCCGAATACCTGGCTAGCTCCTGGAAAAGCGAAGCTAGACGATTAAGGATGGTGGCCACGCCAAGGTCCTCTGGCCCAAGAACCTTTTCCTGAATGGCCACTTCCCGCTGGAGGAGGAGTTCGGCTTCTGAGTATTTGCCCTCCTTTAGCCGAACAGTGGCCAGATTGTGGATGATAGTTGCTACGTCCGGATGCTCTGGCGCAAGCGTTTTTTCCACAATGGCAAGTGCGTTTCGGTAATACAGTTCGGCGTCCTTGTATTTACCTTGCGAATGATAAACTCCGGCCAAGTTGTTGAGAATAGTCGCCACGTCCCGGTCTTCGTTTCCGGGAACCTTTTGACGAATAGCCAGGGCGCGCTGGTAGAGGGATTCGGCTTCCAAGTACTTACCTTCTTTCGACCGCAGCCCAGCAAGATTGGTGAGAACGATAGCTTCATTCAAATGGTCTGGTGTAACCACGCTTTCCTGGATGGCGAGGGCGCGTTGGTAGAGTGGCCCAGCCTCCGAGTACCTTGCTCGTTCATCCAAGAGCTTGGCCAGGTTGTTAAGTACACTGGCTACTTTCTGGGCATCGGGTCCAGAGGCCCCCTCCCAGATACTCAGGGCGCGGCGGTAAAGCTGCTCAGCGCTGGCGTAGTTGCCTTCAGCGTGCTGGACAGCAGCAAGGTTATTGATCGTCGATAATAACCGAGCATCCAATTCTCCGAATTCTTCGGCCTGTCGAAACGCACGCCTGAAACGAGTCTCAGCTTCGGCATAATTCTGTTGCTGATAAGCCCGTAACCCGGCTGCATTCTCAGTTTCCCACGATGGCACCTGGGCAGAGTTTGTTGCGGCCCACAAAGTGATGGCTAGCAAGATAACGTTATGATGGGATTTCAAAGTTCAGCCTCCTCGATCAGGCCCAGTCCCAGCCATCGAATTCTTGCGAGTTATGACGTTGATAGAAACTGTCAGAATTGTCAGATCAAGCTGGCTCAAAGAGGTGAGAGCTAGATTTTTATCTGGAAAACCACTCGGCCTAACCTAAGCGGTGGCTATTAAAGCTGTCGGCAACTGTCCTCACCTTGGAGGACCAGTTCACCCTCATTCATCGTAGAAGAGCATAGGATTTTGCTCTTGTGAGCGGTCGCGCAACAATTGCCGCGGCGGATGGTCTGGGAAGAACTGAGCGGGGCGGGCTTGGAATTACCTCAAAGCTTTAAGGGACGCGAACCTTCGCGGCACTAAACGGAGTCGGCGTGGGTGTGGGTCCCGTGGGAGGACCAAAATAGAGCGCCCGAATCGAGACGGCCTGTCCGACAACCAAAGCGGTTGCATCCTTGACTCCGTCAAAGTTCGTACTCGGCGGGCCATTCGACAGTTGCACAGTCGCGGGCACAGATAGACCAAAAAACGAGGGAAACGACTGCATGGCGAACGTATTTGGAAGGGCTACACTGGCCACGCCACCAGTGACGCGGGTGAAGCGGAGATATACAAAATCTACATTGGCAGCTGCCAAGGTAGCACCCGAGGCCGGTGTGAACGAGACTACATGAACTGCGAGGGTCTGGCCGGGCATCAGAATCGAAGCGTCGGTTGCCCCCGTGAAGGTTGAATTCGGGACGTCCAGGCCTTTGGTATCCACCACGAAGGGCATAGGATTCACTAAAGTAATTCGCACCAGTTCCCCTAGTTGCAGATTTCTACCGATCAAGCTATTTGAAGGGTTAAGAAAAAGGTCATTGGCCACAAACTGAAATTGCGTGGACGACGAAGACGGCACCCCGATGATTCCCTCGATCCAGTCTCCTGCCGTTATTGCCAATGGATCGTATTCCAGAAGAGTGAATGTGCCATCGGCATTCAGAGTCATATCCAGACTGGCGACCTGCCCCTGCTTTGCACACGAAAAGGTATTGCCGAGATTGAAAGTCGTGCAGTTAGGAGACACGATCGTCGCGGTCCCTACAATGGCGGTTATTGAGCCCTTTGTTGCCGTTTGTACCGTGACGCTCTGAGACGTCGCATTAACCAAAGAAATGATTCCGGTCACGTCTTCGATGAAGTCTAATGAACCAGAAGATAGCGAGCTGGATGCGGGTGGCAGAATCATCGCCGTCAAAACATCGGCTGCCCCAAGATTTACACTCGTAATAGCCTGCGTCTTTACATTCAGAGTTAATGACTTTGCGATATTTACGTTCACAGCTAAACCTGTGCTCTGACTACCTGTGACAACGAGCGGAAACGGAGCGCCCGCGATTATGGGTGTAGCGGGTCCGCCGCCCAGAGTGACTACGCTGCCAGCCAAACAACCTATAATTCCAGGAGCTAGTGTGCAGTAGGTGACCACCGGATTCGATAGGCTCACAACCATGTTCGTGTAGGTTCCAGCCGGAATCGCTGTCGAAAGGGCGAGAAGGGCAGTGTCACTCTGGAGCCTGGCAAAGTCTACTTGGTAGAGCGCAGAATTGAGGGGCACATTTACGGATCCTCCCGTTGATGGAGTCAAAGATACTCCCACGACTGTCGCGCTGAAAGACAGTACGTTCGTATTTCCGAGAGGTGGTAGTGGAGCGGCTCGAAGCGTGACAACCAATGGGGCGCTGCTTCCTGGGCTATTACCACTCCCAGTCGAGATCGGGCCGCTGCAGGACGCCAAAGAAAACGCCACTGCCAAGAACCCGCAAACAGCGAGTTTTTTGCGGGCCGTCGAGGCCCAGACAGGCAGAATCGCGTTGCAGAGAACGTCCAAGAAACCTCCGGCGCGGTAATCGTGCCGTTTGTTTGCGCGGCCCAACTACTGACAGAATTACTAGTCTGCGGTTTCGGGACCAACGAACTGCCGGGAGCATTTGGCAAGGTCCTGCCAAGATATATCAACATCATAATAACGCAGGGAGACGTATCGCGCGGAAACTCCTCAAGGGCAGCCGAAGTTCCTTTTACTCGTCCGGAAAACGCACCTAGATTGTCTGGGAACTTCCCTTACTCCTCCAAGACCGGTTTCCAGGAATGATCCGGATTGAAGCGCTCCATTTTAATAAACTCATTGAGGGTGGCCGGGCCAAAATCCTTCTCGTAGACAACGCCGTCGTGGCTGACGATGAAGCTCTTCACTCCAGTAACGCCGTACTCAGCCGGAGCAGCAACAAGAGCGAAGCCCCCGATCATTACGCCTTTCACGACGAATTCCATTTCGCCGAGTGGCGCCGCTGGTCCCTGCCCTTTCAGAATCTTGAAGAAATAACCATGGTATGGCTCCGCACCGCCGGAGTAGCCCTGTTCAATCGCACGGGCAATCTTTTCGCCAATCGGTCCAACCCAACTCCCGTCCGCGTTCTGCCATGCCAGGCCATCCTGTTTGCCGGGAGTGCTCACAATGCGCTGGGCGTACTGATTCGCATCGTAGCCCTCGCGTTTCTGGAGTGCGTATTCATGCTGCGCTTCCACATAGCCGCGGCAGATATCAATGGCGTCCAGTTCATTGCTACCAATGCGGCGATAGAGGAGTTCCTGGCGGCCAGCTTTGGCATCAAACGCCCATTTGGTGCCCAACTTCACGATTGGCACAGGGAACGGCCAGTCCTCGTTGCCCACCAAGAGGAATGCCCGGTTCCCCGTTTTTGAATCCACGGAGACGCTTTTCTTCTCGCGAGCCTCTGCAGCGAAGTCAGCGGCCCGCTTCCGGTCTTGTGGATATTCACCGGAAAAGACTATGTCATCGCCACCGGGACCGAAGATTTCTTTGAGAGTGAGCTCGTCAAATTGCTCGGCTGCAGCAACGAGCGCATCGGCAGCCTGCTCCGGAGTGCCGAAGGTTTTGGCACCGACAGCAACAGAAGAGGTGGCACTTTTTGCGGCAGATTCTTGCGCAATGAGGTGGCCAGGCATCAACAGCAACGCCAATATGCCCGTGATCCAAAGAGTCCTGAGGCGGCTTGTCTTCGAAGACGTTGGTTTCATATGTATGCTCCTATGACTTCCTTTCCGCAACTTAGGCCGTTCACCTCCGTCTCCCACCGCCACCACCGCGGCCACCGCCCCCTCTTGATCCCATGCTCGAGGAACCGCGGCTGCTGCTGGCCCGCGAGCTCGATCCGTTGTAACCGCTAGATCCTCTGGAACCGCCTCCGAAAGCATCTCGGTTTCCGCCACCGCCGCGCGAAACGTCCCGGCTTCCGACCCGATCCGCGCCGCCGCCTCCTCCCGCCCTATTGCTAACGCCTGCACCGCCAGCCCTGTTACCAGCACCGGCTCCGCTGGCTCGATTGCTCACTCCGGCTCCTCCGCCGCGGCTGCTGGCCAGATTTCCGCCCTGTCGGCCAACCTGCTGCCGGGCACTCGCCTGGCGATTGGATAGAGAGTCTCCGCGTGCCGAACCGCCAAACCTGTCCGCAGTACCTCGGTCCCCGTACGGGGCGCCGCCGCGATGTTGCGGATTATGCTTCCAGCTGGAATCCCCACGGCCTCCTCCTCCGCCACCGCGACCTGGCTGTTGCGACGGGCGGTTGCCATTTCCAATGCTGTTACGGTTGCCGTTACCGATATTTGAGTTCCGGTTGAAATTATTGTTGTTGTTGATGTTGATGTTGTTGTTGCCGCCCCAGCCGCAGCCCCATCCCCAGCCGCCGCCCCAGAACGCTCCCATCATCATGCCAACGCCGAAAGATATGGCTATTCCCGCGGCATAGTATCCCGCCGGCGGATAGTAAATAGGCGGGTAGGGATAGATCGGCGGGCCGTACACCACGACCGGATCATACGAAGGTACATACACGACCTGCGGATTTGCCTGTTCGACCACGATGACAGTCTTGTTCTCGATGACCTTGGTCTCCACCTGCTGTTGCTCGGTTGATTTTAAATTGCCGGTGTCTTGTGCCTTCTTGCGCATACGCTGCACGGCATCCATCACATCGCTCTGCTGCGCCAGGAAGGCGTTGCCCAGATCCGTGGTCCACTGAATATCGTCTGCCAGGCGCTTTACGACCTCGGGCAGCCCGGCCAACGCCTGAATGCTTGGGTCCCAGGGCTGCTTCACGACGGCATCGGCGAGGGCTTTATCCTTCAGCCCGGGATTCTTTGCCAGCCACTGCTGGAGCTGGATTAGTTCGAGAGGATACGTGGAGGCTGCGAGGGTCTGGGCTAGCATCGGGTCTGGATAGAGGGCAATGGGTGCAACGAGAGAGTCCAGTTGGTCGGGTGGAATTTTCGCTGCCTGGTCCTGTGGCGGAGCCGACTGCGTCGAACCAGGCTGCGGCATAAATGCCAAAGTGTCGCCTGGTACGATGGCGATCGCGCAGACAATCACCAGCAGGTATCGGAAGATTGCACCCAAAGACTTTCGTTTCGGATTCATGGCTGCCTTTGCTCTTGACGGCGCTCGCTAGCCAGCATGGACTTATCTGTTCGAGACATGCGCGTACGCTTCTCGACACTAGATCATGCTGCGTAGTCGCAGTAACTGGCAGAAATTACAGTCGAGGGCGGGCTCTGTCCTGTCATCCGCCGTCACTGATGGGAGGTTCCATGGGAGGCGCTCCTTATCCGGATCCGCTGCAGAATCTCGACGTTACCTTGGACCATGGTCCGCCCGGTTAAGGATTGAGAGTCACCGGCGGTCCGCTGACTCGCTTCGCGCTGAGGTCGACGTTCACTTCAACGCGGTTGGCAATCTTGATGAAGGGAATACCTTTGTTCATGCCGTAGTCCTTACGGTCAAAGGCCATTGTCCCTTTGATCGTGCCGGAGCCTGTCCCTTTCCCGGAAATTGCAAGAGTTAGCTTTTCAGGTTTGCTAATTCCGCGTATCGTAAAGTTGCCGTCCACTTCAAGGGTGTCGGAACCAGACTGTACAATCTTCGTTGAAGTAAACGTGATCAAGGGATTCCACTCGACATCAAAGAAGTCTTTGCCCTTCAACTTGCCATTCTTCATGCGTGAATTCTGATTTCTAAAACGCCCTGTCGAAAGATCAGGAGACGTAAATGTTAGAGTAGCGTCCCACTTGTCGAAGGCGCCCTTTATAGACACCGAAGCTTCTGCATCGAACTTAATTGAGCATTCTACCAGGGTGATTTCGAAGACAGGAGCCTGTGCCCGGCTCACTGACGGAAGCACGGCGCAGGCCATGAAGCACAGAACAGCTAAGCGCACGGAATCCTCCCTGAGCGCGAACACTTCGGCAAAACTTTGCTAATCTCAGGAAGATGTCACCAAATGGGAACAGCATCCAACTGTAAAATGTTAAAGACCAGGGCATTCGGTCAAGAACGGGCTGCCTCCGCCAGCGCTGCCCGCACAAATGATTACCGATGTTTCTGATCTATGGGGGCGGCGGCGCGGACCCGCTCTCCGAAAATTCAGTGCGCAACCAGTGCCGCCACGTCCACTCGCTGTTCAATGCCCGCAACGTATTCCTGCAATCCCTCGGCCCGTAACATGTCCCGCACATCGCCGTGAACCTCTGCGAGCTTTAGTTGGACTCCCTGGGCCGTAAGTTCCCGATGGAGATCGCTCAACATGCGCCCTCCTGCAAGATCGATGTTCGCCGAGGTGGAGAGGTCCAGAATAACCAGTTTCAGGCCGGAATAGGCTTCCACTTGGCGCAGTATTTCAGCCTTCACGTTTTGCACGTTGAAGTAAAACAGCCCCGACTCTATACGGAAGACCAGCACGCCGGGAATGAGCTCGTGTTCTGGATATCGCGACGCGTCCACAAAACGGTCGCTTCCCGGCAAGCGTCCCAATCGCAGTACGCGGGGGCGGGAAGCGCGCCGTAGCAAGAGCAGTATGGTCAGTACCGCGGCCAGTAGCACACCCTTGAGGATTCCGAAGACCAATACCCCCAGCGTGGCCACCATGGCTACTCGAAACTCCAGCTTGCTTACCTGCCGGATGTGCTTCAGTTCCTTTGGCTGGAGCAGCCCCCGGACCGCCATGAAAACCACCGCTGCCAAGACCGGATCGGGAAGGTTTTTCAGTAGTCCCGTCAAAAACAACAGGACCGCACCGATGCTGAGCGAAGCAAACACCAAGGCTAGGGGAGTTTTGGCACCGCCTTTTTCGTTTACGGCAGTTTGCGACATTCCTCCTGCCAGCGGATATCCGTGTCCCAGGCCCGAGGCGAGGTTTGCCAATCCCAGGGCTAATAGTTCCTGGTCAGGATTGATCTCGTAGCGATGTTTCAGCGCGAAGGTGCGCGCCACGGAGATACCCTCGACGTAAGCCAGCAGAAAGCATCCGAGTGCTAGAGCGAACAGGTCATCGACTTCGTGCCATGCTACGAGCGGCCAGCGGAGGTGTGGCAGTCCAGCGGGAATCGAGCCAATAGTCTTCACTCCAAGTCCGGCCATCGGCATCACGGACATGAACGCGATGGAGAGCAGCATAACGAATAGCGCGACTGGTCGGCGCGGCAAAAGCCACTCGCCCAAAATCAGAAGAGCTAGTGCCCCTACTCCTATGGCGAGAGTCGGTAGGTTCGTCTCTCCCAAGTGTTCTGCTACTTGAACAATACGGCTGAAGAAGTTGCTGCCCGCCGATTTCACTCCCAACAGTTTCGGTAGCTGAGTGGAAATGATCACAAGCCCGGCGCCCATTTTGAAGCCGCTGAGAACGGTCTCGGAGATGAAATTTACGACGTTGCCTAGACGAAACAGCCAGGCAAGAGCGCCAATGACCGCGACTAGCACGGCCGTTGCCATGGCCAGCTGAATTTGGCGATCCGTATCGCTCGATACCATGGTGCCGAGAGAGGCACCCACCAGGATGGAGATTGCCGACGTTGGTCCCACTGCCATCTGCCTGGAGGTGCCAAACGCCGCGTAAGCCACACCTCCCAAGAGGCAGGAATAGAGCCCCGCTTCTCTCGGGAGGCCCGCGAGAGAGGTGTAGGCCAGCGAAACGGGGATGGCGAATGCCGCCAGCGTCAATCCCGCGACAAAATCCAGACGCAGCCACTGTTTTTGATACTGCGGTACCCAACGAAGGACGGGCAGTGCCGAGCGCAGCCGCTGCCGAAGACTTTGCGTATTTTGTAATAATGTGGGCATGAATTGCGCGTGTCTGCTTCCAATAGATTCCTCAATTGCGCCAAGCCTAAGAACGCTCCGCGAGCGCATCACGAGCACCAGGCGTCCGATGGGCGCGTTTACACGAATTCAGTCTCGCAACTGGTGAATCTTCTGCTTGCACTGTCGATTAGAACTTCACGACAATCCCGGTGGAGAGCCGAAAGTTGTTTTGCGAGTGGCCTCCGAACTGCGTTATCAAATAGTCCATTTGAATCACGCGCCAGTAAAACCGGTCGTGACTTATTCTTGTATCGATGCCGCCTCCGAGCGCCATCGCGAAGGATGTATCACCGAAACCCGGTCCGCTAATATGCGCTCCGCCAAGCAGTAAGTGCCCAAATGGCGATACACGTGACGGCAACGAAACTTGCGGTCCGAACAGAAACGTGTAAGTCGAGGTGCTGATGCCACCGAGCGATCCGTAGTGCCCGTCAAGATCCGCCACTCCACCAACCCAATCCGTAAATTTATATTGTCCAGCGATCTCCCCGCCGTTTACATTGCCTGATAGCGAAGTATGGAAATGCATGTAAGAATAACCGCCGAACACTTCCGCCGTGTCCTGTGCTTGCGCCGGGAACGACGCCAGGAAAAACAGTCCAAACACTAGCAATAATTTTCGAACCATAACCCCACCTCTCTTAGAGTTTGGATTTCAAGAACTGTTGCGATCTGTTGGGCCACTTCGACCCGTTTGTTTTTTGTCCCCTATAGCCTTTGTGGAAATGGCCACCACTTTGGGCTGGTAATCAATCGGACTTGCGTGTCCTTCCTCATCTCTTGGTTTAGTAGCACTACGACTCGGATGACCAGCCAGATTAGTGCTCGCTGCCAGGATCCCTTCCCGGTAGCATTCGACACCGCTGCGTTACAAATGCTTGGCTACCACAATTTGCTCCAATCCAAGAGACTGGAAGGTTTCTTCCGGCGGGCGTTTGCCGGAGAATGCAAAATAGCTCCGATTTTCGGGCCGCAATGGGGCGCACCGGGTACTCTTCTAGGTATTCGTCAAAGCTGCTTAGCCTGAACAGCAGGGCTCTCAACCTCCTGAATCTCAATTCGAGCCGGAGTATCGCTCTTGTTTTTGACCATGATTGTAGATTCTGCTGGCGCCATGTAATCCTCCTTGGTATAAGCTCGCGCACCTCGCAGCTCACTCGAACTGTCAATAATTACAGGAGTCGGCAACCCTTGACTCAAGAACTCCTTAATCGCGCTTGCTAAGATGCAGAACGGAACGAAGGCGACGATGGATGGTGTTGTCAAAGGACTGCACGAAGATCCGCACACGTTAGATGTCGTTGATATGGGCTTCCTAGTTGACACGGGCAAGCAGCTAATCCTCGTGGATGCGGGTGCCGGCACCTGGTGGGGTGGCGGAGCTCTCGGGCGCCTGGCGGGTAGCCTGCGCAGCGCTGGCTACACGCCGGAAGAAGTCGACATCGTTTTGGTCACGCACCTCCATTCCGATCACGTCGGCGGCCTGACCACTCA
>Ga0137418_10000025_pt1 | contig 96456 bp, 76 predicted proteins | sample CZODoug3_1_2_16f_FD_122242 | JGI IMG/M metagenome (GOLD analysis project Ga0137418, IMG submission 122242) | Vadose zone soil fungal communities from Angelo Coast Range Reserve, California, USA - CZODoug3_1_2_16fungal (Hybrid Assembly) | ecosystem: Environmental > Terrestrial > Soil > Vadose...
CTGCTGTCGGTGCAGCGGGTGTCCCAGTTCGACGTCTACGACCGGATGTTTCGACTGTGGCACGTCGCGCACGTGCCGCTGGTATATTTGCTTGTATTGGCCAGTATCGCGCACGTGGTCGCGGTCCACATGTACTGAGCGCGATGCCGCGGTGGCTCCGGGGGAGCGCCGCCGCGGTCGAGTGGTTCCCGTCGCCGGGTCGCGCCATCCCGCTTTCCCACCGACGTTCGATCGCCAGCGGTCGCCGCCGATCCGATCTGCCCGCATGCGTCGCAAAGCTTCGTTGCTGCAACCGCTGTTGGCCGCCGCGCTGACGGCTGTCGCGCTGCTGGCGGGCGCGCCGGCGCGCGCGGCGCTGCTCGAGGGCGTGCTGGAGCCGGGTGACCTGATCAAGGGGCACGCCGCGGCCGAGGCCGATTGCGAGAACTGCCACTCCCATTTCAGCAAGAAGCAGCAGGACGAGCTGTGCGTGAAGTGTCACACGCACGAGGACATCGGGCGCGACCTCGCGCAGAAGAAGGGCTACCACGGGAAAATGAAGCACCAGGCGTGCGCCGTCTGCCACGCCGACCACAAAGGGCGCAAGGCCAACATCATTCCGCTGGACGAGAAGAAATTCGACCACGATGTGACCAACTTCAAGCTGGAGGACAAGCACAAGGACGTCAAGTGCGAGAAGTGCCACCTGCCCAAGTTCAAGTGGCATCGCGAGGCGCCGGCGGACTGCTACGGCTGTCACAAGAAGGACGACAAGCACAAGGGCGCGGTGGGTGAGAAGTGCGAGCAGTGCCACAACGCCAAGTCATGGAAGGAGAAGGACGTCTTCTTCGACCATGACAAGACGAAGTTCCCGCTGAAGAATGCACACGCCGATCCGAAGGTCTTGTGCGAGGACTGCCACCCGAAGGATCACTACAAGAACACGCCGATCGCCTGCACCGCCTGCCACAAGCAGGACGACGAGAAGAAGGGACACCGGGGCAGGTTCGGCCAGAAGTGCGAGCCCTGCCACACCGACAAGGACTGGAAGACGCTCAAGTTCGACCACGATCGCGATACCAAGTACCCGCTGCGCGGCAAGCACGCAGACGCCAAGAAGGTCAGATGCGAGGACTGCCACACCGGCATCGACCTGTACCAGGACAAGACGAAGACGACCTGCATCGGCTGCCACCAGAAGGACGACAAGCACCGGGGCGTCGAAGGCGACAAGTGCGAGAACTGTCACACCGAGAAGGACTGGAAGGACACGCCGCAGTTCGACCACAACAAGACGAAGTTCCCGCTGAAGGGCGGGCACGCCGACCCGAAGGTCAAGTGCGACGACTGCCACAAGACCAAGATCTATACGGATACGCCGCTGGACTGCTGGTCATGCCACAAGAAGGATGACGACGACAAAGGGCACCGCGGCAGGTTCGGCAAGAAATGCGAGGACTGCCACAGTGAGAAGGACTGGAAGACGATCAAGTTCGACCATGATCGTGACACCAAGTACCCGTTGCGCGGTAAGCACAAGGACACCAAGTGCCACGACTGCCACACCGGCGTCGACTTGTACAAGGACAAGACGAAGACGACCTGCATCGGCTGCCACCAGAAGGACGACAAGCACCGGGGCGTCGAGGGTAACCTGTGCGAGCAATGCCATCTGGAGACCGACTGGAAGACGACCAAGGACAGGTTCGACCACGGCCTGACGCGTTTTCCGCTGCTGGGCAAGCACGCGGACGCCAAGAAGATCAAGTGCGAGGACTGCCACAAGTCCCAGGCCTATGCATCCGCGCCGAGGGACTGCTGGTCGTGCCACGAGAAGGACGACAAGAAATCGCACAAGCGGCGCCTGGGCAAGCTGTGCGAGCCCTGCCACAACGCGGTGGACTGGAAGCGGTGGGATTGGGATCACGACACGAAGACCCGCTTCAAGCTCGACGGCGCGCACAAGAAGCTGAACTGCTACGACTGCCACAGCAAGCCGGTCGACGATGCGAAGCTGCCGATGGCTTGCGTGGCCTGCCACAACGCGGACGACGTCCACGCCGGCAGCTTCGGCAAGCAGTGCGAGCGCTGCCACATCACCAAGGACTGGAAAACGATCAAAACCGGCGCGAGTGCGCGAGACTCAATGCCGCTGGCCGAGGCCATGCCTTGGATATGGATTACCACTCGCTGAAGAGTCGTTAAGTAAATCCCATCCTGGCCCCGAGAGGGGAATTGAGTAGAAGTTGAACTGCGATTCCCGTTCTTTGCGGCCGGGAATAAATGCGATTCCCACTCGTTTGCCGCCGTGAATCGCAGTTGAATAGGCTCCTTGATTCGGCGGCCCATATTTCGTCTTTCCGGATGACTGGCAAGCGCGAACGTGCCGACTATGCTTAAGGAACAAGTTTCGGGCAACACGGCGCGTACGTCAGGGTTCGTCGAGGCGTGTGTGCGCTGACCCGGGCAGCGAATCGAGCACAAGGGTTACCTGTCGTATTGCCCGGCCGGTGGAGAATGGAGATGGAATGCGACGCAGGCAGCGATCCGAAACGAATGAGCGTATGCAGGCGCGTGGCCGGTCTGCGCCTGCCGTGCCGGGCGCACCCGTTGTCGCGGCATTGTTGCCTGAGCGCGCGTCCGATCGGGTCCTGATCGCGCTGCCCGACGTCAAGGCGACGATACTGCGGGGCGCGAACTACCTCGGCCGGCGCTGCGTGCGAGCGGTCGACGAGCCGGCGGCCCGGGAGCTACGGTGATGCGGTACGTGCGAAACCTCTATCTATATATATATTGATACAGCGGTGCACCAAAAATGCGTCTCAACGGCCGGGGGGCGAACAGATGGCGCTGAACGTCGGAATAACAACTGACCATGCCCATTGCGTGGTTGTAGTCGGCCGCCTCAAGCACGTGGCCCGGTCGAGGCGTTCGCGCCCGTCGCTGGCGGGGGGTGGCGTCGCTCTGGCACCTTGGTGGATACTCCAATGACCATGAACGCCGAATTGCGAAATATGGCTCGTCGGTCCGGGTCGCCCGGGTCACTCACCGGCGTCGTCCGACCGGCGCGCCTGCTGGCGGTCGCTGCGCTGACGCTGCTGGGCGCGCTCGCGCAGCCCGCCAGGGCCGAGCAGGTCGACTACAGCAAGTTCGACCACATGACCACCGGATTCCCGCTCGACGGACAGCACCTGAACCTGCGCTGCGAGCAGTGCCACCTGAATGGCATCTTCGAGGGAACGCCCCGGCAGTGCAGCCAGTGCCACATTCAGGGCAACCCCCGGTCGGCCGTGTTCATGCCGACCAACCACATTCCGACGCCGCAGCCCTGCGATTCCTGCCACACGACGAACACGTTCCAGGGAACGCATTTCGCCCACTCGAACGTGATGCCGGGCACCTGTGCCCAGTGCCACAACAACATCAATGCGGTCGGCAAGGGCCCGAATCACGTGGTAACCAGCGCCCCGTGCGACCAGTGCCACACGACGGTCTCGTTCGCGGGGGGATTTGCCGCCTTTCCGCCCGGCCACATTCCCACGACGCAGGCTTGTGCGCTCTGCCACGCGGCCGGCTACAGCATGCAGCTGACGCGGATGGTCCACACGGGCATTTCGGGTGGGTGCACGACCTGCCACGCCGCCGATGCCCCGGCGACGGCGCCGATCACGTTCACGATGCAGGCGGTTCAGACATGGCCTGCGCCGCCGCTGACGGTGCAGCTGACCCCGACCTCGCAGAACTACCATCTGCCCGCGACTTCAACGCTGTCGCATTTCACGATCAGCGAATCGTGCGACGTGTGCCACGCGACCCCCATGGCTCCGATGGCCTCGACCGCGCAGGCCGCCGGTTTTGCGGCTGGCAAGATGACCCACACCGGCATCACCGGCGGATGCGCGAACTGTCACGCCGACGGCCAGGGACCCTTCGTCGGGGTCACGGGGCTGGTACTCGAGAGCACCAAGGGCTCTCACATGCCGATCAACGGCACCGGGTGCGAGAACTGCCACAAGTCGACCACGACGCCGGGCGGCTTTGCCGGCACCACGATGGTTCATACGGGACTGAACGGCCTGTCGAACTGCGCCAGCTGCCACGAGAACAACCCGGCCGATCTCGCCTACTTCGGTCTGGTCGGAAAACTGGTGTTGCGGCCGGTCACCTCCGGCACCGCGACCCCCGTCGTCGCGGTCGACCCCAACCACCCGAACACCGGCGACTGCTCGCAATGCCATGCCTCGACGAGCAGCTTCATTGCGAACATCGCGATGCCGTCGAATCACATTCCGGTGGGCGCGGCCGCGTGCACGAATTGCCACACGGGCACGGGCGCTCCGTATGCGCCGGCCAATACGGTGATGAACCACACCGGTTTCACCGCGAGCTGTAACGGCTGCCACGCGGCCGGCAAGAGCTTCTACGGCACGGCGCAGACGGAGGCCGGTGGCCAGCCGATGCAGCCGCCGAACATCGGCGCAGCCGGAGGCCACGTTCCGATCGGATCGGCCGATTGCGTCGGCTGCCACAGTGCGAGCTCGAACTTGGCAGGCGGCTTCAAGTTCACTGCGACCCAGACGCTGGCGGTGAGCGGTCTGGCGCCCGGTCACGCCGCGGTGTCCTCTCAGACCTGCTCGAGCTGCCATTCCGCCGGCACCGGCGGGGATGTCACCTGGCTGGGGACCATCGCCAAGGGCCCGCCGGGCGCGGTCGGAGCGACGGGGGCATCGAACCACATCGCGATGGGCAGTGGCGATTGCAAGACCTGCCACGGCTCCACTTTTGCCCTCGGCGCGTTCAAGATCGGGACGACGCCGGTGCTGGGAGCGGCCGGCCACGCGGCGGTTTCCAGTCAGACCTGCGACAGTTGCCACGCGACCACGAACACGATGTGGTTCGGCGCGACGACCGTCACGTCGGCCGCGAACCACATCACGACGAATGCCGGGTCGGTCTGCAGCGGCTGCCACGCGTCGAACTTCGTCACGGGCGGCTTCAAGATCACCACCTCGCCCGTGATGAGCGCGGCCAGCCATTCGTATGTTTCGACCACCTGCAACAGCTGCCACGAGAACAATTCGACCGATCTGAACTTCCAGGGCGTCGCCAACAACATCTTCGTGCGCCCGGGCGCGGCGCCGGTTGGCTTGAGTCCTGCGGACGCGGCCCACGCCGTCGCCCCGCTTGCCTCGCCCAACGACTGTACGAACTGCCACAACACGACCCCGCCGTTCAACGGCAATAACCTGCCCAACAACCACGTTCCGCTGCCGTCGGCGCAGCCGGCCTGCACGGTGTGCCACGCCGCAGGGCAACCCAAGAACCCGTCGACATCGAAGATGGTCCACTCGTCGGTGGCTTCGGAGGCCTGCAGCGCGTGCCATGGCCCGGGCAAAGGCCCATTCTCCGGCACCAGCCAGGGCATTGGCGGGCAGCCGAAGCAGCAGCCAGGCACGGTCGGTACCCCGGGTGCAGGCAACCACATCCCGGTCTCTTCGGCGGAGTGCAATGCCTGCCACGCGACCGCCGACGCGATGACGGGCACCGGCTTCCATATCAGCACCACGCCGGCGCTGTCGGCGGCGGGCCACACGGCGGTGTCGTCGTTGACTTGCCAGACCTGCCATAACTCGGGCATGGCGTGGTTCGGCGTGACGATCGTGGTGCCGCCGGGGACGGTGGGTACCACCGGAGCGGCCAACCACATCGCGGTCGGCAGCGGCGGCTGCAAGACCTGCCACACGTCGAACTTCGTCACCGGCGGCTTCAAGATCACGACTGCACCGTCGCTGTCGGCCGCCGGTCACGCGGCCGTGTCCGGCCAGAGCTGTGACAGCTGCCACGCGGCGGCCAACGCGATCTGGAACGGCGTGACGGCGGTCGCGCCGGCGTCCAACCATATTCCGACCGCCAGCGCGGTGTGTTCGGCCTGCCACGCGTCGAACTTCGTCACGGGCGGCTTCAAGATCGCGAGCTCGCCGGTGCTGTCGGTGGCCGGCCACGCGGCGGTCTCGAGTCTGGCGTGCGGCCCGTCCTGCCACGACAACACTTCGACCCACCTGAGCTTCCAGGGCGTGGCCACCAACATCTACGTGCGTCCGGGCGCGCTGGCGGTTGGCTTGAGTCCGGTGGACGTGGCCCATGCGGTGGCCACCCTGCTGACGGGCGATTGTTCGGCGTGCCATACGACTACGCCGCCGTTCCAGGGCAGCGCCAGCTCCGAGCCGTCCAATCACATTCCGAGCAGCAAGGCCTGCGCCAACTGCCACACGGGGTACACGCCGGCCACTACCAAGATGAACCACGCCGACTCGGGCGTGGGCACGGCGGGCACTCCGGTGGCCTGCGCCACCTGCCACGGCTACGGAGTCGGGCCGTTCTTCGGGACGGCGCAAGGGCAGGCCGGAGGCCAGCCGCTGCAGCCGCCGGGACCCGTGGGTACGACCGGCCGGCACGTGCCATTCAACAATGTCGCGTGCAACATGTGCCACACCTCCACCACGGTGCCGGGCGGCTTCAAGGGCACGACGGTGCCGCACACCAACGGCCCGTTCATGACCTACACCAGAGGCAAGGGGCAGAGCAACACCGGGACGTCGACGCCGAAATGCAACCTTTGCCACGCCCCGTCTGGACAGAAGTGGTTCGGGACCAGCCAAGGCACCAAGACCGAGGGCGCGCACGAAAACAGCAGCGCCACCGCGGACTGCATCGACTGCCACAGCCCGACCGGCGGCTTTGCAGCCGCGGCAGCAGCGGCGGCCAGGGCCAAGCCGCGGCCGACCACTGGTGTTCCGGTGCGTCCGACGGGCAGGCCGTCGGCTTTGGGCCCGACGAACCCGCGGGCGACAGCCGGCACCAACCCATTGCCATTGCCGGGGAGCGGGCCGTTCTCGCACGCCGGCGTCCTGCCGGGAAGCTGCGCAAGCTGCCACCGGCCGGGCGGCAGCGCCACCGCGAAGCCGAGTAACCACTTGCCGACCACGCTGTTGTGCGATGCATGCCACCGCACCACGGCCTGGAAACCGGCAACGTTCGCGCACCCGGGCGTCGGGCCGGGGCACTGCGCCGATTGCCACGCGGGCAGCGGCACCGGGGCCACGCGGAAGCCGGCCGCGCACTTGGTGACGGCGCGCTCGTGCGATGTGTGCCACCACAGCACCAGCACTTGGCTGCCGGTGATGTACGACCACTTGAGCCCGCGGTACCGGCCGCAAACGGGTATCGTACGATGCATCGACTGCCACACGACCAACACCGAGATGGTCGTGAGGGGGCCGATGAAGCCGGCACGCAGGGCACTGCCGGGCGGAGCGGTCCGCCCGTAAGCGGGTCCGGATACGATTTGAACGGTCGTTAGTGCGGCCTCGAGCGGCGGGTGCGACCCGCTCGCTCGAGGCCGCGGTCTGCTCGCGGTTCAAGGGAGGTTGAGCGGTGGGCGGGCAAGAACAAGACAATTGAAAGCCCGAGATGACAGGTCCGAACCGCCCAACCCGACCGGGTATGCGATGGGGATCGGCGCGCCTGCGCGTGCCGCTGCTCGTCGTGCTGTGCTGGCTTGCGTCGGTCACGCCGGCGCTTGCCACGATACTGGATGAGCCCGAAAGCCTGACCGAGGGATCGGACGCGGTCGTGCGCGTGCATTTCGACGTGCGCATCCAGTATCAGCGGCATGCTCCGACCGGCTCGGCTGACTTGGTCGAAGTGTTCTTCCAGATCATTGGAACGAACCTGACGCTGGCCCCCGGCGTCGAGGAGGTGGTGAGGACGCCTGAACACGGCCGGGTTCCGGCGGTCACGATCAGCTATCCGATCCAGCCGCAGCCCGGCAACGTGGCGCCGATCAAGAAAATCATCCTGCGCTTCTCGCGCAAGGTGACGTTCAGAGTCCGCGGCGGGCCGACCGATCAGAGCATCGACGTGGTGTTTCCAGGCCTCGCAGGCGTCGCCCCGCCCGTGTCGGGCGCCGCGGGTGCCGTCGAGAAGGACCGCTATGCGATTACGCTGCAGACGGTTCCGCTGGACAAGCAGAACGATCTGCGGCCGGTGCCCGGGCGCTTCCAGGACTACACGGTCTTTACCACGCGCGGCTGGCGCGGCGGCACCGCAGTTGTCGAGCTGGATCTGGGCTATTTCGACACCAAGGCCGAGGCCGACAAGATCCGCCAGTCGGCGCTGCGCGAATTTCCCGAGGCCACGGTGTTCGATGTGATCGAACGCAAGGAACAGAATCTGACCAAGGCGGCCGAGGCGCCTCCGGCGCCGCCACCCGCTGCACCGGCCGCTCCGCCCGCTCCGCCGCTGCCGCTGCCTGCGCCGCCGCCCGAAGCGGTGGCGCCAATAACCGAGGCCGCACCGCCGGCACCCCAGGCGCCCGACACCGAGATCGACAAGCAGGCGCGCGCGCTGCTGGATCGGGCCAGGGCAGCGCTGGCAGGGGGCAGGAACGAGGAGGCGATCAGCCTGCTGAACCAGCTGCTGCTGCTGCCGCCGAACAAGTTTTCGCAGGACGCCCAGGAGCTGATCGGCGTGGCGCGCGAGCGGGCCGGTCAGAGCGAGCTGGCCCGCAAGGAGTACGAGCTGTACCTGAAGCTGTTCCCGCACGGCGAGGGCGCCACCCGCGTTCAGCAGCGCTTGGCGAGCCTGGCTCCGCCGCCTGCCCAGGTGTCGTCGGAGGCCACCACGGGGCCTACGCCGCCGCCGCAGGGACCGAGGTACGGCCTGACCGGTAGCTGGTCGCAGTACTACTACGGCGGCCGGACGCAGGTGAACACGACGTTCCTGAATACCCCGACCACGGCCAACCAGCAGGCGCTGACCTCGACCACGCAGTCCTCACTGGTCAGTACGCTCAACCTGAACGCGCGCTACCAGGACGGCAGCAACGACGCCCGCCTGGTCCTGTTCGACACCGACAACAAGAGCTTCATCGGTGGTGCAGCCCCGGGCACCAACCGGCTCGACTCCGTCTACGTCGATTACCGGAACACCTCGTATGGACTCACCGCCAAGGTCGGCCGCCAGGCCGGGGTCACCGGGGGGCTGATCGGCCGCTTCGACGGCGCCATCGTCGGCTACGACCTGTCGCCGAAGTGGCGGGTGAACGTCACGGGCGGGGTCCCGGTCGACACGCTCGTGAACACGAAGCAGAACTTCGAGGGCGTCTACGTCGAGGCGCAGAACATCCTGGAACACTGGGGCGGCGATGCGTTCTTCATGAACCAGATAGCGGACGGCATAACCGACCGGCGCGCGGTCGGCGGCGATCTGCGGTATTTCGACAACGTGCGGACGCTGTACACATCGGTCGACTACGACGTCAGCTTCCTGGCGCTGAACGCCATCACGGTGCAGGGGACCTGGCAGCTGCCGGACCTGACGATGTTTTCGCTGTTGTTCGACGACCGCAAGGCGCCCGAGCTGCTGACCAGCAACGCGCTGATCACGACCGGCGCCACGTCGCTCACCCAGCTGCTGGACGGTCCGCCGCCGCTGAGCGAGACTCAGATCCGCGACCTGGCCAAGGCGATCACCGCCACGTCCAAGCAGTTCTCGCTGAGCGTGACGCGACCGTTCGGGTCGAAATGGCAGGCATCGGTCGACGGGCGGCTTACCAACGTCGGAGCGCTGCCCTTCCTGACCGTGCCGGTGACGGCGGGGGGGGTCGCGAACACGCTTCCGGCACAGCCGGGCACCGGCAACGTCTGGTCGGCCGATGTGCAGCTGAACGGCACCAACCTGTACTCGCTGCGGGACATCAACTCGTTGACGTATTCGTGGTTGCACGGTCCACAGTTCACCGGCAATCAGTTCGGCTACGCCAACCTGAGCGGGCTGCTGCAGAACCGGGTCACGATCGAGCCGTCGCTGCGCTACTACAGAGAGAACGATACGAACGGCACCAAACTGACCCGTATCACGCCGGCGCTGCGCGCGACCTACAAGGTGCTGAAACACCTGACGATCGAATCGCAGGTTTTGTACGAGCGATCCAAGACCGAAGGTCCGAGCCAGAACGACACGACCAGCAACGTCTTCTACTACATCGGCTACCGGTACGATCTTCAATAGACGGCGGCGCGCGCATCGGCCATACATCGTAGGCGATCGCGCCAAAGCGCGTCACGCGACTGTCCGCTGCCCAGCGTGAATTCGAGGACCGGTGATGCTGGGCGCGTGACCGTCGATCGCCCATCTACGCGCGGCCTGTTCCCGTCACGTGTGTCTTGGGCGACACGGTACGCGCGACGGTCGATCGCCTATCTGCGCGCGGCCCGTTCCCGTCATTGGAATCTCTGGCGAAGGCCGTGGGCGACCTTTTGATGGCTCATGGGCGCGCAGCCTGTTCCCGTCATTTGAGTCCACAGTACCAGGTCGTGCGCGACGCTTGATGACCCGCGGCGTGGCGCTCGCTTCCATTATTTGAGTACGTGGTGCTATGTCGCGCGCGCCGGTCGATCACCCATTGATGTGCCAACCGCTTCCTTTACTTGAGTAACTCGTGCCGCGTAATGCGCGACGATGCTGGCCTGTTGCTGCGCGGACGCTCTCGTCTTTCCGGATGATCCGCACGCGGCCTCGTCTTTCGGGATGACTGGCAAGGTCGTGCGGGCCGACTACGCTCCGCCGCAAATTCTCTTTCCGCGTGTGGATTTGATTTGACCAGGACAGCGTTCATCAGAGACGCGCTTTCCGCGGTCCTGGCTGAACGGGCGGTGTTGCGATGGAGTGGGGGATGCGTTGCAGTCAGTCATCCGGGAAAAGGCGCGGCACGCGGGCGCTTGCCTTGCGCGCATTCGCGTCTGCTCTGCTGCTCGCCGCGATCGTGCGGCCCGCGGGCGCGGCGCAGACCGACTACGCCAATTTCGACCACCAGACGACCGGTTTCCCGCTCGACGGCCAGCACCTGAATCTGCGCTGCGAGCAGTGCCACCTGCGCGGGATCTTCACCGGCACGTCGAAACTATGCTTAGGCTGTCACATCCAGGGCAATCCGCTGTCGGCCGTGTTCATGCCGGCCAATCACATACCGACGCCGGAACCCTGCGATACCTGCCACACGACAAACACGTTCCAGGGAACGCACTTTGCCCATGCGAGCGTGATGCCGGGTACCTGCGCGCAGTGCCACAACAACGTGAATGCGACCGGCAAGAGCGCGAAGCATCTGCCCACCACCGCGGCCTGCGATCAATGCCACACCACGGTTTCGTTCACAAGCTCGTTCGCGACTTTCCCTAGCGGGCACATACCGACCAGCCAGGCGTGCAACGTCTGCCATGACCCGGCGAAGTTCGTGCCCGGCATGATGAACCATGCTGGCATCAGCGGCGGCTGCACCGTGTGCCACGCTGCCGACGCGCCAGGGATCGCGCCTCTGGTTTTCACGATCAAGTACGCCAATTCGGGCGCCCCTGCAGTCACGCTGACTCCAACTTCGCAGAACTACCATCCGCCGACCAGCGCGTTGCCACAGCACTTCCCGATCTCGTTCTCGTGCGAGCAGTGCCACCGGACTCCGACGACGACGATGCCGGCGACTGCTGCGGCCGGTGGATTCGGCGGCGGCACGATGAACCACAAAGGCATCACGAGCGGATGCGAGAAGTGCCACGCCGACGGGCTGGGACCGTTCATCGGAGTCGCGGCGCTGGTGACGGCAAGCAGCAACGGCCCGCACATCCCGATCAACGGCACCGCTTGCGAGCTCTGCCACAAGTCGACCACGGTGCCCGGCGGCTTTGCCGGAACGGCGATGGTCCACACCGGCCTGAACGGCCTGTCGACCTGCGGCAACTGCCACGAGAACAACCCGAACGACCAGGCGTACTACGGGCTGACGACGAAGTTGGTGCTTCGTCCGCCGACCTTGGGCGCGCCGCCCAACGCCGTGACGCCGCTCGACGCCAATCACCCGACCGGGGGCGACTGCTCGCAGTGTCACGCCTCGACCACCAGCTTCACCACGAACATCGCCGAACCGTCGAACCACATCCCGATTGGAAAAACGGGCTGCACGAACTGCCACCAGGGAACGACTGCTCCGTTCCTGCCCGCCAACACGGTGATGAACCACAGCGGATTCACATCGACCTGCGCCGGCTGTCACGGTGCCGGCAAGAATTTCTATGGCACCGCGCAGAGCGAGGCCGGGGGTCAGCCGCTGCAGCCGCCGGGAGCGATCGGGACATCGGGAGCGGCCAACCATATTCCGTACGGGTCGACGGACTGCGTCGGCTGCCACAGCGCAAGCTCGACCTCGCAGGGTGGTTTCAAGCTCACGACCACGCCGGCACTGTCTGCTACAGGACACACGGCGGTCAACGCGCTGACCTGCGAGACCTGCCACGCCTCGGCCATGGCGTGGTATGGCGTCACGGTCGTGGTGCCGCCCGGGGCGGTGGGCACTGCAGGATCGGCCAACCACATAGCGCTGGGAACCGGCGGCTGCAGCACCTGCCACGCGACCAACATCGCGGTGGGTGGCTTCAAGATCACGACCACGCCGTCGCTGGCGGGCGCCGGTCACGCGGCGGTGGCGAGCCAGAGCTGCGACAGCTGCCACGCGGCTGCCAACGCGACCTGGTACGGAGTTATGGCGACGGCTCCGGCCACGAATCACATACCGACCGCCAGCGCGGTTTGCAGCGGCTGCCACGCGTCGAACTTCGTCACGGGTGGCTTCAAGATCACGAGCTCGCCGGTACTTTCCGTGGCGGGCCACGCGGTGGTGTCGAGTGTGACTTGCAACACCTGCCACGAGAACAATGCGACGGACCTGGGGTTCCAGGGGGTTCTGACGCAGATCTACCTGCGCCCGGGCAACGCGGCGGCGGGCCTGAGTAAAGTGGACGCCGCCCACGCCACTGGCACGCTGGCCACCGCAGATTGCGCTGGCTGTCACACGACGACGCCGCCGTTCCAGGGCAGTAGCAGCAACCTGCCGAGCAACCACATACCGCTGCCGTCCAGCGGTGCCGGCGCGACCTGCACTACCTGTCACTCGGCCGGTTTCACCCCGGCCCTTTCCACGATGAACCACGCATCGGTCGCGAGCGAAAGCTGCTCCGCCTGTCACGGCGCCGGCAAGGGCCCATTCGCCGGCAGCGGGCCGGGCCGGGGCGGTCAGCCGGTAGCGCCGCCGGGAACGCTGGGCGCGTCGGGCGCGGGCAACCACATTCCGGTGAGCAGCGCCGACTGCGTGGGCTGCCACGCCGCGACCGACGCGGAAACCGGAACCGGGTTCAAGCTGACGAGCAGCCCGTTGCTGTCATCCACCGGCCATACAGCGGTCAACGCGCTGACCTGTCAGAGCTGCCACGCCTCGGGGATGGCCTGGTACGGCGTGACGACCGTAGTGCCGCCCGGCACGGTGGGCACATCGGGAGCGGCCAACCACATCGCGACCGGCACCGGGGACTGCAGCACCTGTCACGGCAGCACCATCGCGGTGGGCGCCTTCAAGATCGGGGCGACGCCCTCACTGGGGACGGCGGGCCATCAAGTGGTGAGCTCAGTGTCGTGCGCCAGTTGCCATGGCGCCGGATCGGCGTGGTACGGCGTGCCGTCGCTGGTGATGCCGCTGTCCAATCACATCCCGATGGCCAGCGCGGCCTGCTCGGCCTGCCACGCATCCAACTTCGTGACGGGCGGCTTCAAGATCGCGAGCTCGCCCGTGCTGTCGGTGGCGGGGCACACGGCGGTGTCCAGCCTGACGTGCGCAAGCTGCCACGCGAACAACGCGACGGACCTGGGCTTCCAAGGCGTTCTCACGCAGATCTATTTGCGACCGGGAGCGGCAGTCGCGGGCCTGAGCACGATCGACCTGGCCCACGCGACCGGCAACTTGCTCACCGGCGACTGTGGGCAATGCCACAACACGACGCCGCCGTTCACGGGCAACAACCTGCCGAACAACCACATGCCGCTGCCGTCGAGCGGCGCCGGGGCGACCTGCGCCACCTGTCACTCGGCCGGCTTCTCGCCGTCGCTGTCCAAGATGGTTCACTCGGCGGTGACTTTGGAGAGCTGCACCACCTGCCATGGCTCGGGCAAGGGACCGTTTGCCGGCAGCGGACCGGGCACGGGCGGGCAGCCGGTGCAGCCGCCGGGAACGCTGGGCACGTCGGGGTCGGGCAACCATATCCCGGTCAGCAGCGCCGATTGTGTCGGCTGCCACGCTTCGACGGACACCGAAAGCGGCACCGGGTTCAAGCTGGCGACCAGCCCGTTGTTGTCGACCAGCGGCCATACGGCCGTCAATGCGCTGACGTGCCAGACCTGCCACAGCTCGGGCATGGCGTGGTACGGCGTGACGATCGTGGCGCCGCCGGGGACGGTTGGTACGTCCGGATCGGCCAACCACATAGCACTGGGCACTGGCGGCTGCAGCACCTGCCACGCGACCAACATTGCGGTGGGCGGCTTCAAGATCACGACAGCCCCGTCGCTGGCGGCTATGGGTCATGCGGCGGTGTCGTCGCTATCGTGCGCCAGCTGCCACGGAACCGGGTCGGCCTGGTACGGGGTGCCGTCGCTGGTAGCGCAACTGTCCAGCCATATTCCGATCGCCGGCGCGGTCTGCACGGCCTGTCACGCATCGAACTTCGTCACCGGCGGCTTCAAGATCGCGAGCTCGCCCACGCTGTCGGTCGCGGGGCACGCGGTGGTGTCGAGCGTGACGTGCGTGAGCTGCCACGACAACAACGCGACCGATCTGGGCTTCCAGGGCGTGCTGACGCAGATCTATTTGCGGCCGGGAACGGCCGTCGCAGGGTTGAGCCCGATCGACAACGCGCACGCCACCGGTACGTTGGCCACGGCCGATTGCTCGCAGTGCCATACGACCACCCCGCCGTTCACGGGCAACCAGATGCCGGGCAACCACATGCCGCTGCCGGCGACGGGCGCGCCGGCCTGCGCGGTGTGCCACGCGGCCGGCTATGGCGTGGGCAAATCGATCATGGTGCACTCGTCGGTGGCGAGCGAGACCTGTAGCACCTGCCACGGCCCGGGCAAGGGTCCGTTCTCCGGCACCAGCCAGGGCACGGGCGGCCAGCCGAAGCAGCAGCCGGGGACAGTGGGTACCCCAGGCGCGGGCAACCACATCCCGATCGCTTCGGCGCAGTGCAATGCCTGCCACGCCACCGCCGACGCGATGACGGGGACCGGCTTCCATATCAGCACCACGCCGGCACTGTCGGCGACCGGCCACACGGCGGTGGTGTCGCTGACTTGCCAGACCTGCCACAACTCGGGCATGGCGTGGTTCGGGGTGACGATCAAGACGCCGCCAGGCACGGTGGGCACGTCGGGTGCCGGCAACCACATCCCGATTCCGAGTGGCGACAACTGCAACACCTGCCACGCGAACACGAACTACGTGAGCTTTGCCGGCACGACGATGAACCACGCAGGCATCAGCAGCGGCTGCGCGAGCTGCCATAACGGGGGCATGGCGTGGTACGGGGTGACGATCAAGACCAGCACCTTGACTCCGGCGCACATTCCGGTGGCGGCCGCGTCGGTGTGCGAGGCGTGCCACTCGGCGACCAACTTCACCGCGTTCGGTCCGGGCACGGCGATGACGCCGACCTCGCACCTGCAGGTGCCCACCTCGCTGGAGGCGTGCACGACCTGCCATGAGAACGGCGATGCGGCCAAGTTCTACGGGGTGACGATCGTGACGCGGCCCACCGCGACCCAGGATCCGAGCCATCCGCCGGCTCCCCAGGATTGCGGTAACAGCGGCTGCCACACGACCGCGCCGCCGTTCCAGGGCGGGGTGAAGCCGAGCAACCACATCGCGAGCAGCGCGACCTGCACCAACTGCCATACCGGCTACACGCCGGCCACGACCACGATGAACCACGCCGACTCGGGTGTGGGCCTGGCGGGCACCCCGGTGGCTTGCGCCACCTGCCACGGCTACGGGGCCGGGCCGTACTATGGGACGGCGCAAGGGCAGGCCGGAGGCCAGCCGCTGCAGCCGCCGGGCACCAACGGCGGTCCAGCCTCGGCGTCGCAGCACCTGCCGTTCGGCACCGCGGCCTGCAGCATCTGCCACAAGTCGACCATCGTGCCGGGCGGCTTCAAGGGCACGACGGTGCCGCACACCAACGGTCCGTTCATGACCTATACACGAGGCAGCGGCAAGAGCAACACCGGGACGTCCACGCCGAAGTGCAACACCTGCCACGCGCCGAGCGGGGCCAAGTGGTACGGGACCAGCTTCAGCACCAAGACGGAGGGCCAGCACGCGAGCAGCACCGCCACCGCCGACTGCGTCGACTGCCACAGCCCGACCGGCGGCTTCGCGGCTGCGGCAGCAGCGGCGGCCAGGGCCAAGCCCAGGCCGACCACTGGCGTTCCGGTGCGTCCAGCGGGCAGGCCGTCGGTTTCTGGCCCGAACCCGCGGGCGACGGCCGGCACGAACCCGAGTACGACGCTGCTGGCGGGCACCGGTCCGTTCTCGCACCTGGGTGTTGCGCCGGGCAGCTGCACGAGCTGCCACCGCCCGGGCGGCGGCGCTTCTGCGATGCCGGGCGGCCACCTGGCGACCACGTTGTCGTGCAACGCGTGCCACCGCACGACGGCCTGGTTGCCGGTCACCTACATGCACGCGGGCGTCGGGCCGGGACACTGCGCCAGTTGTCATGCCGTCAACGGCAAGTGGGCCACGCCGAAGCCGGCCGCACACTTCGTGACGGCCCGCTCGTGCGATGTGTGCCACCACAACACCGGCACCTGGCTGCCGGTGATGTACGACCACCTGAGCCCGCGGTATCGGCCGCAAACGGGTGCCGTGCGATGCGTCGACTGCCACACGACCAACACCGAGATGGTCGTGAGGGGGCTGGTGAAGCCGGCACGCAGGGCACTGCCGGGCGGAGCGGTCCGGCCATGAACGGGAGGCCGGCGCCCCTTCACCGGCAGTAGTTGTCAATACGGCCTTTGGCTGTCGCCTGTCGGCGCTCCGGCAACGCTGGATGGCCTTCCATTGGGCCTTGTGACATATCGGCGGAGAGGCACCGGAATCGGGCAAAATTAAGGTTTCGCCCGGGTGCCCGTTCCGCCCATTCGCGCCCGCTTACTCGCGGTCAGGCTGAAAACAGGACGCACGTCGATGATTGCTGAACTCGGCAGCTTTTCGCTGATGGTTGCGCTGGCGGTGGCGCTGGTGCAGGGGATTTTGCCCATCGTGGGCGCCGCCCGTGGCAACGCCGCCTGGATGAGGCTGGCGCGGCCGGCTGCGCGGGCTCTGTTCGTGCTGGTGGTCGTGGCTGCAGCCTGCCTGGTGATCTCGTTTCTGCGCGATGACTTTTCGGTCGTGTACGTGGCAACCAATTCGACCCGCGCGCTGCCGCTGCGCTACAAGGTCGCCGCATTCTGGGGCGGCCATGAGGGATCGATGCTGCTGTGGCTGCTGATCCTGAGCTTCTGGATGTTCGCGGTCAGCCTGTTCAGCCGTCACCTGCCGCAAGAGATGGTGGCCCGGATCCTGGGCGTGATGGGGTTGATCGCGGTCGGATTCCTGCTGTTCATCCTGCTGACATCGAGCCCGTTCGAGCGTCTGATCCCGGCCCCCGAGGAGGGGCGCGATCTGAATCCGCTGCTGCAGGACCCCGGCATGGTGGCTCATCCGCCGATGCTGTACATGGGCTACGTCGGCTTCTCGGTGGCCTTTGCGTTCGCGATCGCCGCCCTGCTGGGTGGCAACCTGGACGCCACCTGGGCGCGCTGGTCGCGTCCCTGGACCACGGTGGCGTGGTCGTTCCTGACGCTGGGCATCTGCCTGGGCAGCGCGTGGGCCTACTACACGCTGGGCTGGGGAGGGTGGTGGTTCTGGGACCCGGTCGAAAACGCCTCGTTCATGCCCTGGCTGGCCGGTACCGCGCTGATGCACTCGCTGGCGGTCACCGAGAAGCGCGGCGGATTCAAGGTATGGACGGTGCTGCTGGCGATCTTCGCCTTCTCGCTGTCGCTGCTCGGAACCTTCCTGGTCCGCTCCGGGGTGCTGACTTCGGTTCACGCGTTTGCGAACGACCCGCGCCGCGGCGTGTTCATCCTGCTGTTCCTGTCGATCGTGATCGGCGGCTCGCTCGCGCTGTACGCGTGGCGCGCACCGAAGGTCGGTCTGGGCGAGCGCTTCGAACTGATATCGCGCGAGACGATGCTGTTGACCAACAACGTGCTGTTCCTGTCGGCGGCCGGCGCGGTGCTGCTTGGAACGCTGTATCCGTTGTTCCTGGACGCACTGGGGTTGAGCAAGATCTCCGTCGGGCCACCGTATTTCGACGTCGTGTTCGTCCCGCTGATGACGCCGGGACTGTTCCTGATGGGCATCGGGCCGCTGGCGCGCTGGAAACAGGCGAACCTGCCCGAAATCGGGATCCGGCTGAAGTGGGCGTTCGGGGTCAGCCTCATCACGGCCCTGCTTCTGCCGCTGGCGCTCGGACGCTGGTCGGGCCTGGCGGCCTTCGGGCTGTGGCTGGCGCTGTGGATTTTCGCCGCCACGATGGTCAATCTATGGTCGCGACTGCGCCCGCTGCCGGTTAGCGGCCTGGTCGCGCGCCTGCGTGCTTTGCCGCTCGGCTATCTGGGGATGCTGACCGCCCACGTGGGCGTGGCGGTGTTCATCACCGGAGTGACGCTGGTAAAGACCTACGAGTCGGAAAAGGACGTGCAGATGGACATCGGTGACACGGTCACGATGGGCCCCTACACGTTCAAGTTCAATGGCGTCACCAATGGCGCGCGGGAGAACTACCTCTACGCGCGCGGCGCGTTCGAGGTGAGCCGGAATGGCCACGTGTTGACGACGATGTCTCCGGAGAAGCACCAGTTCGTTGTCTCGAAAGGTGAGCCCTCGACGGTCGCTGCGATCAACCGGGGCTTCACGCGGGATCTGTATGTTGCGCTGGGAGAGCAGGACGGGAGCAGCCCGACGGCCTGGGTCGTGCGCGTGTACTACAAGCCGTTCGTCGACTGGATCTGGGGTGGTTGCCTGGTGATGGCAATCGGCGGCGTACTCGCATTGAGCGACCGTCGCTACCGGTTCGCGCGCAGCACTGCCCGGGACGTCGCGGAGCCCACCCTGTCGGCGACGGCGGCTGCATAAAGGAAGTCGGGCCGTGCGCTACCTTCGCTATCTGATTCCACTGGCGGCCTTCGTGGTGCTGACCGGGTTCCTGATGAAGGGCCTGTGGATGGATCCACACACGGTGCCGTCGCCATTGATCGACAAGCCGGCGCCGGAATTCCGGTTGACGCAGGTCGCAGATCCCGGCAAGAGCATCGGGCGCGACGACATGCTCGGAAAGGTGTGGCTGCTGAACGTATGGGCCTCCTGGTGCGTGTCGTGCCGCGAGGAGCACCCGGTGCTGGTCGAGTTCGCCAAGACCGGTATGGTCCCGATCTACGGTCTGGACTACAAGGACACGCGCGACGAGGCGCTCAAGTGGCTGGAGCGGCTGGGCAACCCGTACCAGGCCTCGCTGTTCGATCCGGATGGCCGCGTCGGCATCGACTACGGCGTGTACGGCGTGCCCGAAACCTATGTGATCGACAGGACAGGAACGATCCGCTACAAGCAGATCGGGCCGATCACCCCCGAGATCCTGCACGACAAGATCGTTCCACTGCTCAGGAAGCTCAATGCGTAGGCGGCTGCTGGCGTGGTCGCTCGTCGTGCTGACGGCGCCATTTGCCGCGGGCGCGCGTGAGGCGCCCCCGGTCGGCCAGGATCCGGTCATCGAGCAGCGGATGATGGCACTCGCTGAAGAATTGCGATGCCTGGTCTGCCAGAACCAGACGCTGGCCGACTCGCACGCCGACCTGGCCGTCGATCTGCGGCAGGAAATAAGGGAGCTGATGCAGAAGGGCCAGTCCGATGAGCAGGTCAAACGCTACCTGGTGGCCCGTTACGGCGACTTCGTGCTGTACCGGCCGCCGCTGAAGTCCACCACCTGGCTGCTCTGGTTCGGCCCCGCCGTGTTGCTGGTGGGCGGGCTTGCAACCCTGTACCTGGTGCTGCTGAGGCGCCGCCGCCTGCTGGCGGCCGAACCGCTGAACGAAGATCAGGAGAAGCGCGCGCTCGCTCTGCTATCCGAAGACGAGGGCCAGCCGTCATGACGATCTTTCTGCTGTGCGCCGTACTGCTGTTGGCGCTGGCCATCTCGTTCCTCGTGTCGCCGCTGCTGCGCGGCGGTACCCGCGCGACGGGGCGCGATCGTGCGATCGTCTCCCTGTATCGCGACCAGCTGCGCGAATTGAACGCCGATCGCGCCGCGGGCACGATCAGTGCCGAGCAGCTCGAGAGCGGCCGTCGCGACCTCGAGCGGCGGCTGCTCGAGGATATCGGGCAGCCCTCTCCCACACCGGGAGTATCGCGTCCGGCCCGCTTGACCGCCGTCGGACTCGGGGCCTTCGTGCTGGTGGTTCCGATCGCGATGTATCTGGCGTTGGGTACACCGGCCGCAATCGGCCCGCTGCCGTCGGACTCGCAGGCCGCGGGCGGCACGCAGGAGGCTGAGGGCGGCGACAAGGCCGCGCCCCACCCGATCACGCCGGAGCAGGTGCAGGCGATGATCGACCAGCTCGCCAAGCGCCTGGAACAGAGTCCGAGCGACGGCGAGGGCTGGGCCATGCTGGCGCGGTCCTACAGTTACGTCCGCAAATTCCCGGAAGCGGTCAAGGCGTACCAAAAAGCGACCGAGCTGCTGCCCAATGACTCGCACCTGCTCGCCGACTATGCCGATGCGCTGGCGATGACCCAGGAAAGGCGCCTGGAGGGTGCGCCGATGAAGCTGATCCAGCGTGCTCTGGCGATCGACGCCAAGGACATCAAGGCGCTCGCGCTGGCGGGCAGCGAAGCATTCGATCGGCGCGACTACAAGGCCGCGATCGGCTACTGGGATCGTGCGCTGAAGGCGGGGCCACCGGATCCGCAGTTCGTCCAGCAGCTGCAGGCGGGTCTGAATGAAGCACGCCGGCTCGCCGGCGGCGCCGCTCCTGCGCCTCCGATCGCCGAGGCAACCCCACCGCCGCTACAAGTCCCAGCGGTCCCAGCGGTCCCAGCGCCGGCTGCACGCGATCCGGCCGCCGCTGTCGCGAGCGGGCCCGCCGCGTCGGCGGCGAGTGTCAAAGGGCGGGTTGAGCTGGCGGCGACCCTGGCCGGCAAGGCGGCGCCGACCGATACTCTGTTCGTGTTTGCACGCGCAACCCAGGGTCCGCGAATGCCGCTGGCGCTGTTGAAACGGCAGGTAAAGGACCTGCCGCTCGAGTTCGCGCTCGACGACTCGATGTCGATGATGCCCACACTGAAACTGTCGAACTTCTCGTCGGTGGTGATCGGCGCGCGCGTCTCGAAAGCGGGCGATGCGATGCCCGCCAGCGGCGATTTGCAGGGCTTTAGCTCGCCGGTGAAGGTCGGAAGCTCCGGAGTCGACGTACGGATCGACCAGGTCGTTCCGTAGCAGGTTCGCTTCCTATCGCTTTGCCGGTCGAAAGGAAGGCTGGGGGACAGGTCCTCGCAGCCCTTTTTTTCGTGACTTGCTCAGGCGGCCGGCAGCGCTGCGGCGCTCGCGATCGGCGCGACCCGCTCTTCGACCAGCGCATGGCGCATGCATCGATAGATGGCCAGCGCCTCGAAACGCAGGCCGCGGCGGCCCTTCAGACGGATCCTGATCTCGTCGGTGCCGGCCCGGACCGACACGTCCTGCGGGTGCAGCGAGGTCTCACCGCTCTGGCCGCAGATTCCGCGGCTGCATTCGGTCAGCGCCTGCAGCACGCGGTGATGCCGTCCAGCGACGCCGCTGACCTCGATGTGCACCTCGTCGCCCTGCTCCCTGACCTGCAACCGCATTTTTATCTCCAGCCCTGCTTGTCAATCGACTGCCACACGTCGCTTTAACGTATCTGAATGATTATCGGATGACGCACGAAAACAATTGAGCGAAGTCGTGTCCTTTTGCGAATTATTGTGAAAAGCGCGTCACTTCGCGGCATCGATCCGATCGGCGGATCGGGCGTGGTGCCGGGCGGCGGCTGGCCTCGTTGTTTGGGTGTTGAACGGTCAGGGTATTCGGGGTTTGTCTGGGCGGCCATCCGGATTGGCACGACTCCATAGGGGCGGTGGATGCCGCCGTTTCACTGGGGACAATCGACCCCCCCTCCAGTCTTGAGCGGATTCGGCATGCCGCCAGGGCGGTTGCCGCCTGCATGTTGCACTGCACGGATCCCGACAGGGTGCCGGCGGGATGCAAATCCGGGCCATTGGGCCGATGATCGAGCGTCTCGAACAGCCGATCCGCCGATGATGATCCGCGATGCAATACGTCCTCGCACTTGACCAGGGAACGACCAGTTCCCGCGCAATCCTGTTCGACCACCGCGGCCGCCCCGTGGCGACCGCGCAGCAGGAGCTTCACCAGTACTACCCGCAGCCGGGCTGGGTCGAGCACGACCCGAACGAGATCTGGTCGAGCCAGCTGAACTGCGCGCGGCGGGCGCTTGGTACGGCCGCCGTCGGCCCGCAACAGGTGGTCGCGCTCGGCATCGCGAACCAGCGTGAAACGACGGTGATTTGGGAGCGCAGCAGCGGGCGGCCGATCGCCCATGCGATCGTCTGGCAGGACCGGCGGACCGCCGGCGTCTGCGCGCACTTGCGCGAGCAGGGGCACGAGCCGGACTTGACCGCACGGACCGGCCTGCTGCTGGATCCGTATTTCTCGGCGACCAAGATCGCATGGTTGCTCGATCGCGTGGCGGGCGCACGGGCGCGGGCCGAGCGCGGCGAATTGGCCTTCGGCACGGTCGACAGCTGGCTGATCTGGAATCTGACCGGCGAACACGTCACGGACGTGAGCAACGCATCGCGCACGTCGCTGTTCAATCTGTCGGCGCTGTCCTGGGACGAGCACCTGCTGTCGCTGTTCGGGGTGCCCCGCTCGATCCTTCCGAGGGTAACCGCGTCAAGCCGGATCGTCGGCCGGGTGCGAGCCGATTTGCTGGGCGCCGAGATCGCGGTGGCGGGCAATGCCGGCGACCAGCAGGCTGCCACGTTCGGGCAGGCCTGCTTCGAACCTGGAATGGCCAAGAACACGTACGGCACCGGCTGCTTCCTGATGGCCAACACCGGGTCGAACCCGCACGGCTCGGCCAACCGGCTGCTGGCGACCGTCGGCTGGCAGCTCGGCGCGGCGCTGCCGACCTACCTGCTCGAGGGCAGCGTGTTCGTCGGTGGTGCGGTGGTTCAGTGGCTGCGCGATGGCCTTGAGCTGATCCGGGAGGCACGCGAGGTCGAAACGCTGGCGCGACAGGTCGAGGATTCCGGTGGCGTATTCCTGGTTCCTGCCTTTGCCGGGCTGGGCGCTCCGTACTGGGATTCCGACGCGCGCGGCGCGATCATCGGGCTGACTCGGGGCAGCACGCGGGCGCACCTGGCACGCGCCGCGCTCGAATCGATCGCGTTTCAGTCGGCCGAGCTGCTGGCCGCGATGCAGGACGACTGTGGCGGCGCGATTACGGAGCTTCGGGTCGACGGGGGTGCCGCCAGCAACGATCTGCTGATGCAGATGCAGGCCGATGCACTGGGCGTTCCGGTCGTGCGCCCGGCGGTTACCGAAACCACGGCGCTGGGGGCGGCCTATCTGGCGGGCCTGGCGGTCGGGTTCTGGGGTGGGGTGGACGAAATCTCATCGATGTGGGCCGTCGATCGCCGCTTCGAACCGGCGACGTCGGACGACGAGCGCCAGGAACGCCTTTTGAAGTGGCGGCGAGCGGTCGAGCGATCGCGGCATTGGGCGGGCTAAACTCGAAAGTGGCACTTATGCAGAACCTATCTACCTTGGATCGGCTGCTGGCTGCGGCGCAGCGCGCGCTCCAGACCGTCAGCGGGCAGTCGATCGCGAGCCGGCCGTATCCGCCGCTGGCGGTCACCGACGCGCCACCCGTGGCCCTGTCCGAATCGGAGCGCCGCCACGCCGCCGCGCTGATCCGGGTCGATCATGTCGGCGAAGTCTGTGCGCAGGCGCTGTACGAGGCACAGGCGCTCGGCGCCCGCCAGGAGCGGGTGCGGGCGGCGCTGGAACGTGCGTCGCGCGAGGAAGTCGATCACCTGGCATGGACCCGCAAGCGGCTCGAGGACCTCGGGGACCGAACGAGCCTGTTAAATGCCGTCTGGTACGCGGGCGCGTTTGCGATCGGCCTGCTGGCATCGCGCCTGGGCGATCGGCTCAGCCTCGGCTTCGTGGTCGAGACCGAGCGGCAGGTCGAACAGCACCTGCTGGGCCACTTGGAACGTCTGCCGGCCCAGGACCACGCCTCGCGCGCGATCGTCGCCCAGATGAGGGAAGACGAGCGCCGCCATGGCCTGGCCGCCACCGAGCTGGGCAGTGTGCAACTGCCGGCCCCCGCGCGCTGGGCGATGCGATTGGCCGCGCGCGTGATGACGACCACCGCGTACTACGTCTGATCGCAACCTACCGGTCTTCGACAATTTCGACCGTGTAGGCAAGCTGCGCGGTCTTCTCGAGCATCACCGAGGCGGAGCAGTACTTCTCGTGCGACAGGCGCGCGGCCCGCTCGACCACATCCTGCTTCAGGCCGCGTCCGCGCACGATGAACTGCATTTCGATCCGGGTGAAGACCTTCGGGTCATCGGCGGCGCGCTGCGCCTTCAGAACCACTTCGCATCCGCGTACGTCGTGGCGGCCGCGCTTCAAAATCAGCACCACGTCGTACGCGGTACAACCGCCGGTGCCGGCCAGCAACAACTCCATCGGGCGCGGTGCCAGGTTGCGGCCGCCGCCGTCGGGAGCTCCGTCCATGCAGACCAGATGGCCGCTGCCCGTTTCCGCGACGAACGCCATGCCGGAAGGGCCACCCCAGCGCACTGTGCATTCCATCGTTCGATCTCCGAGGGTGCCTACGAGGCTCTTGCCGCTGGTTGCCGGAAACAGATATACTTTAAAGCTTTTCCAGAGCGGAAAAAGACCGGGAAATGAACGGGAAGACATTTTCGGCCAAGCCGCACGAAGTGCGGCACGACTGGTATCTGGTCGATGCCAACCAGAAGATCCTGGGCCGCCTGGCCGCCCAGATCGCGCTGCGCCTGCGCGGCAAGCACAAGCCCGAGTACACGCCTCACGTCGATACCGGCGACTACATCGTCGTGGTCAACGCGGCCAAGCTGCGCGTAACCGGCGCCAAGTCGACCGGCAAGGTCTATTACCGCCATTCGAGCTACCCGGGCGGTGTCTACGAGACGACGTTCGCGAAGATGCAGCAGCGCTTTCCCGGGCGCGTGCTGCAAAAGGCGGTCAAGGGGATGCTGCCCAAGGGTCCGCTCGGCTACGCGATGATCAAGAAGCTGAAAATCTACGCTGGCGGCGAGCATCCTCACTCGGCGCAGCAGCCGAAGGCACTGAGCGTATGAGCGGCCCTGACGGGGTTTGGAGAGCATTCGGATGATCGGCAAGCACAACTATGGCACCGGCCGCCGCAAGAGTTCGGTGGCGCGCGTGTTCCTGAAACGCGGCAAAGGCGACATCACGGTCAACGGTCGCGCGATCGACGAGTTCTTCCACCGCGAAACGGGCCGCATGATCGCGCGCCAGCCGCTCGCCTTGACCAACCATCTGACGACGTTCGACATCCAGATCAACGTGGACGGCGGTGGCGAGTCCGGTCAGGCCGGTGCCGTGCGCCACGGCATCACGCGCGCGCTGATCGATTACGACGAAACCCTCAAGCCGGTGCTGTCCAAGGCGGGCCTGGTCACGCGCGACGCGCGCGAGGTCGAGCGCAAGAAGGTCGGGCTCCGCAAGGCGCGCCGCCGCAAGCAGTTCTCCAAGCGCTAGCCGGGAAGAGCGGCTGCGCGGGCCGATTTTCGGTCTGCGGTGCCCGGTTTTGTTCCTCGTATCGTGCCGCTGCTCGGTGCAACTCCGCTCCCCGCAGGCGGCGCCTTTGCGCCGGTTGACGCGCCGGTTTCCGACCCCACCACTCACGCGAGTTAATTAGTTCGGCCGGACGAACGCGGTTTCCGGCGGCGTTCGGCCGTCCTTGTGGGCGCCGCATATACTGCCAGGGTGGGGTTTTGCCCCTCAGGCGGCCGTTGATCCGTGCTTGGCCGGGCCGCGGCTGAAAATGGCCGGGTAAAGGTCCGGATTGGAGCCGTTCAGGCGAGGCTTGCCCGCGGTCTAATTCCGGCACTACGGAGCGAGCGGGTGAGCGCATCCAGATCTGGCGGAACAATTCGGGCGGGCATCGTCGGCGGCACCGGCTACACGGGCGCGGAGCTGCTGCGGTTGCTGGCACAGCATCCGGCGGTCGAACTCGTCGCGATCACCTCGCGCGGCGAGGCCGGCATCCCGGTGGACCGGCTTTTCACGTCGCTGCGCGGCCGCGTCGGGCTGACGTTCGTGGAGCCAGCCGCGGCACGCCTGGAACGCTGCGACGTGGTGTTCTTTGCGACCCCGCATGGCGTCGCGATGTCGCAGGCGCGAGAACTGCTGGCGGGCGGCGCGCGGATCATCGACCTGGGCGCCGATTTCAGGCTGCGCGACGCCGCCGAGTTCGAGCGCTGGTACCGAGTCCCGCACGCTTGCCCGGAACTGCTGGCCGAGGCGGTCTACGGCCTGCCCGAGACGGCACGCGAGGCGATCCTGCGGGCCCGCATCATTGCGATACCGGGCTGCTATCCGACGAGCGTGCTGCTGGGCCTGCTGCCGCTGGCCCGCCTCGAACGCGAGCGTGCCGGTGCGGTCGACTGGAACGGGCTGATCGCAGATTGCAAATCGGGTGTCAGCGGCGCAGGCCGCAAGGTCGAAGCGGAGCTGATGGCCGGCGAAGTGTCGGACAACTTTCGTGCGTACGGCCTGGCCGGGCACCGTCATCAGCCGGAGATCGAACAGCAGCTTCGGGCTGCGGCCGGCCGCGCGGTCCAGCTGACTTTCGTCCCCCACCTGGTGCCGATGATTCGCGGGATACATGCGACGCTGTACGTGCGACTCGAGGCGGCGGCCGAGCAGGATCTTCAGCAGCTGTATGAGCGCTTCTATCGCAATGAGCCGTTCGTGGACGTGATGCCGGCTGGAAGTTGCCCGGACACGCGCTCGGTGCGTGGCTCCAACGTCGCGCGGATCGCGGTGCATCGGCCGTCGAGGAATCTGGCGATCGTGCTGGTGGTCGAGGACAACCTGGTCAAGGGTGCGGCCGGGCAGGCGGTGCAGGCGATGAACATCGCGTTCGGCCGGCCGGAAAGCGAGGGTCTGACCCAGATCGCGCTGCTGCCATGACCGAAAGAGGCTGATACGTCGCATGCGGACGAAGCTGTGGATGAGGAACCTGTCAGTCAGCGCGCCGCGCGTGACGGTGCGCTCGACGTTTCCATGGCCGCTGCGGGCCTTGCTCGGATTTCTGGCGGCGGCGATGGCTGCGGCGGCCGGGGTGGCCATCTACGAATACGGCCGCGACTTCGCCGGCCCGGACCGGCGCGAGCTGGTGGTGCACAACGAGCAGTTGGCCGCCCAGCTGCGCGAAGCAGCCGCCGAGCGGGATCGCACTACAGCGCTGGCCAATTCGTACGAAGGAGAGTTGAAGGTCCAGCGCGCGGCGCAGGAGCAGCTGATGCAGCAGGTGCGGGCGCTGGAAGAAGAGACCACGCGCCTGAAGGACGACCTGGCCTTTTACGACAGCCTGCTGCCGGCCGGCAAGGCCGACAAGGGAATCGTGATCCGCAGCTTCCGGCTGCAGCCCGAGGACGAGCCGCAGTCGCAGCGGATGCGGTTCCGGCTGCTGATTCAGCAAAGCGGCAAGGCCGAACGGGATTTCGCCGGTTCGGTGCAATTGGAGGTCAGATTTACGCAGAAGGGTGGCAGCTTCATCTACGAGATTCCCGAGTCGGACGCGACGCCCGAGCGCACCAAGGCGTTCGAGTTGTCCTTTCGGCACTACCAACGGCTCGAGGGCACCTTCACGTTGCCGACCGGCGCGGTGGCCCAGTCGGTCCTGGTCCGCGTGCTGGCCGCCGGCGAGACGCAGACCCAGCAGAGTTTCAGTCTTTGAACATCGGCCCTTGGAGACATCGGCCGTTGACGTAAACGGAGGCAGGTATGTTTGGTAAGAAGGCAATCACGCAGGAAATCGGCAGCCTGATCGGTACCGGCACTACGGTGACCGGCGATTTGAGCTTTTCCGGTGGCCTGCGCGTCGACGGCGTCGTGCGTGGGGCGGTCCGGTGCAGCGAAGGCGAGAAGAGCGGAATCCTCGTCATCAGCGAGCACGGCACCATCGAGGGAGAGGTTCGCGCCAGCCACATCGTGGTGGCCGGCCGGATCCAGGGTCCGGTTCACGCGGCAGAGCTGATCGAACTGCAACCCAAGGCGCGCGTGCAGGGTGACGTTCAGTACCGCGCGCTGGAGATGCATCACGGCGCGGTGGTCGAGGGCTTGATGGTCCATATTCCGGCCGAGGGCCGGGTTGCGCCGTTGAAGCTGGCCGCCACCTCCACGCGGCCGGATATAATCCTTTCGAAATAGCTTAGAAATCATGGGGTTGGGACTATGCCCTGGCTGGCCCCATAATTGATGGTGACGAAATGCCTTCGGGAGCATCCAGATGAACGCCCCTGTCGAAACGCCCACCCACACGCATGCCCCTGTCGAGACGCCGGGGCCGCTGATCTTCTCGGACGCCGCCGCCGCAAAGGTGAAGCAGCTGATTGACGAGGAGGGCAATGACGCATTGAAGCTGCGCGTATTCGTGCAGGGCGGTGGCTGCTCGGGATTCCAGTACGGCTTCACATTCGATGAGGTCGTGAACGAGGACGACACGGCGATGGAGCGCAATGGCGTCACGCTGCTGATCGACTCGATGAGCTACCAGTACCTGGTCGGCGCCGAGATCGACTACAAGGAAGACATCGAGGGCGCACAGTTCGTGATCAAGAATCCGAACGCGACCACGACCTGCGGCTGCGGGTCGTCGTTCTCCGCGTAAGTCCAGAAGCCTCCAGAACGTCAACGGCGCCGGCTCGAACGCCGGCGAAAAAAAACGGGCGCCACCGGCGCCCGTTTCGATTCGAGAGGCTTTTGCCGTCAGAAGCGGTGCACGATGCCGGCGTCGACGCCGCGCGTACCCACGCCGGTCTGGTTCGACCCCGAACCGGCATCGGCCGAGGCGCCGGTCGGCGTCGGGTAGATCGTGCAGTGGCCTTTGTCGCGCTGGCTGATCGATGCGAAGTCGGCGTAGAAATTGGTGCGCTTGCTCAGGAAGTGCCGGCCGCCGATGCCCCACTTGCGGCAGCTGTCGGCAGCGGCGGTGTGGTCGGTGTAGTCGACGTACGAGGCGCGCACACTGTCATTCTCGGTGATCGGCACCACGGCGCCGACCAGCCAGCTGCTCTGGTCCGACAGGGCGCCGCTGGTCGGCGTGCCGGCGGTGGTGTCGGTCTTCACGTGCTCCCAGTAGCCCGTGAGCTTGGCCACGCCGAAATCGTAGGAGGCGCCGGCCACGTAGATGTTGATTTTCGCGTCGACCGGCGAGTTGTGCGCGGCGAGGTGCTCGTAGTTCAGCGTGACCGACAGCGGTCCCATCACGTAGTTCGGCTGGATCACCCACAGGCGAGAGTCGCCGTTGTTGCCGGCCGCCTCCTGGCCGATCAGGCTGCTGGTATAGGCCAGCACTGCGTACAGGCCCTCGAAGTTCGGCGTGATGTACGCGATCGCGTTGTCGGCACGGGTCGCGTGCACCTGCAGCGACGCAGCGTTGGCCACGCCGCCCTGCTCGAACGGATCGTAGCGGCCCACGACGCCGTAACGGGCGCCGTCGACGCGCCCGCCCACCACGGTACCCCACCCGCCGGTCAGACCGACCCACGAGTGGCGGCGAGCAAACGGGCCGGGCGCTGGCGTAACGCCGCCGGGGCCCCCGATGCTGTTGGTGCCGTTGTCAGCCACGAACCCCATTTCCAGCTCGAAGATCGCCTTGGTGCCGTTGCCCAGATCCTCCGAGCCCTTGAAACCGAGCCGGCTCGGCACCGAAATGCCGCTGGCGAATTCCTGCTTCGATAAGCAGGCGCCGGCGTTGATGCATCCGCCCGAGCTGTTACGCAGCCCGCTGTCGCCGCTGCGAGCCATGAAGCCGTAGTCGACCACACCGTAGATCGTGACGTTCGAATCCGCAAAGGCCGGCGCAGCAGCCAATCCGGCGATCGCCAAAGCAATCACAGTCTTGTGCATACATTTTCCTCTCGGTTGGATGGTGGAGCTGCGCCCGACGAGGACCGCCCCCCGCTCTTATCTCTTCTCAACTGCTCTTTTTTGAACCAGAAGCCGCAGAAATTCTGTCAGAGGACTTCTTCGGAATGAAGAAAACGGGCTGACTTGTTCGCGTTCAGGCGTGATTTTGTTGCTTTTTTTCAACAGGATGTAGCGCCAAAGCCAAGCCACCGGCCCTCGCCAGGGCGGTGTCTTCTGTTTCTGACATATCACGCGGCTGTGGCCCGCCCGGGCGCTTGCAGCGTCACCCCGCCGGGTACAACGCGCCCAGCACGCGCGGTCCGCGCGCACCGGTCACGGCCGGCAATGAAACGGCCCGCCCGTGCACATGCTCGCGGGCCAGCCATGCGAACGCGAACGCCTCGACGTGATCCGGCGCGACGCCCAGCGTCGCGGTCGATGCGACCGGGCGCGGGGCGCACTCCTCGCCGAGCATGCGCATCAGCGTCGCATTGAACGCGCCGCCCCCGCATACCAGCACGTCGACCGCCGGCGCGACGTGCTGCGCGATCGCCTGTCCGATCGAGGCTGCTGTCAGGCGCGTCAACGTGGCCTGCACGTCGCGCGGCGCCAGTTCGCGCTGCGCCAGCTTGTGCGACAGCCATTGCCGATTGAACAGCTCCCGCCCCGTGCTCTTGGGCGGCGGCGCCGAGAAGTACGGCTCCGCCAGCAGCGCCTGCAGCCACGCGGCGTCGGAGTGTCCACCGGCGGCCCAGTGTCCGTCGCGATCGAAGCGATCTCCCAGGTGCTCGGCGGCCCAGGCGTCGATCAGCACGTTGCCCGGCCCGCAGTCGAAACCGATCACGGGCTCGCCGCTTCCGGCCGCCGGCAGCCCGGTCACGTTCGCGATGCCGCCGATATTGACGACCGCTCGCGGCGAGTGCGTCGTGAACAGTCCCGCATGAAACGCCGGAAGCAGCGGAGCACCCTGGCCGCCGGCCGCCAGGTCGCGACTGCGGAAGTCGGCCACCACGTCGATGCCGCTGAGTTCGGCCAGCGTGGCCGGCGCATTCAACTGGACCGTGTACCCGGCGTCCGGGCGATGCCGTACGGTCTGGCCGTGCACGCCGATCGCACGGACCTGCTCGGGCTCGACATCGGCATCGAGCAGCAGTTGCTGGACCGCGCTCGCGTAGCTGCGCGCCAGGTGCTGCGAAGCGATCGCGCTGCGATGCAACTCGTCCCAGCCGCTGGCGCACAGCAGCAGCAGTTCCTTGCGCAGGTCCTCCGCCAGCGCCAGGTGCGCGTGCCCGATCAGTCGCGGCTGCGGGCCGGCCAGATCCGCCAGCACGGCATCCACGCCGTCCAGGCTGGTGCCGGTCATCATGCCCACGTACAAATCGGTCGCCCGATCCGGGTCGCTCTTCAAGATTCCTCCGTCAGGCCCGATCCGGCACATCGCGCCAGTCGCGACGACGCATCGATTAGACTCCATTCGGCGCCCCTTGACACCCGGCACCGTTCGAAGCGCGCCATTTTTGATCGCATGTCCAAGTCAACTCCTGTCGACACCGCCGCCATCGAGCACGCCCTGCGCGTGGTCAAACGCGGTTGCGACGAGCTGCTGGTCGAGGCCGACCTGGTCGCCAAGCTGCAGCGCTCGCAGGCCCAGGGCACACCGTTGCGTTGCAAGCTCGGCCTGGATCCGACCGCTCCCGACATTCACCTGGGGCACACGGTCGTGTTGACCAAGCTGCGCCAGCTGCAGGATCTGGGCCACACGGTGATCTTTCTGATCGGCGATTTCACTTCGATGATCGGCGATCCCTCGGGCCGCAACACCACGCGCCCGCCTTTGACGCGCGAGCAGATCGAGGCCAACGCCAGGACCTACTTCGAGCAGGCGGCGCTGGTGCTGGATCGCACGCGCACCGAGATCCGCTACAACTCCGAGTGGTCTACGCCGCTGGGCGCCGACGGCATGATCCGCCTGGCTTCTCACTACACGCTGGCGCGCCTGTTGGAGCGCGACGACTTCAGCCAGCGCTACCGCGAGGGCCAGCCGATTGCGATCCATGAGATTCTTTACCCTTTGATGCAGGGCTACGACTCGGTGGCGTTGAAGGCTGACCTGGAGCTGGGTGGCACCGACCAGAAGTTCAATTTGCTCGTGGGACGCGAGCTGCAGCGGCACTACGGGCAGGAGCCGCAGTGCATCCTGACCATGCCTCTGCTCCAGGGGCTGGACGGCGTGGAGAAGATGTCGAAGTCGAAGAATAACTATATCGGCATCACGGAGCCGCCGTCCGAGATGTTCGGCAAGATCATGAGGATTTCCGACGACCTGATGTGGCGCTACTACGAGTTGATCTCCTCGCGCTCGCTGGGCGAGATCGAGGCGTTCAAGCGGGAGGTGGCGGGCGGTCGCAATCCGCGCGACGTCAAGGTGCTGCTGGGCCAGGAGATCGTCGCGCGCTTTCATTCGCCGCAAGCCGCCGAACTGGCGCTGCAGGATTTCGAGGCTCGCTTTCGCCAGGGCGAGGCGCCCGCGGACATGCCTCAGTTCACCTTTTCAGCGCAGGGCAAGGGCGGGATCGTCGTGTCGGCGCTGCTCAAGCAGGCCGGACTGGCGCCGTCCAGCAGCGAGGCGATCCGCGCGATCGAGCAGGGCGGCGTGCGCATCGACGGCCAGCGCATCGCGGACCGCACGCTGGTGCTGACGCCGGGAACCTACGTGCTCCAGGTGGGCAAGCGCAGGTGGGCCCGGGTCACGCTCACCTGAACCGAGCGCTTCGTACGGCGTTCCTGCTCGCGATCCCGCTAGGCGCCCGCGGGTGCTTCCAGGTCAGGCTGGGCCGCCGCTGCTTCGCGCTGGCGGGCGTGGTCGGCGGCGAGGAACGCGTACATCGCGGGGACGACGAACAGCGTGAACAGGGTCCCGATCGACAGGCCGCTGAATATCACGATCCCCATCGCGCGCCGTCCGGCCGCGCCCGCGCCCGACGCGATGACCAGCGGCAACACCCCGAGCGCCATGGCGGCCGTTGTCATCAGGATCGGGCGCAGCCGCACTCCGGCCGCCTGCACCACGGCCTCCAGGCGGCCTTGGCCCTCCCGCTGCAAATTGTTGGCGAACTGGACGATCAGGATCCCGTGCTTGCTGATCAGCCCGATCAGCGTCACCAGCCCGACCTGCGTGTAGATGTTCAGCGTCGAGGCCTTCGCGAACTCGTTCAGGATCGATATGTGCAACATGTTCAGCAGGATCCCGTTCACCTGCGTCAGCGTCCACATCGAAAACAGCGCGCCGAACAGCGCCATCGGCACCGAGATCAGGATCACGGCCGGATCGCGGAAGCTCTCGAACAGCGCGGCCAGCGCCAGGTAGATGATGATCACGGCGAACAGCAGCGTGACCGCGAATCCGCCCGACTCCTGCACGAACTGGCGCAGCGGTCCCGAGGTATCGATCCGGTAGGCGCTGGAAGCCGCCTCGTGCGTGATCCGGGTCAGGAACTCGAGAGCCTGGCCCTGCGAGACGAACGGCGTCGGGACTGCGATGATCGTCACCGCGTTCTGCTGCTGGAAATGCGCGATGGTTTCCGGTTTGACGTGAGTCTCCAGATGGGCGATGGTGCGCACCGGGACCACCACGTCGTTCGGGGTCCGAATGTAGTAGTCGAGCACCTGCGAGGGATTGAGCCGGTCGATCTGCTGCACCTGGGGAATCACCTTGTAGGAGCGGCCGGCAATCGAGAAGTAGTTCACATAGCCGCCGCCCAGCGCGCTCGTCAAAGCGCTGGCCACGTCCTGTTGATTGAGTCCCATCAGCGCGATCAGGTCGCGATCGACCGCCAGCGTCGTCTGCGGTTTGTCGATCTTCAGATCGCTGTCGACAAACCAGAACATGTGGCTGGCATTCGCCTTGTCGACCACGGTCGTGGCAACTTCGTTGAGCCGGTCGAACGCTTCGGTGGTGGTGATCACGAACTGCACCGGCAAACCGAACGCACCGGGCAGAGACGGGAACTGAAACACGCCGATTCTTGCACCGGCGATCGCGTTCCATTTGTTCTGCAGCTCCTCCTGGATCTGGTCGGCGGTGCGTGCGCGCTGATTCCAGGGCTTGAACATCACGCCCCCGATGCCCTGGTTCACGCTCGGATCGCCGGTGATCTGGAACATCTGGAAATACTCGGGCAGCCCGTGCGCGATGTCGAACATCTGGCGCTGATAGCCGAGCATCTGGTCGGCGGTCGCGTCGGGCGGGCCGGTGACCTGGCCCAGCACGATGCCCTGGTCTTCCTGAGGCGCCAGCTCGGAACTGGACGTCTGGAACAGGTACACCACCGCGCCCAGCAGCAGCAGGCCCATCACCACCAGCACCTGCCAGGTCTGCAGCAGACTGCCGAGCAGCCGCACGTAGCCGCCGTGCAGGCGGTCGAAAATGCGGTCGACTGTGTTGGCGAACGGACTCTCGCGCATGCGCGCACCGAACAGTCGCGAGCACATCATCGGCGACAGCGTCAGTGCGATGATGCCGGATACCGTGACGGCCCCCGCCAGCGAGAAGGCGAATTCGGTGAACAGGGCCCCGGTGAGGCCGCGCTGGAACCCGATCGGCACGTACACCGCCACCAGCACCACGGTCATCGCGATGATCGGACCGCCCAGCTCGCGGGCTGCCATCAGCGCTGCATCCAGGGCGCCGTGGCGCTCGGTCTTCATGTGGCGGTCGACGTTCTCGACCACGATGATGGCGTCGTCGACCACCAGCCCGATCGACAGCACCAGCGCCAGCAGCGTCAACAGGTTGATCGAGTAGCCCAGCACCAGCATCACGAAGAACGTCCCGATCAGCGACAGCGGCATCGCGATCACCGGGATCGCGACTGCGCGCAGCCGGCCCAGGAACAGGAAGATCACCGCACTGACGATCAGCAGCGCCTCGATCAGCGTCTTGACCACCTCGTCGATCGACGCCTGGACGAACTCGGTGGCGTCGTAGGCGATCTTGCCGCTCAGCGCCGCTGGCATTTGCTGCTGAATGGACGGCAGCACGTCGCGCACGCGGCGCGCGACATCGAGCAGGTTGGCATCCGGCGCGACCTTGATGCCGATGAACAGCGCATTCTGGCCGCCGAAGGCGACGTTGAAGTCGTAGTTCTCGGATCCCAGCGTCACGTTGGCGACGTCCTGCAACCGGACGATTGCGCCGTTGCGCTGCGCGACCACCAGCTTGCGGAACTCATCGACCGTGTGCAGATCGGTCCCGGCGCGCAGGTCGACGCTGACCACCTGGCCCTTGCTGCTTCCGAGCGCCGCCAGGTAGTTGTTGGCGCTCAGCGCATTGGACACGTCGGCGGCCGTCACGCCGTGTGCGGCCATCCGGTCCGAGTCGAGCCAGGCGCGCAGCGCGAACAGGCGCGCGCCCAGGATCTCGGCATTCTTGACGCCCTCGACGGAGTCGAGCTGCGGTTTGACGACCCGGTACAGGTAGTCGGTGACGTCGTTGGTCGGCATCGTCTGGCTGTAGAAGCCCAGGTACATCGAATCGATCGATTCGCCGATCTGCACCGACAGTACCGGCAGCTGCGCCTGCGGCGGCAACTGGTTCCTGACCGAATTGACCTGGGTCGTGATGTCGGTCAGCGCGCGGTTCGCGTCGTAGTTCAGCCTTAGCGTGGCGGTGATCACCGACTGCCCGGTGAAGCTGTTGGACGACAGGTAGTCGATGCCCTGCGCCTGCGCGATCGCCGCTTCCAGCGGCTGAGTGATGAAACCCGCCATCGTCTCGGCGTCCGCGCCGTAATAGGTGGTGCTGACGGTCACTACGGCATTTTGCGTCTGCGGATACTCGTTGACCGACAGGCCGGCCAGCGAACGCAGCCCCAGCACCAGGATCAGCAGGCTGATCACGGCCGCCAGCACCGGGCGGCGGATGAAAAGATCGGTCAGGTTCTTCATTGCTCCTGCGGCCTCGGCTTCGGATCGTTGCGCGGAACGACCGAGTTGTTCACGATCAGCGGCGTGCCGGGACGCAGCTTCATCTGTCCACTGGTGACCACCGTGTCGCCTTCCTGGATCCCCTTGACGACGGCGACCTGGTCGCCGCGCGTCGGACCCAGTGTGACGAACGTCTGGGTGGCGACCAGCGCCGGTTCGCTCGCGCCGGCCTTGGTGGGCTCGCCGGGCTTGGCGGGTCCGCCCGGCTGCGCCAGGTACACCGAGGCCCCGTACGGGTTGTAGGTCACGGCGGCCTGCGGCAATGTGATGTAGCGCTGCACAACGCCCACTTGCACATTGACCTTGGCGTACATCCCGGGCAGCAGCGCGCGATCCGCATTGGCGATTGTTGCCTCGATCTGGATGTTGCGGGTGGCCGTGTCGACCATCGAGTTGAGCGCCGAGATCTTGCCCGGGAACTCGCGCCCGGGCCAGGCATCGGTGGTTACGGCCACCGGCTGGCCGCGCATGATCCGGGATACCTGCTGCTGTGGCAGGTAAAAGTCGAGGTAGATCGGGTTGATTGCCTGCAAGGACACGATCTTGTCGCCCGCGTTCAGGTACTGACCCGGCGCGACCGTGCTGATGCCCAGGCGCCCGGCGAACGGAGCCAGGATCGTCTTTTTCTCCAACGTCGCCTGCATCTGGGACAGTTGCGCCTTCTTCGAGCGCAGATCGGCCTCGTCGTTGTCGATGGTGGCCTGGCTGACCGCCTGCACCGTCAATTGTTCGCGGTCGCGCTTCAGCGTGGTCTGCGCCAACTCGAGCGCCACCTTCAGCGCCTCGACCTGGGCCCGCTCGGCGTCCGAGTTCAGCTCCACCAGCACGGCGCCGGGGGCGACATCGGCGCCGGAGGCGAAGTTCAGGCGCCGCACCAGTCCCGCGATTTCGGTGCTCACATCGACGCCGCGCACGGCGCGCAGCGATCCGACCGCGTCCATCGTTTCCTGCCAGTCCTGGGCGTGAGCCGTCGTGGTCGAAACCGTCGCCGGCGGCATTCCGCCCGCCCCCAGGGATTTCTGCATCATCGCGGCCGTCAGCAGGTTCCAGCCGACCACCACGCCGATCAACCCGAAGACCGCGATCAGCATGATCGTCATCCGTTTCTTCATCGAAGGCTCTCTTTCGCCAGCGGCCATCGTCAATTCGTCCTGTCCGAAGCCACGGTTCCTTTTGTCTCGCTCTGCGGCGGGGCTGAGGGCGCTTCATTCCACCAGCCACCGCCCAGCGCCTGGAACAGTGCGACCGTGTCGGCGAACCGATCGGCTTGCGCCTGTACGACGGCGATCCGGGTCTGCTGAAACTGCTGTTGCGCGTTCAGCAAGGTCAGGTAGCTCGCACCGCCGACGTTGAACTGGTACGACGCCATCGTGAAGGCGTCATGCGCCTGCCGCTGGGCCTCGATCTGGGCCTGCAACGCCAGCGCGTCGGTCTGCAGGGCGCGCAGTGCGTCCGCCACGTTGACGAAGGCCGTCAACACGGTCTGGCGATAGTTGGCGGCGGCGGCATCGAAGGCGGCGACCGCCGCCCGCCGGTTGGCCTGGAGCTGCCCGCCGCTGAAGATCGGCGCCACCAGCCCTGGGCCTATCCCCCACACGTTCGAATCCGGCTTGAACAGCTGGCTCAGGCTCAGCGACTCCCACCCGAAATTGCCCGACAAGGTGATCTGCGGATACAGGTTGGCTGTGGCCACGCCGACCCGCGCGCTGGCAGCGTGCAGTAGCGCTTCGGCGGACAGGATATCGGGTCGTTGCCGCACCAGGTTCGAGGGCACGCTGACCGGCAACTGCAGCGGCAGCTCCAGGCCATCCAGCTCGAACGCGGGCAATCCCGCCGCCTCCGGCGGCTGGCCGGCGTACAGCGCGAGCTGGTGGCGCAGTTGGGACAGCTGGCGCTGCAGGCCCGGCAGCGTCGCCCGCGTCTGAGCCAGCGCAGTTCGCTCGGCCAGCACGTCGGAGCGCGTGACCGCGCCCAGGTTGAATCGCCGTTCCACGATCTGGAGCTGATCCTGCTGCAGCTTTTCGATTTCCCCGGTGGCCTGGATCTGGGCCCGCAGCGAGGCTTCGCGGATCGCCGTGGTCGCCAGGTTCGCGGTCAGAGCCAGGTACGTCGCCTGCAGCTGGAAATTCGCGTTGTCGACCTGCGCCCGCAATGCCTCGAGCTGGCGCCGGATGCTTCCGAACAGGTCCAACGTGTACGACACGTTGACCGATGCGTTGTACAGCGTGAAAACGCTGGTTCCGGACTGACCGACCGACGCGCCGGCAAACTGCTCGCGTTGGGCGCTCAACTGGCCGTTGACGGTGGGCCAGGTCGCCCCCCGTTGGGCCGCCAGCGTCTCCTGCACCTGCCGCAGCGAGGCCTGTGCCGCAGCGACGGTGGGGCTGTCGCGCAGCGCCTGCTCGATCAGGCGGTCGAGCGGCTCCGACCGAAACAGGGCCCACCATTGCTGCTGCAACTCCCCGCCCACGTTGAACTGCTGGGCGCCCCCATGCGCGACGTCGGTGCCCGCCGTCGCGTCCGGCAGCGAGCTCTCGATGTAACGGTCGGCCTGCGACGCATCCGGGCGCTTGAAGTCCGGCCCGACTGCGCAGGAAGTCAGCGCAATCGCCGCGAGTGCACCCGATGCGGCCGAACGCCTGGACATCGAAATCGTTTGATCCCCCCAAAGGCCGGACCGATTGTAGGTTGCTATCCGACCGGCCCGTCCCTAAAGACCATCGGGTCATGACAAGGACCCGCCCCGGCGCGAATGTTGGCAGGGCCAGGGGGAGCCGCCAGCCGATTGCGATGAAGTGCCGATTTTGCTGCGCAGGCTGCACCCGGGGCCGATAAACCCGTGGGCCCCTAAAATGCGATGATGATCGCGCTGATACAACGCGTGTCGCAGGCCAGCGTGCGCGTTGAGGCGGAGCTGGTCGGTACGATCGGGATCGGGCTGCTGGCGCTGGTTTGCGCGGAGCGCGAAGATCGCGAGCGCGAAGCCGACGCGCTGCTCGAAAGAATATTGGATTACCGGGTATTCGCCGACCAGGCGGGACGGATGAACCGGGGCCTCAGATCGGTTGAAGGGGGCTTGCTTCTGGTTCCACAGTTCACGCTGGCTGCCGATACCTCGAGCGGACTGCGGCCCGGTTTTTCCCCGGCGGCCGCTCCCGAGCGCGCCAGGGTTCTTTTCGACTATATGGTCGAGCGTGCCCGGACCCTCTACTCGCCGGTAGCGGCCGGGCGCTTTGGCGCGACGATGCAGGTCGCGCTGGTCAACGAGGGGCCGGTAACGTTCTGGCTGCAGATCCGCCCCGGGGTCTCGGCCGGATGAAGTGCCCTTTCTGCGCCAAGTCCGACACTCAGGTGATCGATTCGCGCGCCTCGGACGAAGGCGCCTCGATCCGAAGGCGGCGGCGCTGCCTGGGCTGCGACAAGCGTTTCACGACGTACGAACGGGTCGAGCTGGCGCTGCCCTCGATCGTCAAGCGCGGCGGCAGCCGGGCCGAGTACGACCGGAACAAGCTGCGCGCCTCGATGCTGCTGGCGTTGCGCAAGCGCCCGGTGCCGCGCGAGGCGGTCGATGATGCGATCGGCCGGATCGAGGACAAGCTGCTGTCCTCGGCGCAGCGCGAAGTCAAGAGCGAGAAGCTGGGCGAGCTGGTGATGCGCGAGCTGAAGCGGCTGGACAAGGTCGCCTACATACGGTTCGCCTCCGTCTACCGCAGCTTCGAGGACGTCGACGAATTCGCCGAAGTCGTGAAGGAAGTACGGCCGCCGCGGCGTCGCCGCGCTTGAATTCGCGCTGGCCAACCCCATCTGCCGGGTTGTACGGGGCCTGGCCCCACGAACCTTGGGAGAGAAGACGATGAGCCAAATCACGCGACGTGAGCCGGTGGGCTCCCTGATTGACGAACTTTTCAGCGACTTTTTCAACCGGACCGGCTGGACCGTCCCGCTGCGCACGGCGGAACTTCCGGCGGCTGTTCGCGCCCGGTTGGACGTGGTCGACAAGGGTGACAAGTATGCGGTGTCCGTCGATCTGCCCGGTGTTCGCAAGGAGGACATCCAGGTCAGCATCGATGGGCCCCGGGTTTCCATCACGGCCGAGAACAAGGCCGAACGCGAAGTGAAGAATGGCGAAAAGCTGCTTCACACCGAGCGCTTTGCGACCAGCTACGCGCGCAGCTTCGAGTTGCCGGTCGAGGTGACCGAAGAGGGCGCGGATGCGGCCTTCGAAAACGGCGTGCTGCGCCTGACCCTGCCGAAGCGCGCCCAGGTGATGAGCAAGCGCCTGGCGGTCCGCTAAGGCGCCGCCTTTCGAAACCGCCGACCGGCGACGGAACGACCGGGCCGACGCGCCCGGTTTTTCCGTTGCGGCGAGCGCAGCGCGCCGACTGCGTAGAATCGGCACGCATGTACACGGACGCGGATCACCGCTTCATGTCGCGCGCCCTGGAGCTCGCGGCCAAAGCGATGGTGCACGCGACCCCGAACCCGCGGGTGGGCTGCGTGGTGGTGCGCGAGGGGCGCATCATCGGCGAAGGCTTCACCCAGCGGCCGGGCTCCAATCATGCGGAGATCGAGGCACTGCTGGATGCGCGCCGGTCGGGCAGCGACCTGCACGGTGCGCACGTCTACGTCACGCTGGAGCCGTGCGCTCATTTCGGGCGCACGCCGCCGTGTGCCACGGCGCTGATCGAAGCGCATGTGTCGATGGTGATCGCGGCCGTCGAGGACCCCAATCCGCAGGTCGGCGGGCGGGGGCTCGAAGTGCTGCGCCAGGCGGGCATCGACGTGCGCTGCGGACTGCTGAAGCAGGACGCGATCGAGATGAACGCCGGATTTTTCTCCCGCATGACCCGCGGCCGACCCTGGGTGCGGATCAAGGTCGCCGCCAGCCTGGACGGTCGCACCGGGCTGGAGAACGGATCGTCCCAATGGATCACGTCGGACGCCGCGCGCGCCGATGGGCACGCATGGCGGGCCCGTTCGTGCGCGGTGCTCAGCGGGATCGGTACGGTCCGCTCCGACGATCCAAGGCTGTCGGTTCGCCTGGTCGAGACTCCACGGCAACCTTTGAAAGTGCTGGTCGACAGCCGCTTCGAGGTGACACCGCAGGCACGCCTGTTCGATGGGCACCCGGTGCTGGTGGCTTGCACGCGCGGTGATCCTCATAAGGCCGAGCAGCTGGCCGCGCGCAATGTCGAAGTGATCGAGGTGGCCGCCAACGCCGGCGGCAAGGTCGATCTGGCGGCCCTGATGCGGGAGCTGGCTCGGCGCGGAATCAACGAGGTGCACGTGGAGGCCGGTTCCCGACTGAACGGGTCGCTGGTGCAGGCGGGCCTGGTCGACGAGCTGCTTGCATATCTGGCGCCGTGCCTGATCGGTCCCGGCCAGCCGATGATCGATTTGCCGGCGGTGACCAGCCTGACGCAGATCAGGCGCCTGACGCTGCGCGAGGTGGCCCGGATCGGCGACGACGTGCGCCTGCTGGCCCGAGTTCAATGACTGCGGCCGGCGACCGGGGATCACGATTTTTCAATAGCCCATGTTCACCGGAATCATCCAGGCGGTCGGGCAGATCGAACAGGTGGAGCGTCGCGAGCCGGGCGTACACGTGCTGGTGCGGTCTGAACCGATCGGTGCGGCCAGCCTGAACGTAGGCGACAGCATTGCGGTCAACGGCTGCTGCCTGACCGTGACGGCGATCGACGGCGGGCGCTTTCAGGCGGACTTGTCCGAGGAGACACTGGCCAGGACAGCCAACCTGGATCGCTGCGGACCGGTGAACCTGGAGTTGTCGCTTGCGGTGGGTGATCGGATCGGGGGTCACCTGGTGCTGGGTCACGTCGATGCGGTCGGTACCGTGGTCAGCATCCTGCCGGCCGGGGATTCGAGCGAGCTGCGGCTGCGTGCACCAAGATCGATCGCCGCGTGCCTGGCGTTCAAGGGATCGCTCGCGGTCGACGGGGTGAGCCTGACCATCAATCGAGTCGAGGACTCCGAGCATGCTTGCGATGTCACGATCAACCTGATTCCGCATACGCTGGCCGCAACGACGCTCGGGCGGCTGCTGCCGGGGCAGCGTGTGAATCTGGAGGTGGACCCGCTGGCGCGCTATGCCGAGCGCATGATTTCACTGATGTCCCCCGCCCTGAGCGGCAAAAGGACCTAGAATTCGTTCCCCTATGCTTTCTCCGACCCGCTCGACGCCCGGATTCGGATCGGCCACGCCCATCGCGTCGACGGCCCAGATCATCGAAGAGATCGGCCGCGGCAACCTGGTTGTGCTGGTAGACGACGAGGACCGCGAGAACGAGGGCGATCTGGTGTTCGCTGCCGACTTCGTGACCCCGGAAAAAGTCAATTTTCTGGCCAAGTTCGGGCGCGGCCTGATCTGCATGCCGGTGACCGAGGAGCACGCCCGCCGGCTGCGGTTGACGCCGATGTCGCAGGACAACCGCTCCGTGCACGGAACCAACTTCACGGTGTCGATCGAGGCGGCCGAAGGCGTGACCACGGGAATCTCGGCGGCCGATCGGGCGCACACGATCCGGGTCGCGTCACGGCCCGACGCGAAACCCGAGCAGATCGTGCAGCCGGGTCACGTATTTCCGTTGGTGGCCCGACCCGGCGGCGTGCTGATGCGGGCCGGGCATACCGAGGCCTGCTGCGACCTCGCGCGCCTGGCCGGCCTGAGTCCGAGCGCGGTGCTGTGCGAGATCATGAACGATGACGGCACGATGGCCCGCCTGCCGGATCTGGTCGAATTCGCCCGCCGGCATGGACTGAGGCTGGGCTCGATCGCCGACCTGATTCAGTATCGTGCCGCGACCGAGTCGCTGATCGAGCGGGTCGGCAGCCGGACCGTGCAGACGCACGCAGGAGAGTTCCAACTGATCGCCTACCGCGACCTGCCCGGCGACGGCACGCACCTGGCCCTGGTACGAGGTGAACCGCGACCGCAACTCGACGTTCTGGTGAGGGTCCATGAGCCGCTGTCGGTGCTGGACCTGATCGATGCGGCCGCCGGCGGGCACGCCTGGCCGCCGGCGAAGGCGCTGCAGATCATCGCGCGCGAAGGATGCGGCGTACTGGTGCTGCTGAACTGCGGCGACAGCTCTCTGCAGCTGCAGCAACGGATCAGGGCCTGGTCCGCGCCCGAGGAAGTTCCCGCGGCACCGCGGACCGCGGCCGTGGACCTCAGAACGTACGGCATTGGAGCCCAGATCCTGCGCGATCTGGGCGTGGGGAGAATGAGGCTGATGGCCAAGCCCCGCAAGATGCCTTCGATGGCTGGATTCGGATTGACCGCGGTTGGCTACCTTGAAGGCGGATAAAAATGGCGCTTGACACGATCGCTCCGGATCTGGACGGGGCCGGCTTGAGGATCGGCATCGTGCGGTCCCGGTTCAACGCTTGGGCGGGAGAGGCGCTGCTGGAATCGTGCGTGTCCGAGCTGCGCCGGCTGGGCGTGGACGACGATGACGTGACGCACGTGACGGTTCCGGGCGCGCTGGAGGTCCCGGTCGCGCTGTCCAAGCTGGCGCAGGCCCAGGACTACGATGCGCTGATCGCGCTCGGCTGCGTGATCCGCGGCGACACGTTCCACTTCGAAGTGGTCGCGACCGAGTCGGCCCACGGCATCAGCCGGGTCGCGCTGGAGCATGGAATTCCGGTCGCCAACGCGGTGCTGACCACCGAAAACGAAGCGCAGGCCCGCGAACGGATCGACGAGAAGGGCCGCGAGGCCGCGCGCGTCGCCGTCGAGATGGCCAATTTGATGTGGTCGCTGGAGGAGGGCGGAGAGGACGACGGCGCCCAGTAGGTCCTATGCCCCCTATGAACAGCGCGCGATCAAGCGAAATGCCACCCCCACGCCCGAAGGCCGGCGGCTCGGCGCGTAGTGCCCGGCATCGAGCGCGCGAATTCGCGCTGCAGGGGCTGTACGGCTGGCTGGTGGCCGGCGGCGATTGCGCGGCGATCGCGGACCGGCTGAAGTCCTGGCCGGGCTACGGTCAGGCCGACGAGGCGTACTTTCTGGAGTTGATCCGGGGCACGGTCGAAACGGCCGAGGCGCTGCGCGCGCATTGGGCGGGCGCGATCGACCGGCCACTGGCCGACTTGAGCCCGATCGAGCATTCGATCCTGCTGATCGGTACGTACGAGTTGGCTCATCGCCCGGAAGTGCCCTATAAGGTCGTCATCAACGAGGCGGTCGAGCTCGCCAAGGACTTCGGCGCCACGGAAGGCTTTCGTTACGTGAACGGCGTGCTGGACAAACTGGCTGCCCGGATCCGGGTCCACGAAACCGGCGCGGCTTGAGTCTGGTTCGACTGTTACAGGCCACTGGCGTTGAACGAGTTCGAGCTGATCGCGCGCTACTTCGCGCGTCCGGTGCGCGAACGACAAGGCATCGGGGACGATTGCGCGTTGATCGATGTCGGCGACACCACGCTCGCGATCACGACCGACTCCCTGACCGAGCACATCCATTTTTTTCCGGGCGTCGATCCGGCCTCGCTTGGACACAAGGCGCTGGCGGTGAACCTGTCGGATCTGGCGGCCGCGGGTGCACGCCCCCGGTGCTTCCTGCTGTCGCTGTCGCTGCCGCGCGCCGACCCAGCCTGGCTCGATGCCTTTTCGCGCGCCCTGTTCGACCTGGCCGGCCGCGAGGGATGCGAGTTGATCGGCGGGGATACGACCCGGGCGCCGAGCATCGCGGGTCAGGATGGGCCGGTGACGATCTGCGTTACCGCGATCGGTGAAGTCGAGCGTTGCAGCGTGCGCGGGCGGGGTGGCGCACGCGCCGGGGACGACCTGTGGGTTTCAGGTCAGCTGGGCGACGCCGCGCTGGCGGTCGCCCACGCATTGGGCCAGGTTCGGCTCGATCAGGAATCCGCCCGGGCCTGCCGGCGGCGGCTGGATTGGCCGCAGCCGAGGGTGCGTCTGGGCCTGGCGTTGCGCGGCTTGGCCACGGCGGCGATCGACGTCTCCGACGGCCTGGTGGGCGATCTCGGCCACGTGCTGCAACGGTCCGGCGTCGGGGCCGGCGTCAACGTGCCGGACGTGCCGCGCTCGGACACGCTGCGCGCGGTCGAATCCGAATTGCAACGGCGCTGTGTTCTGGCAGGCGGGGACGACTACGAGTTGCTGTTTACGGCTTCCCCGGACGACGGTGAGGCTATTGCCGCGGCCGGAAGAGATTGCTGCGTTGCAATAACGAGAATCGGGACGGTGACGCTCGAGCGCGGGCTGCGCCTGGTCGGAGATCGGGGAATCGACGCTACACTGCGTGGATTCGATCATTTCGCAGGTGCACCGGGGGCCTGAACGAGGGCCGCGCCCGGCTGTGCGATTCGATGGCTGCGATCGATCCCGCTGATTTGCCTCGCAGGCCGGGGGCCGCGTTTCTGCGGTCACACCCGGCGCACCTGATCGCGCTGGGGTTCGGCACGGGCCTGCTGCGTCCTGGGCCGGGCACCTGGGCAACGGCCGCGAGTTGGCTGCTGTTCGTGGCGCTCGGGTGGGCATTGGCACCGTCCATGCTGGCCCAGGTCCTGATCGGTGCGGCCGCGCTGGGTTTCGGAACCTGGGCGGCTCGGCGTGCCGGCGTCGCACTCGGCCGGCCCGATGCGGGCGAAATCGTGATCGATGAGATCGCCGCATTCTGGTGGTTGCTGTTGCTTCTGCCGCACAGCGACCGGCCGTGGGTGCTGCAGGCAGTGGCGTTTGTGCTGTTTCGTCTGTTCGACATCCTGAAGCCCGCGCCGATCGGGTGGATAGAGCGGCGCTGGCCCAATGCGGTGGGTGTGATGCTGGACGATTTGATGGCCGGTGCTTATGCGCTGCTGGTGATTGAATTGTGGATACGGCTACCCTGATGGCGAGCGATCTGCCTGCTCAGCTGTGGCGCAGTGCGCAGCAGCTCGGAGATCTGCTTCGGCGGGAGCGGCTGATGGTGGCTACCGCCGAGTCGTGCACGGCCGGCGGCATCGCCTTCGCGGTCACGCAGATAGCCGGCTCGAGCGCCTGGTTCGATCGAGGCTTCATCACCTACTCGAACGACTCGAAGCTGAAGGTGCTCGGAGTGTCGCCGGTGTATCTGCGCGATTACGGAGCGGTCAGCGAGCCGGTGGCCCGCGCGATGGCGCTGGGCTGTCTGAACCACAGCGCGGCGCAAGTGACCGTCGCGGTGAGCGGCATTGCCGGGCCCGACGGGGGCACCGAGTCCAAGCCGGTTGGCACCGTCTGTTTCGCTTGGGCCATCCGGCGCGATCCCACCGTCGCGCCCTGGGTGCGCACCACGACCCGGCTTTTCGACGGCGACCGGGCGGCCGTGCGCGCGCAGGCGGTTCTCGAGGCGCTCGACGGGCTGAACGTGCTGCTCGAGCAGCGACTGGACGTGTGACCGCGTCGGCTTCCGTGGGTGGCGCGCCGCAGCGTGGCGAATCTGAATCCGCCGGGCTTCCTGGGCGCGTTCTTCTTCAGCATCGAAACGAGCGCCACGGTCGGCTTCGGTGACATGCATCCGCAGACCATCTTCGGCCACACGCTGGCGTCGATCGAGATCTTCGTCTCGATCATCAGCGTGGCACTGACCACCGGAGTGATGTTCGCGCGCTTCTCCAGGCCGCGCGCGCGGATCCTGTTCGCGCGTCAGACGGTGGTGCGCCCGATCGACGGGGTGCCGACGCTGATGCTGCGCGCCGCCAACGCGCGTCAGAACGTGATCGTCGAGGCTTCCGCACACCTGCGGCTGGTCCGCGAAGAGGTCAGCTCCGAAGGATTCAAGATCCGGCGCATTCGCGAGCTGGCACTGGTGCGCGACCAGAACCCGGTCTTCGTGCTCGGCTGGACGCTGATGCACGTGATCGACGAGACCAGTCCGCTCGCCGGCGAAACGCACGACTCGCTGGCGGCGGCGCAGGGCCAGCTGGTCCTGTCCCTGATCGGCATCGACGAGACGACGGGTCAGGACGTGACTGCGCGCGCGACCTATCAGCCCCACGCGTTGCGGTGGAACCATGCGTTCCAGGACGTCCTGGAAACCGACGAGGAAGGCGATGACGTGGTCGACTTCACGCGCTTCCACGACGTAGTTCCGCTGGCGCCGGCCGGCTGATCGACCTCGGTCAGGTAGCCGTTAGCGCCGCACGTACCGCCTCGATTCGATCGCGCGTCTCGACCGCAACCTGACGCGCCTGCAGCGCGAACGACTCTTCGGATCCGGCATACAGGATCGCGCGCGATGAGCTGATCACCAGTCCGGCACCGTCGGCGCCCAGGCCGGCGCGCAGCGTCGCGTCGAGGTCTCCTCCCTGCGCGCCGATTCCCGGCACCAGCAGCGGAAGCTGCGCGGCGATGGCCCGCACCCTGGCCAGGTCCTGCGGATAGGTGGCTCCGACCACCAGCCCGAGCTGGCCGTTGATGTTCCAGTCCGTGACGGCCAGGCGCGCGATGCGTTCATATAGCCGCTCGCCGCCCACGTCGAGCATCTGCAGTTGCGAGCCGCCCGAATTACTGGTCCTGCACAGCAGGAAAGCTCCGTGTTCCGGTCGCTGCAGGAAGGGCTCGATCGAATCCAAACCCATCAGCGGCGAAAGCGTGACGGCATCGGCGCGGTAGCGCTCGAATGCCTCCCGCGCATACTGCTCCGCGGTGGGCCCGATGTCGCCGTGCTTGGCGTCCAGGATCACGGGCACCCCGCGATGGCGGGCATGGATATGCCCGATCAGCGCTTCCAGCTGGTCTTCGGCGCGCTGGGCGGCAAAGTAGGCCACCTGGGGTTTGAACGCACACGCCAGATCGGCGGTGGCATCGACGATGTCCCGGCAGAACTCGAACAGCGCGTCAGGCCGTCCCGCCAGCGGACGCGGCAGTCGCGCCGGATCGGGATCCAGTCCGACGCACAGCAGCGTGTGATGGTCCCTCCAGCGGGCCGAGAGCCGCTCCAGGAAGGACACGGGCGCTTGCGACATGGGCCGGGATTGTACGGACCGTGCAGGGCGGGTTGTGGGAGACTTGCGGTGCCATTCCGAAATCTCCGCGATGGAACTTAAGATCGTGTTACTGACCGAAGCCCGTCCGATCGGTATCCGCCGACCCGCGTTCGAGGCTATCGGATCGTGGTAGGGCGGCCGGGCGGGGGGCACGCGCGTGTGATGCGTTCCTTATCAGGGATCGCGGCGTCGCTCTTCATGCATTTCGCGTTTGCGCAGGACGCGCCCTCGGCAATCGGCGGTTTGCAGCAGGACGTGGTGTTCAGCGACACCTCGCCGCTTTCCAGCAACTCCGAGCTGATGCGACGGATGTTGACTCCGTTGAAGGCGGCGCAAGCTGCGCGAATAGGGGCGCGCTCAGGGAAGAGACTGAGCGAACAGCCGGTCAACATCTCCGAAGAAAAGTTCGTCGTCTACATACCCCCTCGGGAGCCGCCTCACGGCTACGCGCTGCTGGTGTTCGTACCACCGTGGCAGGACGCGAAACTGCCGGAACGGTGGGCTTCCGTACTGGATCGATACGGCGTCATCTTCGTCAGCGCAGCGCGATCCGGCAATGGCGAAGGCGATCTGGCCCGTCGCGAGCCCCTGGCTGTGCTCGCCGAACAGAACGTCGTCCGCCGTTACCCGGTGGACCCGGAACGAATCTATATCGCCGGATTCTCAGGCGGTTCACGCGTGGCGATGCGACTCGCGCTCGGTTATCCGGATGTATTCCGCGGCGCCTTGCTGAATGCCGGAAGCGACCCGATCGGTGACGCCGATGTCCCGCTGCCTCCCAGGGACCTGTTCCTTCAGTTTCAGAATTCAACGCGTCTCGTCTACCTCACGGGCGAGGAGGACCTGGTTCATTTCGAAATGGCGGTAGACAGCATCACATCGATGCGGAAGTGGTGCGTGTTCGATATCGACGCCGAGATCACGCACCACGCTGGTCACGCGGTGGCCGATCCTGCGGCCCTGTCCCGGGCGTTGAAAGCGCTGCTCAATCCGGAACGGCCCGAGCCGAACCGACTGGCCGCTTGCCGCTCAGGCATCGAAACAGAGTTGGCTGCAGGGTTACGGAACGCGGAATCGCTGATTGCAAGCGGCAAGCGCGATGCCGCACGAGAATCGCTGAGTGAGATCGATCAGCACTTCGGCGGCTTGGCAGCGCCGCGCAGCATCGATCTCGCGCAAGAGCTCGGTCTGCTGCAGTAAAACGCGGCACCCGCCGGTCGCCGTTGCCGGGACGATTGGCCGACTCCTAAGTGACTGTGTCGAATTGTTAGGATGGGTGCCCGATGGATCCCGGTTGAAACGACCGGTCACTCAAGAAATGTCCCCGATGAACACGCTCTCGCGCCGCGACGCGGTGTTGCTGGTGCTGCTGACGCTGGCCTGGGGTTTCACCTGGCCCGTGATGAAGTACGGCGTGCGCGAATTGCCGCCTCTGTTTTTCCGGATGCTGTGCATCGCGGGTGCGTTGCCGATCCTCGCGCTGGTCGCGCCTCTGACCAAGGTCTCACTCGCGCTACCGCGCGCCGACTGGCCCGGCGTCGTGCGGCTGGCGGTGCCGAACGTGGTGGTCTGGCACATTGCCGTGATCCTCGCGCTGACGATGCTGCCCGCCGGCCGCAGCGCGATCCTCGGCTACACGATGCCGCTGTGGGCGGCCCTGATCGGTGCGCTGTGGTTCGGCGAGCATCCGCCGGCGCGCCACTGGGTGGGCGTGGCCGCGGCGCTGGCAGCAACCGGGCTGCTGCTGTCTTCGGAGCTCATGTCCCTGGCGGGCCGCCCGACCGGCACCCTGCTGATGCTGTTCGCCGCGGCCTCGTGGGGCTACGGAACCCACCAGGCTCGCCGCCATGCGATCCACGTTCCGGCACTGACGGCGATCTTCTGGATGCTGACGCTGGCCCTGCTCGCGTTGTCTGCCACGAGCCTGGCGTTCGAGCGTGACCGCTGGCGCCTGCCGCGTCCGCACGAGTGGGCCGCGATCGGATTCAACATGTCGATCTCGATTGCTTTCTCTCACGTCGTATGGTTGCGCCTGGCACGCCGCCTGCCGCCAGCGGCGAGCGGACTGTCGATGATGATGATCCCGGCGCTGGGCGTGTTCTCCAGCATGTGGCTGCTGGCCGAGCGGCCTCGCTGGCAGGACTACGTCGCGCTGGCGCTGATCATTTTTTCGCTGGCCACCGTGCTGCTGCCGGCATCTTTGCTCCCCTCCCCCGCGAAGCGGGAGAGGGGCCGGGGGTGAGGGTCGCGAGTCTCGCGACCACCCTCACCCTCTCCCGCTTTGCGGGAGAGGGAATGCAGTGAGCTTCAGGCCGAGGCGCGCGCCGCCAGGTGACGGCGGATCAGCCGCAGCAGCTCGTCTTCCTGATACGGCTTGCCCAGATATTCGTTGACGCCGAGCTCGAACGCGAGGCTGCGGTGCTTGCCGGCGGTGCGCGACGTGATCATCAGGATCGGGATGCTCCGGGTCTCCGCGTTGGAGCGCACGGCGCGGGTCAGGTCATAACCGTCCATTCGCGGCATCTCGATGTCGACCAGCAGCACATCGGGCAGGGCGTCCTGCATCTGCCGCAGCGCGTCCACCCCGTCCTTGGCCAGCAGCACGTTGAATCCCTGGCGCTCGAGCAGCCGCTGCGTGACACGCCGCACCGTCAGCGAATCGTCCACCACCATGATCGTGGCGCCGATAACTTCGGACTCGGCGTCCGCGTCGCCGACCGTCGCCGCGGTCGCGGGCCTCGGAGCCGGTTCGGGAGCGCGCCCGATCAGTTGCACCGGATTGATGATCAGCACGATTTCGCCGCTGCCCAGGATCGTCGCCCCGAGCACACCGGTCAGCCGTGACACCTGCGGGCCGACGTTCTTCACGACCACTTCCTGATTGGGCGTCAGGTCGTCGACGACCACCGCCAGGCGGTCTTCGCCGGAACGTAGCAGGGCCACCGGCGTCTGGCGACCCAGAGGGCCCAGCGGCGAATCGATGCCGAGCAGCTGTGCCAGCGGCCGCAGCACGACCGACTCCGATGAGCCGAACGCCAGGCTGCCTTCGCGCAAGCCCGCATCGACGTCGGCTGCCTTGAATCGACGCACCTGCTGCACCATCGCCGACGGAATCGCGAAACGCCGGCCGCCGACGCCGGCCAGCACCACCTGGGTCACCGCCAGCGTCAGCGGCAGATAGGCCGTGAACCGGGTACCGCGGTCGATCTCGGTGCCCACGACGATACGGCCACCGAATGAGGCGAGCTCGGACCGCACCACGTCCATCCCGATGCCGCGGCCGGCCAGCTCGGTGACCTCGCGCGCAGTGGAAAATCCCGGCGCAAACACGAACTCCGCCAACTCGCGATCGCTCACCTGCCGACTCGGGTCGAGCAGGTTCAGCTCGACGGCGCGCTGCCGAATCCGCTCCAGGTCCAGGCCGCCGCCGTCGTCGGCGAACACGACGATGATCTCGTTGCCTTCCTGCTTGACATCGATCCGCAATTCGCCGCTTTCCGGCTTGCCCAGCGAATGGCGCCTTCCCGGCGCCTCGATTCCATGGACGATCGCGTTGCGCACCAGGTGCTCGAACGGGCCGCTCATCCGCTCCAGAACACCGCGGTCGATTTCGGTGGTGCCACCGACGATCTCCAGGTGAACCCGCTTGCCCACTTCCTTGCCGGTCTGGCGCGCCACCCGGTACAGGCGCTCGGACACGTTCGAGAACGGCACCAGCCGCACCCGCATCAGCTGCTGCTGCAGTTCGCGCGTCAGGCGCGACTGGGCACTCAGATCGTTGTCGGCGAGCTGCAGGCCCTTGAGCATCGTGCTCTGGACCAATGCCACGTCCTCGACCGACTCGGCCAGCATCCGTGTCAGCTCCTGCAGCCGCGAGAAGCGGTCGAATTCGAGCGGATCGAAGGTGGCCGATTCGCGCGCCAGCTGGTCCGAGCGCGCCTGGATCTGGGCGTCGGCCTGGATCTCGACTTCACGCAGCTGAGTGCGCAGCCGCGCAATGTTTTCCGTCAGGTCGGTGAGCGAGCCGCGCAGCGTTCCGACCTCGGTCTCCAGCTTGGAGCGCGCGATGGACACCTCGCCCGCATGGTCGACCAGCCGGTCCAGCACATCGGCCCGAACCCGGATGTACGGCGCCACCGGGGTCGGCACCGGTTTTTCGAGCTCGCTGTCGACCTCGCGTGCAACCTGGGCCGGCTCGATCGCGGCCGCGGACTCGCCATCGTCCTCGGCTTCCAGCGCGCCCGCCATTGACGTGGCGGTCACGTCCGGCTCGACCGCCCGGGTCGGCTGCGACGGCGCATGCAGATCGTCGAACAAGGACAGCGCATGGTCGAACTGGCTCTGCAGGTCCTCGATCACGACCGACGGCACGCTGACCAGTTGCATGGCCGCTTCGATCCGCGTTTCCATCTCGTGCACCAGCTCGCCCAGGCGCATCGCGCCGGCCATCCGGGCGCTGCCCTTTACGGTATGCAGGCAACGCATCAGGTCGCGCGCGACCTCGCGGTCGTTTGGATTGACCGCCAGCGACCGCAGGCCGATCCCGATGGCGGGTAGCAGGTCGTGGGCTTCGGTGACGAATACGTGCAGCAGATCGGGGTCCAGCTCGTCGCGCAGCGTACTTCCGCTCGGTGGCACCAGGCGCGCGCGGCCCGGGGGCGGGACCGGCTCTCGCGTGAAGGCGCGCTGCGGCTCCTGCCGCGGCACCGGTTCGTTCGCAGCCGCCGGCGGCAGTTCGACCGCCGCCTCGATCTGCGGCACCGGCTCGAGCGGCGTCTCGGGCGGGGCGGCGACGACCACCAACTCTGCGGCCGCTGGCGCCTTGCCCAGCACCTGGTCGTGCCGGTGCTCGATCTGGGCCCGCACGACGCTCAGCAGCTCCTGCACGGCGCTTGCTTCGAGCGGCGCCTCCTCCGGGTAGACCCCACCGGCGAACTGATGCAGCATGCCTCGCATCCGTTCGATGGCCCGATCCAGCACGTCGAACTGCGAGGCGATCAACGCGGGTGCAAGGCCGTGGTCGCCGGCGAGCTCCTGCATCAGGTGCTCAAGCGGATCGGCGATCGCGTTGACCGACTGCAGACCCACGGTGGCGGTGATGCCTGCCAGCGAGTGGGCGCGCCGCACGGTGGCCGCCGAGACCGGCCGGTCCGGTTCGTACCGCCATTCGCCGATGTCCTGCGCAAGGGCGCGGATCGCCTCATCGGCTTCGCTCAGAAAGACCGAATACAAGCCGTGGCTGATCTCGACCTCGCCGATGTGGCGGGTCTGGTCGGATGCAGGCCCCGGCGGCGACAGGTCGTCCGGATCGCGCGACTGGATACGGGCCAGGCCGACCAGTTCGGCCAGCTCCCGGTCCGGATCGATCTGCCCGACGCGGCCGCTGCCGAGTTCCTCGAACTCGATCGGCAGCACGGTCTGCGGACCGTCTTCGCCGAACGCGGATGGCTCCTCGAGCCGGCTTTCGTCGATCGGCGCGAGCGCATCGGCCAGCGGCTCGTCGTCCCCGACCGGCGTCAACTCGAATTCGCCCTCGGGGGCCGCTGGGATCGGCAGCGTCGGCGACTCGTCGGTCTCCGCGCCGCCGTCACCTTTTGGGGGAGCGCGTCCCGCCATCAGATCGGGGATCGCGTGGCTCGCCGGGGCGAACGCGCTCGCCTCTCGTACTGCCCGCGCCAGCCCGATCAACGGCTCGGCATCGATTAAGGCATTCGGATCATTGGTCACCGCGCGCAGCCATTGGCGCATCTGCTCGTTGGCGCGGTGCCCCAATTCGAGCAGATCCTGGCTCGCCGGGCGCTCCTGCGCCAGCCACACATTGAAGCACTGCTCGACAGCCCATGCGCCATCGGCGAAGTTCTTCAGGTCCACCATGCGCCCCGAACCCTTCAGCGTGTGAAAGCCGCGGCGCACCGTGGTCATAAGGCCCAGGTCCTGCGGCTGGGCGCGCAAAAGTGCCAGGTGTTCGACGATCGAATCGAGCACCTCGGTGCCTTCGCCGACGAATATCTCGTGCAATTCGCGCGCGGCGGCCGACTGGCTGACCGGCATCGGCGCCGTAGGCTCCGGAACGGCGGGCCGGCTCGGGGTCAGCCGCTCGAGCAATTCGAGTGCGGCGTTGCGGCTACCGCTGCGGTGCAGCGCCACGAGCAGCCGTGTCGCATCGCTGATCAGGGCCCGCAGCGAGCTGCTGTCCAGCAGATCGGCATCGTGGGACAGTTGTCCAAGCACGTCGGCGACCTGCTGCTGGACCGCCCGGTCCTCCGGCGACACGGCCAGGCGCTCGGCGAGCGCCAGCGCCTTCTCCAGCCGCTGCTGCGCGGCCGCTTCGACGTTGTCGCCCGGCGTCGGCGCCGGCACCCGGTCTTCCAGCGCGTATGGCGCGGTGATGTAATCGGGGCTGGTCGATTCGGTCGAACCGGCCGCCGGGAATTGCGCCAGGTCGGCCGAGAACATGCCGCTCGCCGGGTCGTAGCGGAACATGCCGCGTGGCCGCGCTCCGTCCTGCGCCAGGGTCTCGACAAAAAATCCGATGGCCCCGAGGTTCTGTGCGATCCGGGAAAATTCGTCCTGCGTGGCCGGCGCCGAATCGTTGAAGAAATGGGCGACCGAATGCTGTACGTTGCGCAGCGCAGCCACCGGCTCCTCGTGCCCGAGGATAGACATCACGCCGCACACCTGATCCACCAGCGGACCGACTCCGGCCAGCTCCTCGCGCATCGTCGGATTGCGGAAAAAGCGATCCAGGCGCTGTTCGATCTCGCGCAGCGTCGCCTGCGTTTCGGCGACCACGGTGCCGATCGACAGGCGGTCCTGGGCGCGGCGCGCCAGCTCCGAAAGCCAGGGTCCGGCTTCGGGCAGTTCCCGGCCCTGGGCGGCGCTGTGCAGCCGTTCGATCATCTTGCGGGACCGTTCGCCGAATTCCGGATCGAGCTGTGGCAGCTCGTCGGCACCGGTTTCGACGAACAGCAGCGCCGAGGCCACTTCAATGCCCAGGCTTTCACGCGCCGCCGGCGCCAGTTGGGCAAAGCCGTCGGTGACGCGGCCGACCTGGGCCAGTACCTCGGCCAGCGGGTTGGCCTGCAGACGCGCCGAGGCGGTCCGCGCGTTCTCGATCTCCTGCCGGTACCGGACCGGATTGGGCGACGTGCTGGTCACCAGTTGACCCCAAAGCACTTTGGCCTGCGCCAGCGCTTCGCGCAGCGCGCCCAGCGCGTCCGCGTCCACCGCAGTGAGCGTGGCCCTCTCGAAATCGGCCGGAATCAGTGCATCCAGTCCGTAGAGCCGCTTGATCTCCGCGACGCGCGCAACCTTTTCGTCGGACCGTCCGACGTAGTAAAGCGCATCGACCATCAGCCGCTCAGCCACCACCTGGCCGCCTTCGACCAGACGGCGCAGTTGCAGGTTCAGCCGCGCCAGCAGCCGCTTCAAATCCAGGTCGACCACGACCCGGTGCGAATCCAGCGCGTCGAGCAGTCCGCGCACGACCCACCAGAAGCTGCGTGCCAGTCCGCGTTGCGGCAGATGTTCGAGCTCGCACAAGGCATCGCGCATCTGCCGGCGGGCCCGCGCGTCGTCCGCATTGCGGAGAAACCCGAGCAGGCCCTCTTCGTACAGCACGCGCCGGATGCGCAACTGATCGGTGGTGAACGGGCGCGCATCGATGTTGTGGAAAGCCGGCCGACGGGACAGGTCCGGAAACACCAGGTCGGCCGGGTGCACGCGCGAGGCCCGATTCAGCAGCAGGACCTCACGGTAGTACGGGTACAGCCGGATCGGCTGGTTGGGACGTCCCGACAGCAGGGACTCGAGGTACGAGCGAACGGCCGACAGGGCCGACTCGACGCTGCGAATGGCCGACGGTACGCACTCGTTCGGCTCGGCCTCCCAGCGCTGCAGCAGCTGTTCGACCGCTTCGGTCACCAGCGCAACGCCCCGCAGGTCCAGCAACTGCAGCGCGCCGTTGCTCTGGTGTATCTGGTTACGGGCGTCGCGCAGGCTGTCCAGGTCCTGCTTGTTGCCGAGGAACGCCCGCACACCGGCCAGCGCGTGGCCGAATGCGGCGCGGATTTCGTCGATGACCCAGGCGAGCGGCGCCACGTCTTGCGAGGCGCCAACGAGTTGGTTTGGATCGTGGATTTCGGTCATCAGGCCACCCGGAAACGTGCCACCGAGGCCTTCAGCTCGCGCGCCAGGGTGGCCAGTTGCCCGATCGACTGCGCGGTCTGACGGGTGCCTTGCGATGTCTGCTCGGTCACCGACAGGATCCGTTCGATCGATACGGCCACTCCGCCGGCCGAGCCGGCCTGTTCGGAAGTGGTCTGCGCGAAGCGTTCAATCAGCTCGGCCAACTGCCGCGAGACGCGGCCGATGTCCGCCAGCGCGGTGCCGGCCGCGTCCGAAAGCTTGGTTCCCTCGACCACGCCCTGGGTGCTGCGCTCCATCGCGGTCACCGCGTCCTGCGTGTCGGTCTGAATCGTGCGGACCAAGGCCCCGATCTGCTTGGCCGCCTCGGCCGAGCGGTCCGCCAGCCGCTGCACTTCCTCGGCCACGACCGAGAATCCGCGGCCGGCCTCGCCGGCGGACGCGGCCTGGATAGCCGCGTTCAGCGCCAGTACGTTCGTCTGCTCCGTGATGTCGGTGATCAGCTCCACGATCTCGCCAATTTCCTGGGACGATTCGCCCAGGCGCTTGATCCGCTTGGCGGTTTCCTGGATGTGCTCGCGGATCTCGTTCATGCCGGCGATCTGATTGTAGGCGGCGCGCTGGCCGCGCTCGGCCGCCTCCAGCGACGTGCGCGCGACCTTGGCTGATTCGCCGGCGCTGTTGGATACCTCGTTGATCTGTTGCGCCATCTGCAGCACCTTCTCGCCGGTACCGCGGATTTCACGGCTCTGTGCCTCGGAGGAGGTCAGAAGGCGCGTCGCGATGTCGCGCGCCTGCGTAGACGCGGTGTTGACCTGCTCGGCCGTGCTGTTGATCCGGCCCACCAGCCCGCGCAACTCCTCGACCGTGTAGTTGACCGAGTCGGCGATGGCGCCGGTAATGTCCTCGGTCACGGTGGCCTGGACCGTCAGGTTGCCGTCGGCCACCTCTTGCAGCTCGTTCATCAGGCGCAAAATAGCAGCCTGGTTGCGCTCGTTGCGCCGTTTGCTCTGTTCCTCCAGGCGCTGCAATTCCACCATCCGCTGCTCGGCCTCGCCTGTGCGCCGGCGCGAATCCTCCAGCAGCACCTTGGCCACCCCCAGCGCACTGAGCAGCGCAGCCAGCCCGCACAGGCCCATCAGCCAGAAGTGCACGGCGCGTCCGCGCTGCTCGCCGCTCAAGGAATTGACCAGATCGGCCGCGGCCAGCCGTAGCGACTCGGCGCCGTTCACCATCACGCGCACGGCATCCTTGGCCTGCAGGATCAGCTTCGCGTTCGCGAGCGCTTCTCCGGTGGGCGCCAGCACGTCCCGGTGAGTTTTCAGCAGCTCGGCCAGCCGGCCGCGTGTCTCGGTGTCGGTGGCCGCGCTCAGGCGCATCGCCTCGCTGCCGGTGAACAGGCCCAACGCCAGATCGCGAAACAGTCCGATGTCGCGCCCCAGCGCCACCGCCGCGTCGGCGCCCGCGGACGCTCCGGAAATCATCGAATTGGCACTGCGCCCGATCGCCTGCGTCAGCGCGAGCAATTGCCCGGCGGCTGCGACCTCGCGCGGCGCTGCGCCTCGCTGCACCATTGAATTCAGCACGCCTTCGGCCAGCTCCTGCATCCGGGACGTGGCTTCGTTGATCCGCACCACCAGCTCGCCGAAGCCCGACAGATTCTTGCGCTGGGCGATCATCAGCGAGGCGGCGGCCTGGGCCGACTTCCATTTTTCCTGCAACTGCTGCACCAGCGCTTGCAGTTCCGGGCCGGCGGCGGCCGTTCCGCTGGCCGCTTCGCCGCTGCTCAGCGCCACCAGGTCCAGATCGATCTGGTCGCGGCTGTCGGCCAGGTCCTTGAATGCCTCGCTCGATCCGAGCAGGCTGGCCGGCGCGACCCGGGCCAACCGCTGCGCCTGCATCTGCATATCCAGCACGCGGGCGAGTTGCCCACCGGCGCGCGCCGAGGCGCTGGCCTCCAGGTAGATCACGATCACCGTGGCCGCCACGAACAGCGCCATCAGCATTCCCAGAATCTGGATCTGCTGCGGCATCGGGCGGCCGCCGATCCCCGGCAGCGGTCGCCGCAGCCAGCCTTGCACCCCGCGTGGAGTCTCGCCGAGCGGCTGAACGACAGTGGGCGGAATGGCTGCCCGGTCGACTACTCTGCGCGTCACGGCGGCCGGGCGCGGCGGCGGGGCGCGGGCCAACTCCGGTTCCAGAAAATCGGATTCGGTCGCGATCGTCGCGGGCGGCCGCACGGCTAGGCCCTTGGCGGGCGTCGTCAATGGAGGATCCAGTGCCATATCGTCTCCCGCGGTGTCGCGGTGCGCATCCGTAGGGCCGATCCTATCGCCAAGGGGCTGGCCAAGTCCTCGTCCGGCAGGTGGTTCAGACTCCGATGGCCGCAAACTGCTCAGTCGCCACCAGGCGTCGCAGGTCCAGCTCGATCAGCGTCGTCCCGTCCGTCTCGCGAAAACGCTCGCGCTCCCATGGCCGCAGCGGGTCGGACACGTCCCCCAGCGGGTGAAGATCCTTCAGGTTGCGCAAGCCAAAGGCCCGCGTAACGACGATAGCTGCATTGACCTTCAGGGCGTCGCCGAACACGACCAGTTGCAGCGACTCCTCCGGCGTCATCGGCGGGCGGCCCGACAGGTGCATCAAGTCGATCACGCCCAGCAGCCTGCCGCGTACGTTGGTCAGGCCGCGGAACCATGGTTTGGTCCATGGCACCGGTGCGATCTCCGGAAGCGCCACGATTTCCCCGGTGCTGCTCAGATCGAGCAGATAGCCCGTGTTGGCAAGTCGTACGGCGAGCCGGGCCGGCTCGGCCGCCTTGCTCGGAGCCGCGCGCAGGCGCTGGGCCAACTGGGTCGAGAAATCCCGCAGGCGCCCGGACTTGGGGCCTTCCTCGAGCTCGAGAGACTCGTCGCCGGTTCGTATCATCCGAGTGCCGCGATCTTTTCGAGCAGATCCTCGGCCCTCACGGGTTTGACCACGTAGTCGCGGGCCCCCTGGCGCAGGCCCCAGATGCGATCGGTCTGTTGCGACTTGCTGGTGCACATGATGATCGGGATCGACTCGGTCACCGGATCCCTGGAAAGGCGGCGCGTGAGTTGAAAGCCGTTCATGCCGGGCATCACGACGTCCATCAGGATCAGGTCGGGCAGGCCGCTTTTCAACTTCAGCAGCGCGTCGTCGGCGTTTTCGGCGGTCGTGACCGCGAAGCCGTGCTTCAGCAGCAATTCGTTCAAGAAATAACGCTCGGTCGGCGAGTCATCGACGACGAGGATTGATTTGATCGGCATGGGCGGTAACTCCTGCGCTGTCCGCGGGCCCGGTCCAGGTGATATCGACGTTCAATTCATCGAGTACTGACGCACCGCAGTCAGCAAACTGTCCTTGGTGAACGGTTTGGTCAGATATTCGCTTGACCCCACCATCCGACCACGCGCCCGGTCGAACAGACCGTCCTTGGATGACAGCATCACCACCGGGGTGCGGTTGAAACGAGGGCTGCGCTTGATCAACGCGCAGGTCTGGTATCCGTCCAGCCGCGGCATCAGGATGTCGCAAAAGATAATGCTCGGCTCATGGTCATTGATCTTTGCCAGCGCTTCAAAGCCGTCCTGCGCCAGGATCACCTGGCAGCCGGCCTGCACCAGAAAAATCTCTGCGCTGCGTCGGATCGTGTTCGAGTCGTCGATCACCATCACCTTGCGACCGCGGATCTCGCTGAAGTCTTCAGTCGCCATCCTAGTAATCACACACTCTCAGGTCGGATGCCCACTTCGAACGGCCGAGGTCAAACCTCGATCATTTCGAAGTCTTCCTTACGAGCACCGCATTCAGGGCAGACCCAATTGGGGGGAATTTCTTCCCACCGAGTACCGGGGGCAATCCCGTCATCCGGTGCGCCGCTCGCCTCGTCGTAGATCCACCCGCAAATAAGACACATGAAAGTGCGGGTCCGGACGGTCGTGCTCATGATTCCAGGTCTTGGGGCGAGTTCGCTAACATACCGACGACATCATCATAGCTTGTACGTCCAAAAGAAGGCTCTTTACCTGCCGAATCAAGGTATTCGGCGCCTTTTTCCCACCGGCCGGATCCCTGGTGAACCGAAACGAACAGCTCTTCGAGCGTGCCCAGCGCAGCATCCCGGGCGGGGTGAATTCCCCGGTCCGGGCCTTCCGGTCGGTCGGGGGTACCCCGCCGTTCATCGCGCGGGCCCAGGGTGCGCTGCTGTGGGATGAAGACGGCCGGCGCTACATCGACCTGGTTGGCTCTTGGGGCCCGATGATCATAGGTCATGCCCACCCGGCGGTCATCAAGGCGGTTCAGACGGCCGCGGCGCGCGGCCTCTCGTTCGGCGCTCCGACCGAGGCCGAGGTCGAATTCGCCGAGCGCATCGTGAGTCTGATGCCTTCGATCGAACAGCTGCGTCTGGTGTCTTCCGGCACCGAGGCTGCGATGAGCGCGATACGGCTTGCGCGCGGCGCCACCGGAAGGGACCGGATCATCAAATTCGAAGGCTGCTATCACGGCCACGCCGACGGCCTGCTGGTGAAGGCGGGCTCGGGCGCGCTGACATTCGGTCACCCGAGCTCGGCCGGAGTGCCCGCCGACGTGGCGCGCCACACGATGGTGCTCGACTACAACGATTGCCAGCAGCTGCATGACGCCTTCCGACTGCACGGCTCGCAGATCGCCGGCGTCATCGTGGAGCCGGTGGCTGGCAACATGAACCTGGTACGCGGCAGCGGCGAATTCCTGCGCACGCTGCGTGAGCTGTGCACGCGGCATGGCGCGCTGCTGGTGTTCGACGAGGTGATGTCGGGCTTTCGTGTCGCGCTCGGCGGCGCGCAGCAGTTAACCGGCATCAGCGCCGACATCACGGTGCTGGGCAAGGTGATCGGAGGCGGCATGCCGCTGGCGGCATTCGGGGCGCGACGCGACGTGATGCGTCATATTTCCCCACTCGGTCCGGTCTATCAGGCCGGAACCTTATCGGGCAATCCGATCGCCGTGGCCTGTGGCCTGGCCACGCTGGAGCTGATCGTGCAGCCGGGCTTTTACGAAGCGCTGGCAGGTCGCACCCGGCTGCTGACCGAGGGTCTCGTGCAGGCGGCGCGCGCGCGCCGTATCAGCTTCAGCGCCGACGCGGTCGGTTCGATGTTCGGGCTTTACTTTTCCGACAAGACGCCGACCAGTTATCGCGACGTGATGCAATGCGACCGCGATCGCTTCAACCGGTTCTTTCACGCGATGCTGGCGCGTGGCGTCTACCTGGCCCCGTCGGCGTTCGAGGCCGGCTTCGTTTCCAGCGAGCACGATGAGGCGCTGATCGCCCAGATCCTCGGCGCGGCCGCCGAGGCCTTCGATGCGCTGGGCTGACCGGTCCCGGACCGGTCCTGGGCGATTTGCACTCGCTTGGCTGTTGATGACGCTGGCCGCTGCGCAGGCGCCGGCACTGCAACTGGCCCCGGCGGTTACGGCCAGCTTGTGGAGCGAGCGCGACGGCGTCGAACCGGACAGACCGTTCACGCTGGGGTTGCGCTTGCTGCACGCGCCAGGCTGGCACAGTTACTGGACGGTGCCGGGCGACTCGGGCCTGCCCACCAGGCTGACCTGGCGGCTTCCGGCCGGCTTCCGCGCCGGGCCGATCCAGTGGCCGGCTCCGCAGCGACTTCCGATCGGCCCGCTGGTCGATTACGGCTACGAAGGTGACACGCTGCTTCTGATCGAGCTGCAGGCGCCGCCGGACCTGCCGCTGGACACGCAGGTGCAGATCGGGGCGCGCGCGCAGTGGCTGATGTGCCGGGACGTGTGCATTCCGGGCGAGGAAAACCTGGCCATCACGCTGCCGGTGCGCGAGGGCGCGGCGCTGATCGCGTCCGCCCACGCTCGGGCGTTCGAGCGCGCGCGCGAGCACATTCCGCACGAGCTGAAGCTGATGGGAGCCAGCGCAACGCGATCCGGTTCGCGCATCACGCTCGCGTTCGCGCCGCCAGCTGCCGGAACGCCGAGCCGCCTCGAATTCTTCCCGCTCGAGCCGGGCCGCATCGAGGCGTCCGCGCCGCAGACGCTGAGGGCGAGCGCCAGCACGGTGCTGCTCGAGCTGACGGCCGCTCAGCCAGTGGCCGCCGACTTTCGCAGCCTGCGCGGCGTGCTGGCCGCGGACGGGGGGCCGGACGCCGGCGGCTGGGTCGGCACGATCGAGGTTCCGCTGTCCGGGGCCGGACCCTGATCGATCAGCTCAACCCTGCTCTTGCACCCAGTTCAACAGCGCATCCAGCGCGCCGGTGGCCACCTCCGCGTTGGCGTGGTTCACGATCGCGACCACCACGTAGTGATGACCGCTGCTGGACAGAACGTAGCCGGCGAGCGCGCGCACGCCGTCCAGCAGGCCGGTTTTCACGTACGCACTGCCCGAGGCCGCACTGCGGCTCTTCATCGTGCCGTCCATTCCTGCGACCGGCAAAGAGGCGATGAACTCGGGCATGCGCGGCCCCGCGTAGGCGTGACGCAGCAGGCGGGCCAGGCTGTCGGCCGAGATGCGCTCGCGGCGCGACAGGCCACAGCCGTTTTCCAGCACCAGCTCCGGCATCGACAGGCCGGTCTGCGTGAGCCACGCGGTCACGGCTTGTGCCGAGCGCTCGGGGCTGGCCCGGTGGTCCGGATCCGGCGCGCCCAGTGTCAGGAACACCTGCCGTGCCATCACGTTGTTGCTGAACTTGTTGATGTCGCGCACGATTTCGGACAGGGGCGGAGACTCGTGCGCCAGTAGTTCGATCGCCCCAGGCGGCGCGCGAGCTTCGCGCACATGCCCGTTCCACGTGCCTCCGGCGGCTTCCCACAGCGCACGGAAGGCGGCGCCGACGAAGTGCGTGTGGTCGAGCAGACTGACGTGCCAGGTCTGCTCGGCGCAGTCGAGCGAATAGCGTCCGGTGAAACGCGGTGCCCACGGATTGCTGAAGTCCGCCCTCAGGCGCTCGCGCCAGTCGCCGCAGGAGCCGTTGGCGAGCGGTACGCTGGCGGGCAGCCGTACCCCGGCCAGTGCCGGTGTGGCGATGATCCGCGCCACAGAGGCCTCCGGGTCCGGGACAAAATCCAGCGACAAGGTCTTGAAGTTCACCAGCAGCGCATCGGGCGTTACGTTGTACGGGCGCAAATCGTTGCCGTCGAGCGAAGCGCCCGATGCGACGTCAGGCTCGAAGGCCGATTTGTCCAGTACGAGGTTGCCGTGAATCTGCCGCAACCCGAGGCCGCGCAAGCGGTGAACAAATACCCAGAACCGCTCGATCACGAGGCTCGGGTCGCCGCTGCCGCGCAGAACCAGGTCGCCGTCCAGACGGCCGCCGTGCGGGCGCGACGTGGCATACACCTCGGTGCGCCACTGAAACGTGGGGCCGAGCAGATTCAACGCCGCGTAGGTCGTGAGCAGCTTCATCGTCGAGGCCGGATTCATCGGCCTCGACTCGTTCGCCGCGAGCTGGATCGATCCCCCATCCAGCGGGGCGACCACGATCCCGATGGCGCTGGTAGGGATGCGCACGTCGCTTAGCGCCGCTGCGACTGTGGCCGGTATCTCGCCCCGGCCGGCCGCGGTCTGGGCGTACGCGCAAGCGCTCGGCACGGCCCAAGCCATCAAGGCTGCGGTTGCGCCGATCAGGCGCGCACGGACGCGGATGGATGTCGTCATCCGCCGATCCTACCGCGGGCGAACGCCGTTAGCGATTTAGCGCCGCTGCCAGCCGCCTGCGATACTGCGACACCAGCTCGGGGTGCTGCGACGCCAGGTCGAACACCGCGAGCATCGTGCGCCGGCCGACGTCGTCGGCGAACGCGCGGTCGCGTTCGACCACCTCGATCAGCTGGGCCAGTGCCGGCTCGAATTCACGCCGCGCGATGTGCCACTGCGCCAGGGCAACCCGGGCCTGCAAGTCTGCCGGGTCGGCCTCGACGCGGGCCTGCAGTTGACGCCTATCCGGCCCGGCCGCGGCCTTTTTCAGGCTGGCCAACCGGGTGTTCAGCGCCTCCCAGCGCGGATCCGCCTGCGCCGCCGCACCAACGGCAGCCAGCGCGCGCTCGGCTTCACTGAGCCGCGCCTCGTCGACCGGCGCCGGCAGCCGCTCCAGCAGGATCTCGGCCAGGTCCAGGTGAGCCGGCGCTGCGTTCGGATCCAGCGCGATGGCGGCGCGCAGCGCCGCCACCGCCTCGGCCAGCTGGCCCTGCTCGGCCAGCCGGCGCGCCTTGCGTCGCTCGGCTTCGCTCGGATTCGGCAGCAGCCGGTCGATGAACTCGCGCAGTTGCGATTCGGGCAGGGCCCCGACGAACGCATCGACCGGTTCGCCGTCGATGAAGGCAACCACGTAGGGGATGCTGCGAACCCTGAACTGCGCCGCCAGTTCCGGGCTTTGATCTGAATTGACCTTTGCCAGCCGGAACCGCCCGCCGTAGTCGCGCTCGAGCCGCTCCAGCATCGGGCCCAGCACGCGGCATGGCCCGCACCATGGCGCCCAGAAGTCGACCAGAACGGGAACATCGGACGAGGAGTCGATCACCTCGCGTTCAAACGAAGTTTGGCCAATTTCGATCATCGGTGCCTCCGACCACCTACATTGGGCCCCCCGCGGCCGGAATCAATGCCCGGGCGGGAAATGCCGGCGTCGGCCGGGCTTTCTAGTTGTAAAGGTGCAGCATCCCGAGGCCGGCGCGCCGGTGCGAGCCGAAACCGCGCTGCACGTGCCGTTTCATGCGTTCCGGCTCGGCCACCTCGAGCGCACCTTCGATCATGGCGTGGTCAATTCGGTAGGGGACGCCATCGTGGCGAAACCGCAGGCTGCGCAGCGAGGCACTGAACATCAAAGGCTTGACCCCGAAGGTGCCCGCATTGGCGTTGAACCACGCTTCGAATTCGGCTGCCGTGCGGAACGGGTGAACGACCTTTTCTTCCGCCTGGTAGACCTCGTTTCCGACACATACCGGCAACGTGAAGTGGTACATCAGCCCGCTCGCCAACTGCAGGATCACGCGCTTCGGCTCGAGCGCGGCGGCGCCCGACGGCTTGCTGGACCACGGCACGGTCGAGCGGACCCAGAAGCGGCCGGATACGCTGCTGTCCGCGCGAAAAAGGAAATGACCGGCCCCCGCCTTCTGCCCGAACACGTGCTGCAGCCGTGAGTGGGCCGTTAGCGGATCGCACTCCGGTTCGAACGCGATCGCCGTCTCGTACAGCTCGATCTGCGGCACCTCCAGCTGCGTGTAGCTGACCAAGGTGGGTGCTTTGGAGGCGGCTTGCTGGGCACGGCGGGTCATCGGATCGCGATTCGGATGCAGCTCGACTTCCCTAATTACCTTCAAGTGATACATCAGGACAGTCGGACGGACGGATTAGCGCTTGGCGGTGCGCTCCCGCAGCACAAGCGACTCTATTGCGCTGCACAAGATCCGTAAGCCATGCAGTGGTGCGCGGCCGGCGGGGCGGGCGGACCACCCCGCTTCGGCTCTTCACAATCAGCGCTATTTCAGGCAGTCGCCTTGGCTGCCGAGGCGTTCGCGGCCGCCGCAGTGGCCGTTGCGGCCTTGGCCGCCGCGGCGAAGTTCGCTTGTGCCCAGTCGGTTGTCTGCCGCGAAACCTTCGAGACCGTGTCGAAGGCCGTGTTTCCCGCCGCAACGGCACCACGCAGCAGCGCAACGGCCTGCTCCGACCCGGCCGGCGCGCTCTTGGCGACGAACTCGAGCAGGTCGGCCATGCGCCGGTTGCTGTCGCTGATCTGCTGTTCCACCACCTTGCCGATCTCGGCGCTCACCCCGTTGGCGATCCCGACCACTTCGCGGCTGTATTTGACCATCCTTTCGAGCGCAGGCTGGGCGGAAGCTCCCGACAGCGCAAACAGGTCCGTGGGGTCCTTGATGTCGGACAGCGACTGGGCCGCGCCGGTGGCGCTGTCGATCGCGCTGCGGACGGCCGCGACGTTCAGGCTGGCGAGCTTTTCGGCCGCTGCAATCAGCGACTGACCGACCGCATTCAAAGCCTTTACTTGTACACGTTGCAATTCGAGGAACTGACTTGGGTTCGTGATCATGATGGCCTCCTGAGAAAGATTCGGGTTCGGTGCACCCGGAGCGGGATTCTGTCTGCCTGCGCGATGCTGCACCGCACAATCACAGTATATGCTGCGCCGCACAAAAGTCAAGAGGTGAAACCCGACGCCGACGAGAATGCCTTTGAATCAGCCAGTTACGGAGACACTCCAGGCCGATTTGACGCTGCCTGGCGGGCTCGCTCGAATCCTATGTCCGGGAGTTGAATTTCGGAAATCCGTTCCTATAATCAGCACTCGCGCGCTTCGAGTGCTAACAGCACCCCATGGGCGCGGAGGCTTTGCTTAGTGCCTGGCAGTGCCTGGGATTGCAAGAAATTAACGAATTTTGACGGGAGATGTCATGAAGATTCGTCCATTGCACGATCGAGTGATCGTGAAACGCCTGGACCAAGAGCGCAAGACCACATCGGGCATCGTCATTCCGGACAATGCGGCCGAGAAACCGGACCAGGGCGAGGTGGTTGCGGTCGGCCCTGGCAAGAGGGATGACAACGGCAAGCTGATCGCGATGGACCTGAAGGTCGGCGACCGCATCCTTTTCGGCAAGTACTCGGGCCAGGTCGTGAAGGTCGAGGGCGAGGAACTGCTCGTGATGCGCGAAGAAGACGTCATGGGCGTGATCGCCTGAGGCATGGCACAGATCCACTGAACCCAACCGATTCGGAGTTACTCAATGGCTTCCAAGCAGGTGTTCTTCGGCGAAGACGCGCGCCACAAGATGATTCGCGGCGTCAACATTCTCGCCAATGCAGTCAAGATCACGTTGGGCCCGAAGGGTCGCAACGTCGTGCTCGAGCGCAGTTTCGGCGCACCGACCGTCACCAAGGATGGCGTCTCGGTGGCCAAGGAGATCGAGCTGAAGGACAAGTTCGAGAACATGGGCGCGCAGATGGTCAAGGAGGTCGCGTCCAAGACCTCCGACACGGCCGGTGACGGCACCACCACCGCGACCGTGCTGGCGCAGGCCATCGTGGTCGAAGGCATGAAGTACGTGGCGGCCGGCATGAATCCGATGGACCTGAAGCGCGGCATCGACAAGGCCGTGATCAGCGCCGTCGAGGAGCTGAAGAAAATCAGCAAGCCGTGCACGACCAGCAAGGAAATCGCGCAGGTCGGCGCGATCTCGGCCAACGCCGATCCCGACATCGGCAAGATCATCGCCGACGCGATGGACAAGGTCGGCAAGGAAGGCGTGATCACGGTCGAGGACGGCAAGTCGCTCGAGAGCGAACTGGAGATCGTCGAGGGCATGCAGTTCGACCGCGGCTACCTGTCTCCGTATTTCATCAACAACGCCGAAAAGCAGATCGCGGTGCTCGAGAACCCGTTCGTGCTGCTGCACGACAAGAAGATTTCCAACATCCGCGACTTGCTGCCGGTGCTGGAGCAGGTGGCCAAGGCCGGCCGCCCGCTGCTGGTGGTGGCCGAGGAGGTCGAGGGCGAGGCGCTCGCGACCCTGGTGGTGAACAACATCCGTGGCATCCTGAAGACCTGTGCCGTGAAGGCGCCGGGCTTCGGCGACCGCCGCAAGGCGATGCTGGAAGACATTGCAATCCTGACGGGTGGGGTTGTGATTGCCGAGGAAACCGGCATGACGCTGGAGAAGGCCACGCTGCATGACCTGGGCCAGGCCAAGCGCATCGAGATCGCCAAGGAGAACACGACGATCATCGACGGCGCCGGCGAGACCAAGGTGATCGAGGCGCGCGTGAAGGCGATTCGCCAGCAGATCGAAGAGGCGACCAGCGACTACGACAAGGAGAAGCTGCAGGAGCGCGTGGCGAAACTCGCCGGCGGCGTTGCGGTGATCAAGGTCGGCGCCGCGACCGAGGTCGAGATGAAGGAGAGGAAGGCGCGCGTCGAGGATGCGCTGCACGCAACCCGCGCTGCAGTCGAGGAAGGCATCGTCGCCGGCGGCGGCGTGGCACTGGTGCGCGCGAAGCAGGCCATCGGCGGGCTGAAAGGCGACAACCCCGATCAGGACGCCGGCATCAAGATCGTGCTGCGGGCGATGGAAGAGCCGCTGCGCATGATCGTGGCCAACGCCGGCGAAGAGCCCAGCGTGGTCGTCAACAAGGTGTCCGAGGGCAAAGGCAACTACGGCTTCAACGCCCAGACCCACGCGTACGGCGACCTGGTTCAGATGGGCGTGCTCGATCCGACCAAGGTCGCGCGCACCGCGCTGCAGAATGCGGCCTCGGTCGCCAGCCTGATGCTGACCACCGACGCGATGGTGGCCGAGCTGGTCGAAGAAAAGTCAGGCAAGGGCGGCCCGGGCGGTGGCATGGGCGGTATGGGTGGAATGGGTGACATGGACATGTGAGTCCGGTCCGGGTCTCGGACTCCAGATTCGGGGTCCGCGCCACGCGGCAACAACATACGGGCCCCGATGCGGGGCCCTTTTTTTCGCGCTCGACCCGATGACGCGTTCGCCGACCGACGTGTTCGCTCCGGTGCCCCACCCGGACGCGCGGCCTCCGTTAGACTATCGGACATGAACCTGACCGATCAATTTCTGATCGCCATGCCGAACATGGTCGATCCGAACTTCGATGGGACGGTCGTTTACGTGTGCGAGCACAGCGAGAAGGGCGCGCTGGGGCTCGTGATCAATCGGCCGACCGATCTGACGCTGGCGCGTCTTTTCGACAAGATCGACCTGCACCTGGAAATCGCCCCGTGGCGCGACGAGCCGGTGTTCTACGGCGGCCCGGTGCAGACCGAGCGCGGTTTCGTGCTGCACACGCCGACCGGCAATTTCAGTTCCACCTTGAACGTCGGCGAGGAGATCGGGCTGACCACCTCGAAGGACGTGCTGGAAGCGGTGGCCGAGGGCAATGGTCCGCCGCGCCTGCTGGTCACGCTGGGCTATTCGGGCTGGGGCGCCGGTCAGCTCGAACACGAACTCGGACAGAACGGCTGGCTCACGGTCAAGGCCGACCCGCGCGTGATTTTCGACACCCCGGTCAGGTCGCGTTTCTCGGCGGCGCTGAAACTGCTGGGAGTCGATTCGCTGCAGCTGACCGGCCAGGCGGGCCATGCCTGAACTGGGCACCGGCGCGACGCCCGCTACGGGCCGTGTCGGTACCCCATCGACTTCGGGCCGCCAGGCGGCCGACCGCGTAGCGCTTGGATTCGATTTCGGAACGCGGCGCATCGGGGTGGCGGTCGGCAGCCAGGCCAGTTCGGGCGCGCGCCCGCTGTGCGTGATCGCGGCGGCCTCGGGCGCACAGGCCTGGAAGCGGATCGGCTCGCTGATCGACCAATGGAATCCGTCGGTGCTGGTGGTCGGAATTGCCCGCTTCCCCGACGGCAGGCCGCATGCGATGACCGCGCGCTGCGAGCGTTTCGCGCGCCAGCTGCAGGGGCGCTTCGGCCGGACGGTGGCGCGTGTGGACGAGCGTTACTCTTCCGCGGTGGTCGGGGGCGCGGGCGCTCGCGACGACGAGGCCGCCGCCGTGATCCTGCAGCAGTGGCTGGACCAGGGGGGCGGTGCGTGATCGATCTGGACGCCGAATCGATCTACGCGCTGTTCGCGCAGCGGGTGCGCGAGCTGGTGGCCGGCCGCACCTTGGGCCTGGTCGGCGTGCACACCGGAGGCGTCTGGCTGGCCGAGCGGCTGCGCAAGGACCTGGGCGTGCCCGCCGAGGTCGGCGTGCTCGATGTGTCGTTCTATCGGGACGATTTCGCTCAAGGCGGGCTGAATCCGGCCGTGCGGCCTTCGCGCATTCCGTTCGAAGTGGCCGGCTGCCACGTGGTGCTGGTCGACGACGTGCTGAACACGGGCCGCACGGTACGGGCGGCGATGAACGAGCTGTTCGACTACGGACGGCCGGCGCGCATCGATCTGGCGGTGCTGATCGACCGCGGGGGACGTGAACTGCCGATCGCTCCCTCGGTGGTGGGACGAACGATCGAAGTGCCCGACGAGGTCAGCGTGGTGCTGATCCGCGAAGAGTCCGGGCACTTGCGTTTGACGCTGGAGCAGAGGGCGCGTGCCTGATTCGGTGGTCAACCCGCAGCTGAACGCGGACGGCGAGCTGCATCACCTGCTGTCGCTCGACGGCCTGCCGCGCGCAATCATCGAACGGATCCTGCTGACCGCGGACAGCTTCATCAGCGTGGGCTCGCGCGAGGTCAAGAGCGTGCCCTTGCTGCGCGGCCGCTCGGTGTTCAACCTGTTCTTCGAGAATTCGACCCGCACCCGCACGACCTTCGAGATCGCCGCCAAGCGGCTGAGCGCGGACGTTTTCAACCTGAACATCGCCGCATCCAGCGCTACCAAAGGCGAGTCCTTGCTCGATACGATCAACAACCTGACGGCCATGCAGGCGGACCTGTTCGTGGTGCGGCATTCGCAGGGCGGCGCGCCGCACCTGATCGCGAGTCACGTGGCGCCGCACGTGCATGTAATCAACGCCGGCGACGGGCGGCACGCCCACCCGACCCAGGGCCTGCTGGATATCTACACGATCCGGCACTACAAGCGCGCATTCGATGCGCTGTCCGTCGCCGTGGTGGGCGACATCCTGCACTCGCGGGTGGCCCGCTCCGACCTGCACGCGCTGCGCGCGGTGGGCGTGCCGGATGTGCGCGCGGTGGGCCCGTTGACGCTGCTGCCCGATGGGCTCGAATCGCTCGGCGTGCGCGTGTTCACGTCGCTGGAGCAGGGCATACGCGATGCCGACGTGGTGATCATGCTGCGCCTGCAAAGCGAACGGATGAACGGTGCGCTGCTGCCGAGCGCGTCCGAGTACTTCCGCAAGTACGGGCTGACGCCGGAGGCGCTGCGCGCGGCCAAGCCGGACTGCATCGTGATGCATCCGGGCCCGATGAACCGCGGGGTCGAGATCGACTCGCGCGTGGCCGACGGCGCGCACAGCGTGATCCTGCCCCAGGTCACGTTCGGTATCGCGGTGCGGATGGCGGTACTTTCGATCGCCGCGTCCTCCGCGAGGTTCCAATGAGAATCGCGATCGAAACGGCCCGCCTGATCGATCCGGCCGCGGAACTGGATCGGGTCGCTGGCCTGTACCTGGCCGACGGAAGGATCGCCGGGGTCGGCGCCGCGCCGGCCGGATTTGTCGCCGACCGCCGGATCGACGCGCGGGGACTGGTCGCGGCGCCCGGGCTGATCGATCTGTGCGCGCGGATGCGTGAGCCGGGCGCCGATGGGGCGCTGCGCGTGGAGATGCGCGCGGCGCTGGCCGGCGGGGTCACCGGAGTCGTCTGTCCGCCCGACACCGATCCACCGCTCGACGAGCCGGGGCTGGTGCGGATGTTGCGCCAGCGTTCGCGTGAAGCGGCCGGAGCGCGCTTGTATCCGCTCGGCGCGCTGACTGCGGGCCTTAAAGGCGAGGCCTTGGCCCAGATGTGCACGCTGGCCGAGGTCGGCTGTGTCGCCTTCGCTCAGAGCGGTGCGCTGCCGGACGACCGCGGTACCCTGCTGAACGCGTTGCGATATGCCCGAACCTTCGACCTTCCGGTCTGGCTTCGACCGGTCGACGCCACGCTGGCGGCGGGCGGTGTGGCCGGCGCGGGTGCAGTGGCCGGGCGCCTGGGGCTTCCGGCCGTGCCGGCGGTCGCCGAGACGGTCGCGCTGCACACGATTTTCGAGTTGCAGCGGGCCACCGGGCAGCGGCCGGTGCGGGTCCACCTGTGCCGCGTGTCGACCGCGGCCGGCATCGAGTTGTTGCGGGCGGCGCGCCGCGAAGGGCTTCCTGTCACGGCCGACGTCTCGATCCTGCACGTGCACGGGGTCGATACGGACGTCGGACAGTTCGATTCGAACTGGCGGCTCGATCCGCCGCTGCGCACGCAGCGGGACCGTGCCGCGATCCGAGCGGCGCTGGCCGACGGGACGCTCGATGCGATCTGCTCGGATCACGCACCGGCGGCACTCGAGGACAAGCTGCTGCCGTTCGGCGAAGCCGGCGTCGGAGCCACCGGGCTGGAGACCTTGCTTTCGTTGCTTCTCGCCTGGGCCCAGTCCGACAAGGTGCCGGTGCTGCGAGCGCTGAGCACGGTGACGTGCGGTCCGGCCCGCGTGCTCGGTGAAGACACGGGCACGCTGCTGGTCGGGCGCAAGGCGGACGTGGTGCTGTTCGACCCGAACGAGACATGGCGCGTCAATTCCGAATCGCTGCTGAGCTACGGCAAGAACACGCCTTACCTGGGGCGCGAGTTGGCGGGCCGCGTGCGGGCCACGATCGTGGGCGGCGAGATGCGGTTCGAACGGGCGCCGGTGGGGGCCGCCGCGTGATCGCTCAGCTCTATCGGCTCGGTTTGTTGTTGCTCGCGCCGATCACGATCGCAGCGGCGCTCTTGCACGTCGCGCTCGGGCTGCTGTACGCGGTGCTGCTGTTTCCGTGGATCGGGAGCGCGTGGCGCGACGCAGCGGTGACGACCTGGTCGCGCCTGCTGCTGCTGATCATCGGCGTGCGGCTGGACTCGCATGGGCTGCCGCCCCGACCCGGCGGCAAGGCGGGCGAAGGCGCGGGTCAGCCGGCGGTCGGCTCCTTGCTGTTGATCAATCACAGCTCGTGGCTGGACGTGTTCTCGGTGGCCGCGCTGGTGCCAGCCCGGTTTGTCTCCAAGGCCGAGATCGGCCGCTGGCCGGTGTTCGGGTGGCTGGCAATCGTGGTCGGAACGCTGTTCGTCGAGCGCGGAAGGCGCCACGCGGTGGTCCGCACCAACCAGGCAGTGGCCGAACGGCTGCGCTCGGGCCAGCTGATCGGGGTGTTCCCGGAGGGTACGACCACCGACGGATCCAGGCTGCTGCCGTTTCACGCGAACCTGGTGCAGCCCGCGATCGACCTGAATGCGCCTTTGCGCCCGGTCGGGGTGCGCTTTACACAGCGTGGCGAGTATTCCCGGGCCGCGATGTTCGTCGGCGAAATGAACCTGATGCAGTCGCTGTGGCGGGTCGTCACGGCGCCGCACCTGGCCGTGGAGGTGCACTGGCTGCCGCCGATCGAGCCAGTGCCTTCCAACCGCCACGCGGCGGCGCGCGTGGCGCGCGCCGCGATAGCCCGCGCGCTCGACGTTCCGCTGGACGAGCGCGAGCTGCTTGCGAGCGACGTCAGCGCGGGCGCCGAAACCTCGGACACGGAACCTGGACCGCGGTCCGCTCCGGCCAGCTGAGCGCAGTCAACGCTTCGCCCCACAGGCAGCCGGTGTCCAGGCAGATCGCGTCCGACCGCAGCATCAGTCCCAGCGTCGACCAGTGGCCGAAGACGATTGGCGTGTCCCGGCTGGCGCGCTGCGGGTGATCGAACCACGCGATCAGATCGGGCGGCGCGGCAGCCGGGCCCTGCTTGACCCGGAAGTCCATCGTTCCATCCTCGCTGACGTAGCGAACGCGCGTCAAGGCGTTCAGGACGCAGCGCAGGCGGTCGGCGCCGGTCAGCGATTCGCTCCAGCGCGCGGGCTGATTCCCATACATCGTGGCAAGAAAGCGGCGGTAGTTCGGTCCGCTCAATTGCTGCTCGACTTCGTGCGCCAGCTCGAGCGAGCGCGCAGCCGACCAGGGGGGAAGGACTCCGGCGTGCACGAACAGCGCTCCCTGTTCGAAATGCGCCAGCGGCCGCATCCGCAGCCAGTCAAGCAGCTCGTCGGCATCGGGCGCGTCCAGGATCTCTTGCAGGGTGTCGTCCGCGTGTTGCGGTCGGATGCCGGCGGCGACCGCGAGGAGGTGCAGATCGTGATTGCCGAGCACGGTCAGCGCCCGATCGCCGAACCCACGCACGCGCCGCAGCGCCGCCAGCGACTGCGGGCCGCGGTTGACCAGGTCTCCAAGGAACAGCAGCCGATCGGCCGCGGGAGCGATTGCCAGCAGCTTTTGCAGGCTGTCGTCGCAGCCCTGCAGGTCGCCGATGACGAGCAGGCTCAAGGCGACGGACCCGCGCTGCTGACGCGTGCTGTGCGCCGGCGCTTGATCAGCCGGGCCGGGAACAGGAACATCCCGAGATAGGCGAGGGCCACGGCCAGGTAGGTGGCGAACAGCCACGTTTGCGGCACGCCGGCGGCCCAGCCCAGCGAGCCGATCGCAGCCAATGCCACATTCGCGCCCAAGAGCAGCGTGACCACGCGCGCCGGCGACAGGCCACGCCGCAGCAGGATGTGGTGAATGTGGGCGCGATCCGGTGCCGCCGGGTCGCGCCGGCGCAGGATCCGGCGCACGGTAACGGTGAAAAGATCGAACAGCACGATGCCGGTGACCCACAGCATCACGACCGGCGGCACCGTCGGGGCGTAACTCTGGGTCAGCCCGACCGCGTACCAGGCCACAACGAATCCGAGCACCAGGCTCCCGGTGTCGCCCATGAACGTGCGATGGTGGCCACGCCACGGATGCGGCAGATTGAACAGCAGGAAGCCCCCGAGAGCGCCCAGCAGCACGACCAGGATTTTCAGTGAAACCACGTCCTCTGCCCACCAGGCGAATGCGGCGAAGAAGCACAGCATTACGAACACGAGGCCGCCGGCCAGGCCGTCCACGCCGTCCAGCATGTTGATGCCGTTGATCAGGGCTACGGTCGCAAACACCGTCAGCGGGATGCCCCAGTTCATCAGTGAGATGTCGCCGCGGCCGAACAGGTCGCCCAGATGAACCAGGAAATGGCCGGCCCAGGAAGTCATCAGCACCGCTGCCAGGACCTGGACCCCGAGCTTGGAGCGCGGCGACACTTCGCCGATGTCGTCCAGCACGCCGATCAGCGCCAGCAGCGCCATCGAGACCAGCAGCACCAGCTGGTCAGACAGGGCCGGAAGCGACAGCGCCAGCGCCAGGAAAAATCCGACCGTCAGCGAGATCCCGCCGGTCAGCGGGACCGCGACGCCGTGGCGCTTGCGGCCGCCGGGATCGTCGACCAGCCCGAACCGGTGCGCAGGCCGTCGCATCCACAAGATCAGCAGTACCGTCAGCAGGAACGCCAGGATGGCCTGAACGAAAAAGGTCATCGCGCGCTTCGCACCCGCTCCAGCAGCGCGGTGGTCGAGCGGATGTGCTCGAAGCGGATCGCCAGCACCCGGGCATTCCAGGTGCGGGCGAGCTGGGCCTCCGGGGTCGATTCGATCGAGTAGTCGCCGCCCTTCACGTAGACCTCGGGCCGCACGATTTGCAGCACCGGCAGCGGCACGCGCTCGTCGAAGAGGGTTACCAGCGCCACGCTTTCGAGCGCCGCCAGGATCGCGGCTCGGTCCTGCTCGGTGTTGATCGGCCGATCCGCGCCCTTGCCGAGCAGGCGCACGGAGGCGTCGGAGTTGACAGCGACCACCAGGGCCGCGCCCAGCTCGCGAGCCCTGGCCAGGAGCGTGACATGGCCCCGGTGCAACAGGTCGAACACGCCATTCGTCAGCACGAGTGGCCGCGGCAGACGCGCGACTCGCACGGCGAGCGCCTCGCGCGCGACGATCTTGGACTCGAACGCCGGCGCGCTGCCGTCCGAATCAGGCATCGACGACCTCGCCCAGCATCGGCGCCAGCTGCGCGCTGGCCACGGCCTCGCGCAGGCAGGCGAAGCGCGCCTCGGCCAGTCCGGGCGTGCAGTCCTGCTCCGGAGCCGCGCGGCCGTCCTTGCCCAGCAGCACACGATGCGTGATGCCCGCGGCTTGTGCGGCCAGCAGGTCTTCGCACTTGTCGCCGAACAACATCGACTGCGGCAGGTCGAGCGACAGGTCGCGCGCGGCGGCCAGCAGCATTCCGGGCTGCGGCTTGCGGCAATCGCACTGGATCCGGTTGCCTCCGAGCGCCTCGGTCGGGTGATGTGGACAGTAGTACACGCCGGCCAACGGCGCCTGGTACTCCTCGAAGCGAGACCGCATCCAGTCGGTCACCGTGCGGAAGTCCTGCGCCGTGTACAGGCCGCGGCCGATCCCGGATTGATTGGTCGCCACCACCAGCAGCCAGCCGCGCCGGGCCAGCTCACGGCAGGCCTGCAGCGTGCCGGGGACGAACTCGAAATCCTCGATCCGATGCACATACCCGCGGTCGACATTGATCACGCCATCGCGATCCAGGAACGCGGCCTTATGCATCAGCTATCTTCCAGCCCTCTCCCGCTTGCGGGAGAGGGCGTGGGTGAGGGCATCAAGCATGCCTCAACAACCACCTGACGTATGCGGCAACTCCCTGCTCCACGGTCATCATCGGCTCGGCGTACCCGGCATTGCGCAGGCGCGCCAGGTCGGCCTGGGTGTAGGCCTGGTAGCGGTCGCGCAACTCGAGCGGGAACTCCGCATACTCGATCGTCCCCTGGGAGGCGGCCTGTTTCAACTGCAGCGGCGGCTGCCCGTTGGCTTCGCGCAGCGAGTTGATCACGGCCAGCGCCACGTCGTTGAAGCTTTGGGCCCGCCCGGTGCCTACATTGAAGATGCCGCTGGCCGGGCGGTTCCAGAAATGCAGGATCACCCGGATCGCGTCGTCCACGTGGATGAAATCGCGTCGCTGCTCGCCGTCGGCATATCCGTGGCTGCCCTGGAACAGCCGGACGTGGCCCTCGCGACGGAACTGGTGGTAATGGTGGAACGCGACCGAAGCCATCCGTTCCTTGTGTCGTTCGCGAGGCCCGTAGACGTTGAAGTATCGGAGCCCCACCACCGGCGCCCGCAGCGACGGCAGGGCACGGCGCACGATCTGGTCGAACTGGAATTTCGAATACCCATAGATATTCAGTGGTCGCTCGTACGGTCGCTCCTCGACGAAGGTCGGACCTAGCCCATACACGGCGGCTGACGAGGCATAGATCAGCGGCACGTCGACCTGCTGGCACCACTGAAGCATCTGCATGGAATACCGGAAGTTATTTTCCATCATGAAGCGGCCGTCGGTGGCCATCGTGTCCGAGCAGGCCCCGTGATGGAACACGACAGCGGGCCGTGCGAAGTCCCCGCGCTGCACCCGTTCGAGAAAATCGCGCTTGTCCAGGTAATCCGAGATTTCGCAGTCGACCAGGTTGCGGAACTTATCGGCCCGTTCCAGGTTGTCGACCGCGACGACATCGACTTCGCCGCGTTCGTTCAGCGCCTTGACCAGGTTCGAGCCGATGAATCCGGCCGCGCCGGTGACCACGATCATGAGGAATGAATAGCTTATATATGGTACGAAGCAAGTTTCCGCGTCGCCGGATTCTGCCACGGACGTGACGGATCCGACCGAAGTCAGGGGTCCCGCGCCGTGGGTATGTCCGTGAACTAAATGTACGGGGCGCTGCCGCGCAGGTCAGCCGCCGGCGGCGAACAGCTCGTCGTACGTGACCGTCGCTGTCCCCAGTTTCCCTACGACGATGCCGCCGGCATGGTTCGCCAGCCGCGCGGCCTCGCGCAGCCCCAGCCCTGCCGCCAGCATCGTACCCAGCACGGCAATCACCGTGTCTCCGGCGCCCGACACATCGAACACTTCGCGCGCCTGCGCGGGGACGGTCCAGGCGCCCTCATCGGTAAAAAGGCTCATGCCCTCTTCGCTGCGCGTCAGCAGCACGGCTTGCAGTCCGAGGTCCGCGCGCAGTTTCTGCGCGCGCCGTTCCAGGTCGGCTTCGTCGCGCCAGCGGCCCACCACCTCGCGCAACTCCGCCCGGTTCGGCGTGATCAGGGTGGCGCCTGCGTAGCGCGAGTAGTCGTCGCCCTTCGGATCGACGATGACCGGACGGCTCGCGGCCCGCGCCGCCTCGATCATCTTGACGATATGGGTCAGCCCTCCTTTTCCGTAGTCGGACAGCACGACCAGGTCGTGCAGGTCGAGCAGGCTCTGGAACTGCTGGAAATGCGCCGCCAGGACCTCGGCGACGGGTGCGCTTTCGAAATCGATCCGCGCAATCTGCTGGCGCCGCCCGATCACGCGCAGCTTCACCGTAGTGGCCAACGTTGCGTCCACGTGCAGGTGATCGCTGACCTGGGATTGGCGCAGCAGCCCCGCCACCGCACGCCCCGGCTCGTCGTTACCGACTACGCTCAGAAGCCCGGCCCGAGCGCCCAGCGCGGTGACGTTGCGGGCCACGTTGGCGGCGCCACCGAGGCGCTCTTCGGTCGTTGCAATTCGCACGACCGGCACCGGCGCCTCGGGCGAAATGCGTTCGACCTCGCCGAACCAGTAGCGATCCAGCATCACGTCTCCGACGACCAGCACGTGAACACGGCGCAGGCCGGCGAGATCGATCGCCGCGGCGCTTTTCAGATCGACGGACGTTTTCCGAGTTGTCGACATCGGCACAGAGGATAACGGCGATCAGCCTCGGGTGGTTTTGTAAACGAATTCTAGAAATTTCGTAAATCGATGTTCTCTCATCACCATTTTTCGCGATTAGCGGCGGCAATCCGCACGAAGGTTCGGATGATTCCTACGCGAGAACGCTTGATGAAGCACGCATAATTTATCGAGGACGTCCTATTAGATATCCGTGGCCATCCCGTCCGCCGCTGCGCCGACGACTCTCGGCTTTTTGGAACCGGAGGCTCGGCGTTCTCATGACTCGCCGATCCAACTGCTCCGGCGAGCCAACCTTGCGCTGCGCACTGCGATACGGCGTCGCACCGTGGCAATGCTGGCACAGCTGTCCGCGCCCGAGAATCAGCGTCGGATGTTGTTTGTCGTGGGTGCAGCGCGCTCCGGCACGACCGCGCTGCAGACGGCACTGAACGCCAGCGACGATGTATTCCTGCTGGGCGAGGCGAACTTCTTTCGGGAAAACCTGAAACGCGGTTTCCGTGCGCGATACAACGCGCGGCACCAGGTATTCGGCTTTCCGCCGAGCAAGCAGAACGATTGCCCGGCGGTGGCGCCCGAGAGGGGCGCCTGGGTGGAAACCGTGGCCGGTCTTCTTGCGCAGCATCGGCTGGTCGGCGAGACGATCGCCTTCGGTGCCTTCGAGCCCGACCAGTGGGTGTCGGAATTCCTGGCCTTTCAACGCCGCTATTTCCCGGCGGCCGCCTACATCCTTGCATTTCGCAATCCGCGGGACGCGATTCTGTCACCGGCCACGACCTGGGGCGTTCAGGAGCTGATGCCCTGGGCGAAGTCCTACATCGAGGCCACGCGCGGCCTGATCCGGCTGCGCTGCGCCTTTCCCAGGACGGTCCCGGTGTTCCTGGAGACGATCGAGCCGGCCACGGTCCTGGCCATCGAGCGGTGCCTGGATTGCCCGATGCCGCAGTTTTCGGCGCTGATGTTCAGCCAGGCGGCGTCGCCGCCGGACCCGGCGCGCATTCCGGCCGAGCTGCGTGAGACGATGACCGAGCTCGACCTCCTGTATCCGGTCTTGCGCGAGGCGGCGGTATCGGTCGAGGGATCCGGTTCCGGCCCAGCGCTGGCGGCGATCGATGCCGAGCTGGCCGCGGTGCAACGCGGTCTGGATACGAAGCGGCTGATCCGCCGCCCCGGCCTCGCGCTTGGCCTGATGCGGCCCGCCACGGTGGCGACCTTGGGGCGGCTGTCGGAGCCCGCCAATCAGCGGCGCATGTTGTTCGTGGTCGGCGGTGCATACTCCGGCACGGCCGGGCTGCAGGCGGGTTTGAACGCCAGCGCGGATGTGTTTCTGCTGGACGAGGCGAACTTCTTTCGGGAAGACTTGAAGCGGGGTTTCCGCGCGCGATACAACGCGCGGCATCGGTCCGGCTCCGCGTCGAGCAAACAGAACGATTGCCCTGCACTGGTGCCCGAGAACAGCACCTGGGTCGAGAGCGTGGCCGCTCTGCTGGCGCAGCACCGGCTGGTCGGTGAGAAGGTCGCCTTCGGCCCCGTCGAGCCCGAGCGGCAGCTGTCGGAATTTCTCGAGTTTCACCAGCGCTACTTTCGATCAGCGGCCTACATCCTGGCGTTTCGCAACCCGCGCGACACGATCCTGTCGCCCCCCGACACCTGGGGCGCTCAGGAGCTGGCGCCGTGGGCCGAGTCCTGGATTGTGGCCATGCGCGGTCTGGTCCGGCTGCGCCGCCACTTTCCCAGAACCGTCCCGGTCTTCCTGGAGACGATCGGGCCCGCCACGATCCAGGCAATCGAGCGGTGCCTGGATTGCCCGATGCCTCAGCTTTCGGCACGGACGCTTTCCGAGGCGGAGCGGGCGCCGGACCCGGGGCGAATTCCGGCGGAACTGTGCGAGGTGATGGCCGAGCTCGACAGGCTGTATCCGGTTCTGCGCGAGGCGGTCGACTCCTTCGTCGAATCCGATTCTGGCGCCGTACTGGATGCGATCGATGCCGAGCTGGCCGGGGTGCAACGCCGCCTGGATGCGAGGCAGCTGATCCGCCGCGCGGACCGCGTGTTCCGTGCGACGCGCACGGCCACGGTGGCGACGCTGGCGCGGCTGTCGGCCTCCGAGAACCAGCGTCGAATGCTGTTCGTGGTCGGTGCGGCGCGCTCCGGCACGACCGCTTTGCAGACTGCGCTGAATGCCGGCGCAGACGTGTTCCTGCTGGGCGAAGCGAACTTCTTTCGGGAAGGGCTGAGGCCGGGTTTTCGTGCCAGGTACAACGAGCGCCATCGCCTCCTGGCTCATCCGCCGGGCAAGCAGAACAATTGCCCGGCGGTGGCGCCCGAGAACGGCACCTGGGTGGAAACCCTGGCCGGTCTTCTGGCACAGCACCGGCTGGTCGGCGAGAAGGTCGCCTTCGGAGCCTTCGAGCCCGATCAATGGGTGTCGGAATTCCTGGCCTTTCAACGGCGCTATTTCCCGGCGGCCGCCTACATCCTCGCATTTCGCAACCCGCGGGACGCGATTCTGTCATCAGCCACGACCTGGGGCGTTCAGGAGCTGACGCCCTGGGCGAGGTCCTACATCGAGGCCACGCGCGGCCTGATCCGGCTGCGCCGCGATTTTCCCAGGACGGTCCCGGTGTTCCTGGAGACGATCGAGCCAGCCACGGTCCTGGCCATCGAGCGGTGCCTGGATTACCCGATGCCGCAGTTTTCGGCGCTGATGTTCAGCCGGGTGGCGTCGCCACCGGACCCGGGGCGCATTCCAGCCGAGCTGCGCGAGACGATGACCGAGCTCGACGGCCTGTACCCGGTCCTGCGCGTGGCGGTTGAATCGTTCGTCGGATCCGGTTCCAGCGCAGCGCTGGATGCGATCAATGCCGAGCTCGCAGCGCTGCAGCGCGGCCTGTGCCGGTTGCGCTAACGCGCCGGGCGGCGCGGCGGCGGTTCAGAGGGATTTTTTACGATCATGTGGGTCCTCACGAACTGATCGGCCCGTCGCAGCGACTCGGCCGTGCCGATGTCCAGGAACGGCGCGTCAACGGCGACAACCGCGACTTTCGCACCGCAGTCGAGCAACGTCGTGAACACCTCGAATTCGAAGCTCAACGCGCGGCCCCGCGGCAGAGCCTGGATGCAATCCGCGCGCAGCAAATAGACGCCGGCGTTGATAAGACCGGCCCCGGGCCGCTTTTCCGCGAAACGCGCAAGCCATTGTCCGGACGGATCCAGCTCGAGCGTCCCGTAGCGCGCCGCATCGTCGACCCGGACGCCCAGGATCGTGGCCACGCAGGCGGGATCGTCGATCGAACGAATCAGCGGCTCGAGGCTTGCCAGTGCGAGCGAGTCGCCGTTGCACACCAGCCACGCCGCGGGACTCAGCCCGCTCGTGTCGGCCGCGAACAGGAATCCACCGGCCGTTCCGAGAGGACTTGGTTCGCGCCGACATTGCACGCCAGGATGGCCCGCGTCGGCGACAAAGTCCTCGATCCGGTTGCCCAGATACCCGGTCGAAATCACGATCGAGCCGATGCCTTCCCCGGTCAGATACTGAAGCACCCAGTGCAGGAAAGGCTGCCCGGCGACTGGAGCGAGCGGCTTGGGCAAATCGGGCAGCAGGTGGCGGATCCGCGTACCCTCGCCGCCGGCGAGCACCACAGCAGAAATACCTTGCCGCCCGCTCACACGTTCGAGTACCTGGAGTTTCTCAGCATCCGGTACCCCTTGATCAGTTCACGGATTCCGCGGTCTAGATCCCATTCGGTCCGAAAACCGGTCCCGGCCAGCCGGGCGTTGGACACGATGTAGTCGCGCTTGTCCGGGTCCTCGCCGATCGGGGCTTCCACGTAGATGAACTCCGGCACGTGCCGCTGGATCACCTGGCACAGCTCGATCTTCGTCAGGTTCGCGTCGTCCAGCCCGACGTTGTACGGGCGGCTTTTCATCGCCCCGAAGTGCTCGAGGGCATGGAGGAACACACGTGCCACGTCCTGGATATGAATGTAGTTGCGCTTGAAATGACCCTCGAAGACAACCACCGCGCGATCGGTCACCGCGCGGTGCACGAAGTCGTTGACCAGCAGGTCGATCCGCATCCTCGAGGACATGCCGAACACGGTGGCCAGACGAAACGTCACGCTGTTCTCCCGCTGCAGCACCGCCCGCTCGGCTTCGACCTTGGTGATGCCGTACAGCGAAATCGGCTTCAGCGGAGAGTCTTCCGTGCAGTGCTTGCCCTTTTCCCCGATCCCGTAGCCGCTGTTGGTGACCGGCATCAGGATCCACTGCTCGCGGCTTGCGAGGCGGCAGATCATCTCGACCGCTTCCTGGTTGATCGTGCGGGCGCCGATCGGGTCGAGCTTGCACAGCGGCGCTCCAACCAGCGCAGCCAGCGGAATCACCGCGTCGGCCGCCGCCAGCAGCCTGCGCACCGTGAGCTCGTCCCGGCAATCGGCGCGGACCACATCGAAACCGTCGTAGCCGCAGCATTCGGCCAGCGACGACTGGCCGAACATGAAATTGTCGAGCACCGTAACGCCGTGCCCGGCGGCCAGCAGTTTAGGCACCAGGACCGATCCGAGATAGCCGGCTCCGCCGGTTACCAGTATTCGCATACCACCTCAGGAATGAATGACAGCGCTGCCTGGCGCGTTGATCGAGAACTCGACCTCGTGAAAGCCCTGCAGCGCCTCGCGCACCCTCTGCCGCCGCTCCGGCGGGACGAACAGCACCATGAATCCGCCGCCGCCCGCGCCGAGCAGCTTGCCGCCGATCGCGCCGTTTTCCATCGCTGTCGCGTACATCCCGTCGATCACCGGGTTCGAAACCGCGTTGGACAGGCAGCGCTTCTCCTGCCAGGTCCGGTGCAGCAGCTCGCCGAATTCGGACAGCGGACGGTTCGAGGTCAGGATCGCCAGGCCTTCGTCGACCATTCGGCGCATACGCGCCAGGTTGTCCTCGATCGCGGCCATGTTCGCGATCTTGTCTCGTTCGACACTGCCGGCGCGGCGCGTGACGCCCGTGAAGAACATCATCAGGCTGCGATCGAGTTCCTCCAGGCGCTCCCGCGAGGTCGCGACGCGCTCGACATGGACCCCGTGGGTTCCCGAGAACTCCACGTAATTGAATCCGCCATAGGCTGCGAAGACCTGGTCCTGGTAGCCGACCGCCTCGCGCAGGATATCCCGTTCCAGGTGGATCGCCAGGCTCGTCAATTCGGCCGCGCCGATGTGGCGCCCCAGGTGCCCGTGCAAAGCCTTCAGCAGGCCGACCGAGAAGGAAGAGGAACTGCCCAGACCGGAAAACGACGGCAGGTCAGCCGCGACACTGATCTCGATGTCGCGCTCGATACCGCACAGCCGCAGCGCCTCGCGCACCGGCGAGTGCTCGATCTGCTCGAGCGAGCCGACGCATTCGACTTTGCGGTAGGCCACCCGGATGTTGTAATCGAACAGTTTGGAAGGAAAACGCGTGACCGACAGGTAGACGTACTTGTCGATCGACGTGCCCAGCACGGCGCCGCCGTGCCGACCGAAGTACTCGGGCAGGTCGCTGCCGCCGCCGAAAAAACTGATCCGCAGGGGGGTCTTGGTGATGATCATCGCGTCAGCGACCGGTGCCCCGTCGGGGGCAGACCTGGACAGCCGTTATTCTATGGCCTCGACCCATTTACGAAAACTCAATCCGGCAAAACCGATATGAGCTGCCGCGTCTGTGAGAAGGAAGACCTGGAGGTCGTCGTCGATCTGGGCGAGCAGCCCTGGTGCAACAACTTCCTGACGCCCGAGCAGGTCGGCAAGGAGCCGCGATATCCGTTGCGCCTGGTGTACTGCCACGCGTGCCACACCTCCCAGCTCGACTTTACCGTGAAAAAGGAGGTGATGTTCGGCGATCACACTTACTTGTCCGGCGTCACCCGATCCTTGTCCGAGCATTTCAAACAGGTCGCTTCCGAAGTCGATAGTCGCTTTCTTCCGACGGCAAGGCAAAAGAGCGTGCTCGACATCGGTTCGAACGATGGCACGCAGCTGAGGCACTTTCAAGCCCTTGGATATGAAGTGCTCGGCGTCGAGTCATCGACGACGACCGCAAGAATCGCAAACGACGCGGGCATTCCGACGCTGAATGTGTTCTTCAACCTGCAGACGATGCGCGGCATCGGACGGCAGTTCGACGTCTTCAATGCAGCGGGTGTTTTCTTTCACCTGGAGGAACTGCATTCGGTCTGCGAAGCGATCCGCGAGGGTCTGAAGAAGAACGGCGTGTTCGTGGTTCAGTTCCTGTATATGCGAAGCATCCTGGAGAACCTTGCCTTCGACCAGATCTACCATGAGCACCTGCTGTATTACACGCTGGAAACGATCGAAGTCCTGCTGCGACGACATGGATTGCAGATGTTCGACGCCTATCTGGCTTCGATTCACGGTGGATCGATCGTCGGCTTCGTTGGACACCCCGGGCTTCGGCCGGTCAGCGATCGCTTGAATCGGATGCGGCGCGACGAGCAAGTGTCGGGCTGCAATGGCCTGCAGGCCTACCGCGAGTTCGAGCGGCAAATCCGCCGGATGAGGGAGGAAAACCTCCAGTACCTCCGTGATGCCAAAAGCGCCGGCAAGCGCGTCTATGGATTCGGCGCACCGGTCAAGGGCAACACGCTGCTGAATTACCTCGGGGCCGGGACCGACCTGATCCAATGTCTGGTGGAGAAGAACGAGTTGCGGCGAGGCTTGTTTTCGCCGGGAACGCACATCCCGATCGTCATCGAGCGCGAGCTGTCCGAGCCGCCCGATATCTACTACGTACTGGCCTGGAACTTCAAAAGCGAAATTGTCGCCAACAATCGCGCGCTGATCGAAAACGGGGTGGAGTTCTACTTCCCGGTCAACCCGAAAGACCTCACGAGGGAAGCCGCGTGAGAGTCATCGTGACCGGAAGTTCGGGCTTTCTGGGTACCTCGCTGTGCGCATTTCTGGAGCATCTTGGAATCGAACCGGTTCGACTCACCTCGGCCAATTGCGATCTGAGGCGCACCGACAGCCTCGAGGCGTTCAGTGACGAACGCTTCGATCTGATGTTCCACCTCGCCGCGTGGACCCAGGCCGGCGACTTCTGTTTGAAGCATCCTGGTGAACAATGGGTCATCAATCAGCAGATCAATGCCAACGTGCTGGCGTGGTGGGCGCAACGGCAGGCCCAGGCAAAGCTCGTTTTCATCGGGACCAGCTGCGCTTACGAACCGGGATCGAGCCTGCGAGAGGATGAATATCTGGTCGGGGAACCGATCGACAGCCTGTACACCTACGCGATGACCAAGCGGATGCTGCTGATCGGAGCGCGGGCGCTGAATCGACAGCACGGGCTGAAGTACCTGTGCGCCGTGCCGTCGACGCTGTATGGCCCGGGCTACCACGTCGACGGACGGCAGATGCATTTCATCTTCGATCTGATCCGAAAGATCATCCGCGGCAAGGAGTTCGGCGAGCCGGTGGTTCTCTGGGGGGACGGCCGCCAGAAGCGGGAGGTCGTTCTGGTCGATGACTTCGTGCGGATTCTCTGGCAGCTGACGGAGCGCTTCGATAACGAGGTTTTCAACATCGGCGCCGGAGAAGAGCATTCGATCCGAACCTTTGCGGCATCGATTTGCGGGATCGTCGGCTATCCGGCCGAAAAGATCGTCTACGACTCGACGCGCTATGTCGGAGCGACGTCCAAGTGCCTGAACGTCGAGAAGATCACCGCCGCGGTCGGGCCCCTGAAGCTGGCGCCGCTGCACGAAGGACTCCCAAAGACCATCGCGTGGTTCTATGACAGTGGCGCGTATCGCGGTGCTGCGGTGACGGCCGACGCAGTCGCGGGGAATCGCTAGTTCGATGCCTCTCTCGAAGATCAGAACCCTGGCTCATTTGATCAAGGAGCTCGATCGCATCCCGATCATCGAGGGGGAAGTTCGCCAGTTGCGTGAGAAGGTGTCGGCAATCGATGGGTTGAAAGAGCGGACCGAGGAGCTGGCGGGGCAGGTGGGCCGTCTGGCTGCGCAAATCGATCGTGTTTCATCCGAAATAATGCGCGACATTCAACTGCGCAGCGGCCGACTGGATCTGGAATTGAAGGATCTGAAACGGGCAGTGATCGGAGCGAGATTCGCGCCGCCCGACTACTATCTGAAGACCGATCACCCTGTCGCGCTAAGCAGCGACGATCACCGAATTCCAAGGGGAACCATCAACGACGATACAAGGTGGCCGCGATTCTGCAAGAAGGCCGAACTCATTTTCGAAGGCAGAAGGATACGGTTCCTCGATATCGGCTGCGCCGGAGGCGGCCTCGTGTTCGATTTTCTCGTTCGTGGTCATGACGCCGTGGGCATCGAAGGCAGCGACATTAACTGGCTCACCGCGCGGGCGCACTGGGGTGTGATTCCGGACCGCCTGTTCATGTGCGATGCCGCGCAACCGTATCAATTCCTATCGGTCCACGGAAATTGTCCGGTCAGGTTCGATTTGATTTCAAGTTGGGAGGTTCTGGAACACATACCGGAAGACTCGTTGGGTCAGTTTTTGAGAAACGTCAAGGAACATCTTGCGGAAAAGGGGCTGTTCGTCGCTTCTGTGGCGACCTTTGAAGACAGGGACTCCGAGACTGGCGCTGTTTGGCATGTCACGGTCAGGACACGACCCTGGTGGCTGCAGAGGCTGGCTCAATTCGAACTGGAGCTGGTCGAGACGGGCTTCGTGCATGAGGATTTTGTGCGAGGAGTCGGTAATCCTTTTGCCGACGATTGGGATGCAATGAAGAATCCCGAAATGGGATTTCATATCGTCGCAACACATGCACGGCGTTCGCACCCGGATGAATGAGAGTCCGCGCGAGAGGGCTTGTGAATTTGGTCGATGGCATTGAGCATTCACGCGAGTCGCCGGATCATTTGATCATAGTCGACCCGAGCCTCAAGGACCATATCGGACATCACGCCGAATACGATCGCGCAGTAGCCCAGGCTGCGCGAACGGGTGGAATCGCGGTGACGGTACTGGCCCACCGGCGGGTTGTTAGGGACGTCGCAGCGAGAATTCCAGTGATGCCGGTCTTCTCCAATGACATGTGGGGAAACGCGCCGGTCAGGAGCGGGTGGAAATCGTCTGTCGCGGTCGGCCTGTTTCGGTGCGTTCAGCTTTGTGCGATTTTGCCCGTCGCGCTGTTCAACGAGTGCGTCCGGATTCGCAACTGGTTGAACCGCAGGGCGCGACCAGCGGTGCGCAGGCGCCCGGAAGCCGGGGCGGCCGGAGTTCCGAATGAACCTGGCGTCGTCGACGCGGACCGCAGAGGACCCTTCCTGCCCGGGCCTGCGCTGGAGACGCTATCCCTTCGAACGCGAATCATTCGCTCCTGGCACAAGCACGGGACTCTTCATGTAATCCGGACCGCACTGGCCGTGCTGAGCCGATCGATTCGGTTCGCGCTGACCCGCTCGAAGATCCCTGGCGGCACCTTGCTGATCAGGATTCTGTCGGCCGTCCGATTCGCCGCTTCCGTCGCATGGAATTGCGCTGCACTCTGCTTCGAGCGCATCCGTATCCCCTCGATTTTCGCCGTGCTGTTCATTTCGAATCCGCGCTACTTTTTCGAGGCGAGCGAAGGCATTCGCGCAAGCGCCCCCGGCGCAGGAACGCTGGTCTTCTTCCACATGGTGATTTTTCGCAACCTGCTGGAAACCGTGCTTCTGGCAGCGCAATGCGGTCGCAAATGGAAAACGCCGGCGGTCCTCTTGTTTCGATACCCGCCCTCGCTGTGCGGCCCGGATCGTTTCCAGACGCGGCTGGCGTTTCACCTTCTCGAGCGGGTGGTTCAGGAAGGATTTATACGCGTCGCCACCGACAGTCATCGCCTCGCGATCGACTACGCCGATCACACGTGGATCCCGATGGAGGTAGTTCCGATTCCCCATGGACCGGCGGGCGGGAGCCGAGGCGAAGGCCTGACTCCCGGGAGGCGACGGATTCGTTTCGCCTCGCTGGGTAACGCGCGCGCCGAGAAGGGAATCCTGGAAATCATCCGAGCCATACAGATTGTGAATGCAAGTTCCGATCGGTCGAATATCGAATTTGTCCTCCAGATCAACGACCCGAGCGAAGACTGTCGCGAGGCCGTTCAACAACTCCAATTTTTGCCCTGTCCGAGCAATGTCTCGCTGATCACGAGCTCGATGGACGCCGCGTCCTACGCCGCCTTGCTGGAGTCCGTAGACGTCGTTCTGGTTCCGTATTGGCGGGAGATCTACTGGTCTCGCACGTCCGGGATTGTTCTCGAAGCGATTGCGTCGGGCAAACCAATTATCGTAACCTCGGACACGTGGATGTCCGACGAATTGCAGCGGTGGGGAGCGGGAATCGGGATTCCGAACCGCGATCCCCGCGCTCTTGCGGATGCCATCGAGCAGGTGGCCCGGGATTACGGCGCCTTTGCGGAACGCGCCGTGTCAGGCGCACGTTCAAGCCGCGAATTTCACTCTTCGGAGTCGTTTCTTCGGCATTTGTTCGGGCAAAAGCGCACTCGCTTCGTCAAGGACAGGCGCGTGCTTGTCTCCTTTCCTTGGGGCAACCTGTTCCTGCGGGATTCCGGCGCGTCACTGCGCGCGACTCTATTGATCGAACTGCTGCGCTCGAAGGGCTACGCCGTCACAGCGCACTGCACCAGTGACATCGAGGTGCGGGCGGCGCCCCCAGGAGTCGAATGCGTGCTCTATCGGGGTACTGGATCGTCGCTTCGCGAACCAAGATTTTTTGCCGCTACGGTCCTGCGGCTGCTGCGTTGGCCGTGGCGCTACGAGGCGCGCGATCTGTGGTTCCGATTCGAATTCTGGTGTCGTGAACGGCCGTTCAGGCTTCTGATGAATCGGGCGCTCTATGATTGCCGCGCGGTTTTTCTGAAATACCCGTTTCTGGCGGACGTGTTCGCCCCGTTGTGCCGGGGACATGGAATTCCGCTGATGGTGTCCGACTACGACGTCCTGAGCCAGCAGATCAAGAACCCCCTGGCGCGGCGCCAAATGCTGCAGCTGGAAAGCGCCGGAATGAAACGTGCAGATCTCGCCGCATGCGTTTCGGAAGAGGATTCGGCGGTCTTTGCAAGACACGGGTGTAACGCGGTCGTCGTTTCGAATGCGATCGACGTCGAGGCCCTTTGCCCACCCGACGCCCAGCAAGCACGTCAGATCCTCGAGCGGCGGCGCATGATCTTGCATCACCCGTTTTGCTTGTTTGTAGGGAGCCATCACCCGCCCAATTTGGAGGCGGTACGGCAGATGAGTGTGCTGGCGTCCGACCTTCGAATGAAATCCGCCGCCATGAGTTTTGTTACAGCTGGAAACTGCCAAATCGACGGTCTGGAACGGAGCGGATTGATACAGCTGGGCCGTGTACCGGCCGATGCTTTGGCCGCGTTGTACTCGCTAGCGGTTTTCGTTGTTGTGCCGCTCTTGAGTGGGACCGGGACGTCCCTGAAGGTCATTGAGGCGATGGGGTACGGAAAGGTCGTGATCGGGACCGGCATTGCTTTTCGCGGAATTCCGGTTTCCGACGGCGTCGAGGCGATCGTGGTAGATCGTGTTGAGCAGATTGCCGACAAAATCAATGGCCTGCGCGGCAACTGCGCAGGATTGGCAGAAATCGGTCAGCGTGCCCGGAAACTTGCCGGCAAGTATGACGTGCGGCAGGTGTTTGAACCGTATCTGGTAGCACTCGCAGAAACGGGTTGGTGGGCGCGGAGAGTGGAGCAATTCGACGAGGCCGCAAGCTGCGAAGAAGAATCTTCCTGAAAATGTCGGCGAGCCGACCCGCCAGACAGATTCTCCGCATCGTCGAGCGGGCGAGGGAGCTTAAGGATCCTGCTTCGGGTCGCCCCTGAGTTGATCCACGCGCGGCCTGATGCCCGATAAGGGTTCGGCAATGATGACCCAATCGGAGCTCCACGATGCATGCCACGATGCTTCCTTGATCCGGGCGAGAAACTCCTCGCGCTGCTTGCCTTCGACCGGGAGGTAGAAATTTCTAAGCCAGACCAGATAATCGAGACCCTCAAGCGCTTGCGCTGGCTTCGATAAGCTCACGTCGACCAGCCGGACCGAGTGTTGCATCCAGCGACCAGCAAGAATTGGGAATAACGGCGCCGGATCCGCCCAGAAGAATGGGGCGTGGGCCTGTGAGTCATAGGTCAGGCCGATCCGTTTGGCGGGAAGGCGGTCGAAGACCTCGAAGGCCGGCGACCAGGATCGCCACGCCTCCTTCTGGGCCCGGTAGGAAATTTCGGGTCCCATGTACAGCGCCAACAGCACAGCCGGCACAATAATCGCCGCCGTCACGATCCTGGACCGTTTCGCCTGTCCGCTTCGGGAGGCGAGGTAGATCGCCCAGCAGATCGCGGTAGAGACCAGCGTCGCCGCCAGGAAGACGCGCAGGTCACGGCCGAAGTAGGCACTGGTGACGAACTGCTGCACCCGTGCTCCGCAGGCGAGTCCTGCCAGCAGCAAAGGACCAGACAGAGGCGGCAAGACTCCGCTCACCACGAAGAAGGCCAGTACTTCCGTCAACACGATCGGGCCCAAACCGTATCGAACATTGCCGAGGTTATTTACAAACTGGTAGTTGTCTGCCGGAACGCCGGCTCCATTCGGCATCATCAGAAAAAGGAGAATTCCGAGCCAGGCGAAGAGAAAGAGAAAGAATGTACTCGGTGACCGGGAGAGCGCCCGCAGCCGCGGCGGCCCGATCCGCATGGCCAGATAGATCAACGGAAGCCCGAACCCGAAGGCGAGTGTTCCCGCGAACCAGAAGCCCCCGTAGACACTGAAGTAAGCAAACTTCAGCCAGAGCTGCGGGTCGTTTGCATGCGCAAAGTACGAACTTGCGGTAGCTGTCGCGGTTACGGATCCCGGGTCGAGCAGGGCCTTCCGCCCGATCTCGGAAAACAGGCCCGCTCCCCTGAGGAAATCGGGAACATGATGTTGCGCGAAGGAGGCAGAGATCAGCGAAACCCTGGCGGGCCAGAACGGCGTTCCAAAATGCAGGAAGTTGTGCAAATAATAGTGGCCCACCGCGCCGGTAAAGATCAGCAGCGGCCAAATCAGCGAAGGCAGCCGTCTCGGCAGGCCCAACAACGCTCGCGGCCGGGTCGCGAGCACAGCCACAACAGACGCCAGCAAGAAAAGTGGGCCCGAGTACTTGGTACATACGAAGATGGAGCCGAAAAGCCCCAGTGCGACGGACAACCGCCGCTCGGCGGACTGCAACCAGACCACGCCGGCCAGTGCCAGCATCACGTAACCGGCCGCGAGGACCGAGTCTGGCTTGTTCGAACTGATTCCAACTGCGGATCCCGAAATGAAATGCCAAAGCAATATCTCCGAAAACGCAACTGCCAGCGCGACCTGAGATGCCATGCCCAGGCGGCGGGATAAGGCGAATACGGCGAGTCCGAGAATGACCGGCGCGAACAGGGACGCCGTCCAGGCATAGCTGAAAGAAGAGGAGACAAGGGTGGTGGGTACATAACTGAGCTCCCAAAAGGCCGGGTACCCCGCGTCATACAACATCAGCGAATAAGGCGTCTCATTGGCAGTGACCCACCGGTACAGAATGGAGAAGCTGGAAAGGGAGTCGTTGTCAGGCGTAATGGCGGTGGCGAGCGTGTATGCGCCGATCGCGACGGGAAGAAGAACCGCAAAGAGTCGCTCCGTTTCGTTGGTCTCCCCCTCATCTGCGGCCAGGGGTTGATCCGTCGCATTCACGTGCTGATATTTGCGCCGTGCCACAAGCAGCGCGCACAAAACCGTGATGGAGAGGAGGTAAACGGCGCGGTCGTTTAAGTGAAGAAAAACGAATGCGGTTGCTAACAAGCCGTTTAGCGTGAGGGCGGCGCAAACTATGCAGAGAGCGTACTCGGCGACTGAAAGGAAGGAGCTCTTCAGCGGAAACAGTGTTCTGATGATGAGTTGCGCCGCCAGCAACAGCGTGCCGTAGTAGTAGAACAAGGCCACGGGATTGGCTATCGCCGAGACGGTCATGGGATGGGACTAAAGGATTGGGACCCGGCGGATGGCGATGGGTTTCTTCTGGTTCTGAAGATTGATCAAGCTGAGGTTTGAGTCCGGTTAGACGCTGCGTGCGCCGGGGCGAACGAAGCTACCGGTGACCCTGGCGCGTAACGAGTTCCCTCTCGAGCTTTCGGGGCGTGTGATGATCAGTCCAGGCGGAAGTGAACGATGCCGCGGTTCGCATATAGTGATCCGTGTGACGCAGCACTTCGCGAACGCCTTCGGCTAGGGATCGGTTGCCTGCGTAAACGACCCCGGCTGCGCCGAGAGGCAGTGGCCGGCCGGCCGATACCAGCGCGATATGGTCGACGGAAAGGTGCGCCGGCGAACCGGCGTCCTGTGGGACCACAATCACGTGCGCACGTGGCGGCGACGACAGCAGCCGAAACATGCAGCTCCAGCGGCCCGCTTCACTTTTGACCGCGACTCCCCGGTCGCAGCGGGCCACGTACCCGCTTGAATCGAGCCATTGTACGAGCACGATGGGGGACAATTCGACGCGGTCATCTAAAGCGCGCAGCGCCACCACGAGGTGGTCGGTTCGGGTCTCGGCGGGCACGTCGAGCGAGTGGCTGCGGGTGCCGTTGGGTGATGCGAGCGCGGGGCCGAGACATGCTTCCACGTGGCAGAATTCGGCCACCACCGAGCGATGATAGGCGGCGATCGGCGCATCGAGTTGCGCGGCCATCCAGGTCCCGGACGGCACGATCGTGACGAGGCCGGCGGCCACGGATTCCGCGAACACGCCGGAGCTGCGGGCGCGGTATTCGAGCGGATCGTACGGGATCAGGGAAATGTCGGACGCGTGGAAGATCGCGCAATAAGCGTCCGGCTGCAGCGGCTCGTCGATCAGGCGGACCCCGTTTTTCGCGTGGCTCCTCAACTCCCGGCGCGCCCGGGCGGCGGCCGGTTCGCCGCCCGGAACACTGAAATTGGACTGGATGATGAAACGCGGCGACAGTCCGGCCGGGGATTCGCGCTTCAGTTGCTCGACCAGAATCGGAAGCAGCTGGAATCCCTTCTCGACACGGGCATCGCCCGCGAACAGGATGGTGGGGACTGCAAGCGCCCGCTCCGGATCGCGCGAATGACCGAACGAGGATGGCACCGGGATCGGAAGCGTGTCGAAGCGAACCACTCCAAGGTCGTCGTACTGCCGGGTCAGTGCTTCGGTGTCGGTGTAGAACCGCACCCGGTGCCCCGCGGTCGCCTGGGCGAATGTCGCGAGGCATTTTCTTACCTGCGCCCGTCTCGCATCGGCTGATCGCGCGTAGGCTGCTCGGGCCGGCACCGGCGGGCGGCGGAACAACAAGTGCCAGCCGATCCGGTCGTCAGGCCGGCATGAGGCGATCGCGCGTCCGAGGCCGAGCAACTCCGCCTCGCTCAAGGTCGGCACGAACACGATGTCGTCGGCACGCAGCCCGAGCGCGGCGATCATATCGAGCGTGTCGCGTTCGAACTGTCGGATCTTGGCCGCGTTCAGGCCGAAGAACTGCGCACCACCCGCTGCGGAACGCAACGCAGTGACCAGTGGACGCAGGAATTCGCGCACGCTGGCCCGCTGGCCGGAAAAGGGCTCGCGCCGATTCACCTCCAAATCCAGCCCATCGGACCTGCCGTGCTCCGCACTTGTCCGGCCGCTCAGGCGCTGCGCGATCGTCGTGATGCCCAGGTACGCCGCGTAGGCCGCGCGTCGAACCGCTTTGATCGACCCAGGAGGCGGAAACGATCGGATCACCCACGGACCCAGGCGAAGCGGCCGGTCCCAATATCCGAATTCGTAAATGGGGAGCACCGGGAAATCCGGAGCCAGCGAAGGCGACAGGCGCTTGTTGGTCACCAGCCGCGCGTCGAGCCCGTCCTCGCGTGCGGCGGCCAGCACCCGGACCGCGTACTCGTAATGGTGTCCGCCCAGCTCGGAGATCGACTGGTCGACCAGGACGAACTTGCGCTTGGAGTGTGTCATCGGGCGCAAGTGCCGGCGAGCAGGTCTGCTTCAGGAGTTGATTTACGACACGGACGCAGCGCGGCCGTGTTCCAGTCGAAGCATACGTGAACAGAAACGCCGGATCAGACTCTCGTCGTGTGAGGCCAGCACCATGATCGCAGACGATTCAATCAGCTCCAGCAGCCGCCGTTCCGCCTTGTCCCGAAAGCCGGCGTCACCGACGCTGAGCCACTCGTCCAGCAGCAGTATCTCGGGCGCCACCGACGTCGAGACCGCGAATGCCAGCCGCAGCAGCATCCCGCTCGAATAGGTGCGAATCGGCATTGACAGGTAGTCGCCGAGCTCGGAGAACTCGGCGATCTCGCTCACCTTTGCCTGGATCGCGAGCGGCGGCAGGCCCATCAGGACCCCGCGCAGCACGATGTTCTCCAGGCCGGTTGCTTCGTGGTCCATGCCGAGCGAGAGGTCGAGCAGCGACGACACCCGGCCGCTGACCTCGAGGCGGCCCCGCACCGGCTCGTAAATGCCGCTCAGCACTCGCAGAAGCGTGGTCTTTCCCGACCCGTTGTTCCCCACCAAGCCGATCCGGTCGCCGCGTGCGAACTCGAACGACAGGTCCGACAGCGCCTGGACCACGACGCGGGTCGAGGACTCGCGCGCCAGACGGCCGCCGGTGGTCGCACGCAGCACGGCATTCTTCAGCGAGCGGTGCGACGGGTTCCAGATCGGAAACTCGACACAGATTCCTTCGGCCGAAATGTGGGGCATCGGACTAGACCCAATAGGCGATGCGAGCCCGGTACCGTGAAAACAGCCCCAAGGTGACGAGCAGGCACACGAGCGAGGCGCCCAACGCGAAGGCCCAGGAGTCGAGCGGGACTTCCAGGCCCAGCAGCGGAGCACGCACGATCTGCAGGAAGTGGAAGAATGGGTTGACCTGCGCGATCCACTCCTGGTTTCCCAACGCCTGCGTCTGGTACATCACCGGCGTCAGGAAGAACCCCAGCTGCACCAGGTTGGAAACGATCGGCGGCACGTCCCGAAAACGAGCGCAGACCAGGCCCAGCACGATTCCAGCCATGAAGCCGTCGATCGCGACCAGCAGCAGTGCGGCCACGGAAAATAACGCGCGCTCATCGATGCTGCGGTGGTAGTACACGAAAACCGGAACCAGGATCAGGATGTTGTGGCCGAAGATGATCAGGTTTCTCCAAACCAGCCGCCACACGTGAACGGTCAGCGGCAGCTTCACCTGCTTGATGAACTGCTCAGCGCCGATGAAGGCCAGGCAGGCATCGTTGATCAGTGCGGCGAACAGGAACCAGACCAGCAAGCCCACGGCCAGGAACGGAATGTACTGATCGGTTTGCTGGTGCAGCAATTGCGAGTACAGCATTCCGATACCGCCGATCATCGCCGCCGCGCTGATCGTGATCCAGAAGGGGCCGAGCAGCGAACGGCGGTAGCGCTGGCGGATGTCCTGCCAGCCCAAACGGCCCCAGATGGGGTAGGCTCGCACCCCGTCGATCAGGTCCCTGACGGCGCGCTGCAGACGAGCTGACATCCCCGCTCAGGCGCCGGCCCCAAGCCCGGCCGGCACGGTGGCCAACCGATGCGGCGACGGGACGGTCGCGCGCTGCGGGCGAAGTGCATCGGCAAGGAGAGCACGCATCGCGTCGCGCGAGAACCGGGACCTGGCGAACTCGATCATGTCTCGGGAAATCTCTTCCCAATCGGCCGCAGCGGCGAGCACGCGCTCGATCTGCGCGGCGAACTGCTCCGTGCCCTCGCAGATCGGGACGA
>Ga0137418_10000026_pt1 | contig 95856 bp, 83 predicted proteins | sample CZODoug3_1_2_16f_FD_122242 | JGI IMG/M metagenome (GOLD analysis project Ga0137418, IMG submission 122242) | Vadose zone soil fungal communities from Angelo Coast Range Reserve, California, USA - CZODoug3_1_2_16fungal (Hybrid Assembly) | ecosystem: Environmental > Terrestrial > Soil > Vadose...
CGCCTGGGTCAACCCGAAGTTGGAGTCGGATTGCATCCCGGGGGCGGTGGAACGGAACGTCTCCCACATTTGGTGGGTCGCGGTCGCGCGCTGGAAATCGTTCTCGGCGCGAACGACTTCGATGGCGACACCGCGGAACGATACGGATACGTCAACCGGGCACTCCCGGACGCGGAGTTGGACGGCTTCGTCGACGTGCTCGCGCGCCGGATAGCCTCCTTCGACCGGCGTGCTATCGCGGCGGCGAAGAATCTCATTAACCAGGTCTCGTTGCCATCCGCCGACCGGCTCCTCGACGCCCTCAACTCCTTTCAGACCGCCCTGACGTGGAGTGAAGCGCAACAGCGAATCCAAGCTCTGTTAGAGCGCGGACTCCAACGGGACGGCGACTTCGAGAATCGCTGGCCCGCGATGCTCGGCACGCTCCTCGAAACGTAGGCTTCGCCGGAAGGCGGAAGGCTGGTCCGCCGACTATTGGGTCGAGCGGCTGCTGCCCGATGACGCAGCCATGACCTTTGTCGCCGGCTGCTTGCGCGAGCGGCAGTCCGGATCGCCCGCAGCAACAGTTCCCTGCAGCGGCTGAGGAACGCACCGCTCGAGTCGCGGCTGGCCGACCTGGACGACCGCGAGTCCCTACCCCGGGAGCCGCCCAGCACGAATCCTTACGTCCGGATGAAGGAAGAACGGGCGGAAAGGAAATTGCGGCATCGCATTTCGCGAGTACTGGAGCCACTTGACTGAAGACACCCTCTCCGCCATCCTGCTTCGCGCGTCCGGAGGACGCGCTACGCAGGCCCTCCGAAGCGCGTCAGCGCGAAGGAGGGCTTACTGTCCCATGGCAAGGTATCGTTGGACCCCCATGAAACATCTGGGCAGGTTGTGCATTCCGTCCGCCGGGGTGCTGCTCTGCCTGTGGTCGATCCCCTCGCCTGCATTGGAACTCGCGAAGGGCGATATGTTCGGGGAGTTCTATGACTTGCGGGGCTATGCGCGGATAGAAGAAGACATCCTGCTTGCGCGTCACACGGCTGACGGCACCAGAACCGAAAGCACCAATTTGCGCCGTGCTCGCCTGGGGTTCGGTCTGCGCTGGCGCAACGACTGGGTATTCCACCTGGCCGGGAACTTTGCCCATCATTCGTCGCTGCGCGACCTCTGGACAGAATATCGGGGCTGGCCTGTCCGCATTGAAGTCGGACGATTCCTTGAGCCCTTCAGCCTCGGGGACTCGATCGCTCCGTCAGACAGGCTCCTCACTTCATTGCCGTCGCCTGCGGAACTGGGCCCGGACTACGGATTCGGCATCGGTTTCAACTATCGGGGCAGCACTTGGGGGCTCGCGGGCGGCGCGTTTACCCGCCATGCAGGGCCCAGTTTGTCCGGTCGCTATGCCGAAGACGCGCTCACCGCGCGCGGGACGTGGCGTCCGCTGGTCGGCGAAGACGGCTACCTTCACGTTGGCGTCAGCGGAAGTCTCCGGCGAGGCCAAGCCGGTTCGGGCGTGCAGCTTTTTGGAACTTCGGAATCGTCGCTGATGAGAGGCATGTCGCCGCGCTCGGTGCTCGAGACGTTGACTGACCGGTACGGCTTGATCGCCGAAGAGACGCTGATGAGATTGGGCCCGATCATCGTCCTTGGCGAAATGATCCAGGCACAACTGGCCGACGGTGGGCCGACGTGGCACGGCGAATATGCCGAGCTTGGCTGGTGCATCACCGGCGAGCAGCGCAGTTATTCAACACGCTATGGAACGATTGGAGGCATCAGCCCGGACCGGCCGGTGGAACTGGGTGGCCTTGGAGCATGGGAAGTGGCGGTGCGCTGGAGCAAAACCGATTTGAGCGACGGTGGCGGCGACCGGGGGCAAGTGCGGTCGCTCGCGCTGAACTGGTACCCGACCGATCCCGTGCGCATCAGTGTCAGCCTGCATCGTGCCCACCTGGAGCCCTTCGGAGGCAGCTCGCGCGACACCACCGTGGGTCAACTGCAGGTCCAGTTGGGACTGTGACCTATCGGTCGCATCCACGGCTCTTCAGGACGCTCGCGCTCGGGGCGCCTGCGTGCACTGAATCGGTCGATCCGGTCGCACTGTGGAAGGCAGCTTTCAATTCCGGCAGGCTGCGCTGTGGTTCGGCCAAGCGCAGCAGCGCCACTTCGGCGGTGACGAAAGGTGTGGCGAAGGACGTCCCATCGAAGAATTTGCCGTGGCCGCTGGCGCCCGCAGACCAGATATGCACGCCTGGTGCTGCCACGTCGATGTAGGGGCCACGGTTGGCGTGCTCGTAAGTCTGCCCGAGCAGATCCACGGCGGTCACCGCGATCACCTCTTCGTAGGCGGCCGGGTAGCGCGGTGGGCCGTCCGGGCCAAGATTGCCCGCCGCGGCAATCACGGGAACACCCTGTGCAGTCACGCGACGGATTGCCTCGTGCAGCACCGCATTTTCGGTCCCGGCGATCGAGACGTTGATGGCGGCCGGGTGCTGCGCCAGCAACCAGTCCAGGCCGCGGGCAATCATCATGGCGTTGGTCGATTTGTGTTCCCCGGCGCCGTAGTTGAACACGTCAGCGGCGAACAAAGTCGCGCGAGGAAGGAGTCCCGCAAATCCAGCGTCGACCTGACCGGCGAGGATCGTGGCTACCGCGGTACCGTGCTCGGCGCCCTGAACCGAGGCCCGCGATTCGCCGAAGTGCCGTTGCTTGATCCGCTCGCCCGCCAGGGCCGGACTGGACTCCGACACGGCCGTGTCGAGCATGCCCACCCTGACCGCCTGCGGACATCCTGTCGTGGGCCAAGCCACCAGCTTCTGACCATCGCAACGGATGCCTTCGCAGGCACGCTCGCCGGCCGTTCCGTACCGCGGATTGACGTCGTAGGTACCGTGGGGGTCGGCCGCCCGGAGGCGTCGCAAGGCCGCTGTAGCGGGAATGCCTCCGGGCGTGGATAGCTCGGTGAGACGAAAGCCCAGCTGCGGCAGGACATCGTCCTCCACCACGCGAAATCCCATCGCGCGCGCCTTTGTCCATCCTTCGCGGCTGAGGTCGATGGACAGAACCTCATCGGGCTCGACCTCACGTTCGCCTTCACCGCGCTCGTGGGCCTGCGCGCGGCCACTGTCTTCGCGCTCGCGTTCAGAGTCGAAGTCCTTATCCGCCGCAACGTCACGGTCATCGCGGGACTCGTGTTCGAGCTGCCGATCCGTTTCGCTCCCCGCCGGCTCAGGCGCCTCGGTCCCGCCAAGGGCCCAGGCAGTTCTCGAGAACAGTACGATGAGCAGTGCGGCGGCCACGACCGCGGAGCCCGCGATCGTCTTCCTCAAATGCTCCAAGGCTCGGCAAACTGCGGGCTGATTCATCGATCTGTCTTGTCCGTGGCCAATTATTTATACACGAATCGCTTCGGTGTGGAATAAAGTCGCCGGCCCTACGCTTCGATGTGGAATAAAGTCCCCGGCCCTACGTTTGAGACTGGAGAGGAGATCGCAAGTGACGGCGGACGCTGGTGACAGCGGACGCCAGTGACAGCGGACATAGGTGAGCGACGAATTCAAAACTGAACTCCTGGCTCTGTTGCCCCGGTTGCGCCGCTACGCGCTGGCCAGGACCGGGAGCATCCACTCCGCCGACGATCTGCTGCAAGCCACTTGCGAACGCGCGTGGAAATGCCGCGATCAGCTGATGCCGGGTACGCGGATGGACAGCTGGATGTTCAAGATCATGACCAATCTCCACATCGACGAAATCAGGGCTGTGTCCACCCGCGGCATAGATGCAGGACCGGATGCGCTCGAGCAGGTTCCGGATAACCGCTGGCAACGGCGGATCGAGGGCAAGCTGGTACTGGGGGAGGTGGCACAGGTGATGCTGCAACTTCCCGAGGGCATGCGTGATGTCCTGGCACTGGTATCGATCGAGGGCCTTTCCTACCGGGAAGCCGCTGCCGTGCTCGATGTGCCGATGGGAACCGTGATGAGTCGCCTCTCCAGAGCGCGCACAGAACTGACGAATCGCCTGAAACTGAACCAGACCATGATGGATTGGGCCGCGGAATGACAGCATCGAAACTCAGCGATGAAACCCTGATGGCATACGCCGATGGGGAATTGCCCGACGTGGAGGCCGACGCAGTCACCGTGGCGGCCGCACTCGATCCCGAGGTGGCGCGTCGCGTCGCCCTGTTCAAGGCGTCCAGCCGAATCGCGAAGGCGGCCTTCGATCCGGTGCTCGGCGAGCCGGTGCCGCCACATCTGCGTGAGGCAGTCCTGGCGCTCGGGACGCACGCGTCGGGCAGGACGAGGGCGCCGCGCCGAAGCTGGCTGGACTGGCTCATTCCGGACGGCTCGGTGACACCCTGGGCAGGCGTGGCCGCAGCCCTCGGGTGTGTGCTCGGCATTGCGGTGGGTTGGCAGCTTGCATCACTGCGATCCGTACCCGGCGCTGCGCCGAGTCTCGCCGCCAGCGTGGCCCCCCTGCCCGCGGAACTGCTCGAGGTCCTCGAACGCCAGCCGACCGGGCACAGCGTGCTCGCATCGCTGGGGGCATGGACCGTGCAGGTACTGCCGCTCGCAAGCTATGGTGATACGGCCTCATTCTGCCGCGAAGTGGAGGTCAGCTCGACCTTCCCCGGCAGATCCGAAGCAGTGCGGGCCATCGCTTGCCGCACGGACGGGAAGTGGCGCCTCGCGGCCATGGCGGGTCCCGGAACTGCGCGGGCGCAGGGCGGCGACTATCAGCCAGCGGCCGGCAGCAGGGATCTCGCGGCGGCACTCGGTTTTGGTGAGCCGCTTTCGGGGGCTGAGGAAGCGCGTTACCTGAAGGCCGCGCGGTGACCGATCTGATCGCGAACAGAGGCGTCCAGGCTCACCGGAGCGTGCACAGTCGGATGGAATAAGTGTCCGCCCCTTTCGTTCTTTACGGTGACCAGGCGTCCCCAACCTTGCCGGGTTCACCACCGGCGCAGACGAAAGAGGTGCATCTTGAAGATCCGGGATTTAAGACATCACACGCGCAACGCGATCCTGATGGCCGCGGCCGCGGTGTCACTGCTGGCCTGCGGCGGCGGTGGCGGTTCGAGTAGCCCGACCTCGATGAGAGCGCATTCGGCCGCCCGAACCTTCGGGACCGTGCGAGCCTTCGGCAGCGTCTTTGTCGACGGCCATGAATTCGACAGCAGCGGCGCCACGGTGGTCGACGACGATACCGGCGCGACTGTTCCCGGCAGTGCCGCTGGCAGCTCGCTGGCGGTCGGCATGACCGTCGACGTCAAGCCCTCGGCCAGCAGCACGGACGCGGCACCGAGCGCGCAGGAGATCCGGGTGATTACGCTGGCACGCGGCCCGGTCGACGCATCGGATTCCATGGCGGGCCAGTTGTCCGTCATGGGCCAGGTCGTGCGGCTCACGGCCACCAGCGTGTTCAAAGATGCGCGAAGCTGCGCGCAAGGTACCAGCCCGATGTGTACTCCGATCAGCGACCAGAGCGGACTGACTGCGAACTGCAGCCATTCCGGAACCGCCGCGTACACCTGCACCAGTGGCTCGGGAACCTCGGTCCAGGTGTTCGGCTACGTCAACGCGTCCGCCAGCACCAGCACGCTCACCGCCACCCTGGTGCGCGCGATCGACAACACGGCCTCGATCTTCAAGGCGACCGGCAGTCTCAGCATCGCGTCGACGGGCGCGGCCCCCGCCAGCTACGCGATCAACGGACTCGGCTTTGCGTCAGGGATGGCCTGCGCATCGCCGATCGACTGCAATTTCAGCAGCGGCCAAGTTGTGACAGCGCGCGGAACCACTGCGCCGATGCTGGGGACCCCGGGTAGCACGCTGCCCATCCCGGTGACGTTCACGCCCACCTCGCTGCACCTGAGCCGTGCTTCCTCGCTGACGGTTGGAGACACGGTGGAAGTCGAGGGCATCGTCTCGAACGCGATGGGCTCGACGTACATGGTCGAGGGCATCACCGTCACGCTCGCCGCCGGTCAGACGCTGCCGACCAACGGCGACACGATTGAAGTCACCGGCACGGTCACGAGCGCTGCGCCGCCTGCGATCATGGCCTCCGCGGAAGAGGCGGAAGACGGCGCAGATCATCGCAAGGGTGGCGGCTTCCTGCTCGAGGATACGCTGGCCGTACATGCGGCCAGTGCGATGGCCCCGGCGACTACACCGCCGAGCTACACCTTGCCGCTGCTCGGGACTTCGGTGCAAGTGAACTCCTTGACCCATATCGAAGATGAAACCGCGACCATGGTGACGGCGTTCGACATCAACAACTTCAAGAGCTACATCGACGCCTACGTCGCCACTGGCGGCGCAACCGGCATGCCGCACGTCGTGGTACGAGGGTATATCGACAAGAGTAGCGGCAGTGCGGTCCTGGTGGCGCTCGACTTGCGCATCACGAGTGCACCAGCTACCAGTGCCGGGTTCAATGCGCGGGTCGGCGGCGTGATCACTGCCACCACGATGTCCGGATTCTCCGTGGCCGGCGTGACGATCCCCTTCGCCGGCACCGCGCACGACCCGAGCGGCGCCGTGGTCACCCTGCAGCAGGGCGATTATGTGCTGGTCCGCCTGACGGATTCGGGCGGCATGTTGAGCGGGGTCGACGTCGTCGACTACGGTCCCAAGATGGACCACGGCGGCGGCTGAAGCCGGCCGCTCGGAGCCTGTTCAAACCTCTGCCGCCGGCGCCGCCGGCGGCAGAGCCCAGCCGGTAACAGACAGGGCACATATACGCGGGTCGACGCGGTTCAGTGCAAACGCCGCAGAGGCGAGACTGGACCAGACGCAATGCATCGTTGCTACGAGTTGCAGGGACGGCCAGAATGGCGAACAGATTTGTATCCGTACGGATGAACAACTGTCGACGCAGATGCCCTTCTGCAAGGCATCGATCCCAGTTCGCGTGTTCGATCTCCATCGCATCGATGCATCCGGGACGAACCGGCGATCGCGCGCCTCGAACCGCTGCAGGCTATCCCGTTCAGCCTCCTGCCAAGGCGGTGGCGCTTGTGTCCGTGGTTTTGACGGAAGAGTCGGCCGGCCCGACGTCGAAGACGAACGAGATGGTCATGGCGGCGATCACTACAGAGCCCGTAGCCGAATGAAATGATGATGGCTGTTCGAGGTTGGCGCGGTGCTCGATGCCCTTATTTCTGGTCAATGCGTACCGCGGGATGCGACGGTTCGTCTATCGGATTCAGGACGTAAGCCTCGCATCGCTGAAGGTAGAAGCGCGATGGGCCGTCGTCCGGAAACATGTCGAGAATTTCTGAGAACTGGCTCGCCGCGTCGCGCCACGCGCGCGTACGGTAAGCCTCCAGAGCTTCAGCGAATTTTTGATGCAGCAACGACACCCGCGGGTTCGCATCCTGCTTGCGGCCAACCACCTCGACGACGCACACAGCGGCGGACTTCCCGGCAAGCAGGAAACTGCCCACGGGCCGCGTCAGGATCTCATCGATCCCATCGACGGTTGCTTCGGACGCCAGAATTCGCGTGCCCAGGTACTTGCTGAGCCCCTGTATGCGCGTCGAAGTATTGACCATGTCCCCGACGGCTTGATATTCGTAGTGATGAGAAGCCCCGATGCTGCCCAGCAGCATCTGCCCCGAATGGAGCCCCAGGCGCGTCAATAAGGCCGGCCGCCCGACGGTTGCTTGATTGAACCGATCCAGGGCTTCAACGATGTCCAGCGCCGCCTGGCATGCTTGCCTCCTTACCGATATCTGCGTCGAAGACGCAGCCCAGATCGCCAGCATCGCATCGGCGACCACATCGTCGACGAAGCCTCCCAGCCGTTCGACGGGCTTGAATAACTCCGCGTAGTACTCGTTCATCAAGCGGCCCAATTCTCTTGGACTCATCGCCTCGGCAAGCGCCGTGTATTTCTCCACATCGGTGGCCAGGCAGGCGCCATAGACCAGCTGATCAGCCGAGTTGATCGGCCCCACGCTTTTGGCGAGTTGATCGACGATCTTGTCGGGCAGGAAGTATCCGAATGCCTGCTTGATGAGCTTGCGTTCCCTTCTCGCGTCCCGATAGCTGAGTAAGACCCCGCCGAACAGAGCGAGCGGCACTTGCAGACACAGCGGTATCAGCAGCGGCAACCAGAGACCTGCCAACGTAAACTGGCGCACAGCTACCAGCAGATAGGCCGACCCCAGCATCGAGACGAATGCAGCGGACGCGGTAGGACGGAGCATCCGACACCCCGCACCCAGCACAACTCCCCAGACGGCGACAACTGCGAGCTCCCAAGGAAAGGCGATCGGTCGCACGGGTCGATCGTCCAACAGATTGGCAAAGGCGGTTGCGGCGATCTCGACGCCGCTGATGTTGAGGCCGCTGGGCTGCGAAAACACCGTCTCGTAGTCGTCGCGGATGCGGTCCTGCTCGGGTTGCGAAAATGCGGAAAAACCGACGAAGATCGCCTTACCGGCGAAATCATGGACCAAACGAGCCTTCGAATCACCATTCGCAGGGCTCAGAACTTCGTAATAGGGCACGGTCGTAATGCTGCGAGGCGGCCCGTGGAAGTTCAGGTAGGCAACTTGATCGCCCCGATACAGGCTCAGCAGCGAGCGGACCAGGCGTTTCCTCCCCGGTGGCAGGTCCTGGTCGCTGGATCGTTCCAGTTCCCTTGACATGCGCTCCCCGATTCGCGGATCGCTCACAAAGACGTTCCGCAGCTTGGCGATCATATCGCCAGCGTCGTTGGACGCGAACAGGGCTCTTGCAGTAACAGGGGGCGCCATGTCGAGACGCGGAGCAACTCTACGTAACAGATCGAGAAAGTCGCGATATGCATCGAAGGCATAGACCTGGAACGCGATTACAGGCAAGGTTGGACTGTCTCCGGCGCCGGTCTTGAAGGTCCAGTAAGTGTTCACCCTGGACTCTCTGGGCAGGGGAAAAGGCGCGTGCGCAAGCGCCGCCTGTTCGAGAATCGGAATTGGCGGAGAGACTCTTTCGATCTGGAAGTTGTCGATCGCCTGCGGCGAGTCATTTGTCTGCCGAACAGTTTCCTTTCGCAGGGAATCGGTCAACACGACATTTGCTGCGCCACCGATCGCCGTGGCGAATTCCTCGTCATATTGCTGCGTTCGGCTCGGACGATCGAACGTGAGATCGAAGCAAATCACCCGGGCGCCAGCCCGTGCGAGGCGTTCGACGAGTTGAGCGTGCAGGTCACGAGGCCAGTCGCTTGGTTTGGTGGGAAGGTCGAGTCTCTGAGCGGATTGCTCGTCGATCGCGACAACGACGACTTCTGGAGGCGCCTGCGTTGCGCCCCGTAAATGAAACAACCAGCGCAGCTCGAAGTCCTCCTCCATTTCGCGAACACGGGGGAGGAAAGTGACCAAGGTCCCGAGCAGAGCGATCACCAGCCCCAGAGCCAGTGCCCCGATTGGGCGACGCATATGCGACATCAAGCCAGCACCGTTGACCGGAGTAGATACCCCTTCACCCGCCTCGCAAGCGGCAGGTATCCCGCATAGACGGGTATCGGTCGCCGAATTCTCCCAAAAAAATCTTACCGCAACCTTGAGATCTGGTGCGCCTTTCGTGCTGCGGTGTCGGGGTTTGCGGTCGTGTTACGTCTTCTTTGTTGGGCTCCGTTGAGGAGTATCGATACCGCATCCGCCCGTGTACAGGGGCGCCCTGCCCAACGCTGTCAACCAAACTGGTGCAGCGATTGAAGCTGTAACCGGCGCCCGAGCGCGTCGGGGAGTGGTTGTATCGCCTGACGTGGGCGAGCGTGACACGCTCGTCGGTCCCATTTCGGCCAAACGTGCACTTGCACATTGCATCGGAGCGGTGATTCTTGTTTACTATGTTTTGTAGCGTCCTAATAGTGCTCGCCAAGGCCAGTGACGCTAGTCCGTAGCCCTGGAGGGGGTGGCATGTTACGGACACACCTGCGCGACCAAGCGCCGGCTGCCGGTGTCTGCGAAATTCGAGACACTGTTCCGGTGCGCGATGCTGCTCGGTCGGTAGCAGGGCGTTCCCCGCGAGGTCCCCGCCAACATCGTTGCAGTTCGCCCACGGCTGCGAGAGTGTGCCGCTCCGCGGCTACGGTCATCGTACTGTTTTCGATGTCCAGCCTCCAAGCGGCAGGGCCTTGTACGCCGGAGATTGCCAAGGTCGTCTCGATACAGGGGCTCGTCGAACTGCGCCGTTTTGCGCCGGCCGGATCGCAGGAAACAGGCTGGCAAGCCGCTGAACTGAACGTCGTGCTCTGCGCCGGCGATGCGGTCCGTACTCACGAGAGAGCTCGCGCGGCTCTTTTGCTCAGCAACGAGACCACCCTTCGACTCGATCAGCTAACGGCGTTGACACTGGCCGCGCCGGAGGCGGACAAGGCCTCCTTGATGGACTTGTTGGCGGGAGCGCTGCACGTCATCACCCGTACTTCGAGGCCATTCAAGGTCAGAACGCCGTTCGTCAACGCAAACGTCGAAGGAACCGAATTCCTCGTGGCGGTCGGAGAGCAGAGCGCCAGCGTCTCCGTCTATGAAGGACGGCTGACCGCGGACAACGATCGCGGCAGCGTCGCTGTCGCCAGCGGCGAGCGAGCCATCGCGGCGAAAGATGCGGCGCCCAGCAAAGAAGTCGTGGTTCACCCCAGGGATGCGGTCCAGTGGACCTTGTACTTTCCTGCGATATTCGATTACAGCGTGGGAGCTGCGGTTGCGCGCGCTCCGGGGGAGTCGGCGTTGCAGGAATCCATCGCGCTCTACCGAAAGGGCAGGCTGGCCGAGGCGATCGCCAGCCTGCAGAACGTGCCGGAACGGCTGAGCAATCCGCAGCTCTTCGTCTACCGTGCCGGGCTCTTTCTCCTGGTGGGACGTTTCGACGAAGCCAAGCCGGATATCGAGCGGGCCATAGCGCTCGACCCTCGCAACAGTGACGCCTACTCGCTCGAGGCGGTCATTGCGGTCGTGCAGAACGACAAGGACGAGGCGCTCCAGCTGGCCGATAAAGCGGTTGCACTGGATCCGACGTCGGCCGCGGCCAGGATATCGCTCTCGTACGCCCAACAGGCTCACTTCGAGATCGAGCGGGCTCTAGCGACAGTCCGGAAAGCCGTTGAACTGGACCCCCAGAATGCGCTGGCCTGGGCCAGATTGGCCGAGCTCGAAATGTCGACCGATAATCTCGAGCGGGCCCTGGACGCCGCCAAACGCGCGACTGGATTGAATCCTGAGCTCGCGAAGACACAGTCGGTGCTCGGATTTGCCAACCTGACAAGAATAGACATCAATGCAGCCAAGCAAGCCTTCCAGAAGGCGATAGAACTGGATTCGGCGGATCCGTTGCCGCGACTGGGGCTGGGTCTTGCAAGAATCAGGGAAGGCCACCTCAAGGAGGGGCGCGAGCAGATCGAGATCGCAACCAGTCTCGATCCGAATCAGTCGCTCATCAGGAGCTATCTGGGTAAGGCGTATTACGAAGAAAAGCGAGACAAGCTGGCGGCGACGCAATTCGGACAAGCAAAGGAGCGGGACCCGTCCGATCCGACGCCGTGGCTATATGACGCGATCCGCAAGCAGACGGAGAATCGACCCGTGGAGGCGCTGCAGAATCTGGAAAAGTCGATCGAGCTAAACGACAATCGGGCGGTTTATCGGTCTCGACTATTACTCGATCAAGACCTGGCGGCACGGAGCGCGAGTTTAGCAAGAATATACAGGGATCTGGGGTTCGATCAACTCGCTCTAATCGAAGCTTACAAGTCAGTCGCAACAGACCCAGGTGATTACTCTGCCCACCAGTTTCTGGCTGACGCCTACTTCGATTCGCCGCGCCTCGAAATCGCACGGGTTAGCGAGTTGCTCCAGTCGCAGCTGCGGCAGCCTTTGGGCATTGCTCCATGGCAACCTCAATTGGCAGATGGCAGATCTTTCATACTGAGCGGCTCAGAGCCTGCCAGGACCGGACTCAGCGAATTTGGGTCTCTCTTCAATCGCAACCAGTCTGCTCTTCAGTTCAGTGGCGTAGGCGGTGGGAACCACACTTTGGGTGATCAGCTCGTTGTCTCGGGAATTCACGACAACCTCTCTTACAGTGTCGGGCAGTTTCATTTTGGAACGGACGGCTTTCGACAAAATGATGATCTGAGGAAAGATATATATAACGCATTCGTCCAATCCGAGCTTTCGACTGACGCAGGTCTTCAGTTGGAGGTTCGGCACACTGAAGTGACCAACGGGGATCTGGCGTTGCGTTTCGATCCAGCTAATTTCAGTACCAGTAGCCGAACGCATGAGCGAATCGATAGCGCACGGCTTGGAGCTCATTACGTCTTCAGCTCGAATTCTGACATTGTTGTGTCCTCGATTTTTCAAGAATCAAATACATCGTTCGATTTGGGCGACCCGATGTCGCCATTTGTCCTCGAACAGAAGGAGAAGAGCGCCGCCTTCGAGATTCAGCATCAGTACCGATCTAGAGGTTTGGATCTGACGAGTGGCGCGGGACACTATCAGATCGCTAGGAGTCTGCAAATTAACGGGTCAGAGGTTCCAGGTTCGAATGGATCGGACTCGAATCTTTATGGGTACGGGCAAGTGAAATTGCTGCCGTACAACGCGACGGTCGATCTTGGTTTCAGCTACGACCGACTAAGGGACTTGGAGGTCGGTCGAGGTCAAATTAACCCGAAGTTTGGAGTGATGTGGAGCCCGCACCCGACGACGACTGTGCGCGCGGCGGCGTTCAGATCGGTGAAGAGGGCCTTTATCACCGATCAAACCCTGGAGCCGACGCAAGTAGCCGGATTCAATCAGTTTTTTGACGACCTCGATGGAGCGATTTCAACACGCATCGGCGGTGCAGTCGATCAAAGATTGTCGGCAAGTCTGTCTGGGGGTCTGGAGTTATCCACCCGCAACCTGCGTAGAGTGCCCTTCATTACCGTCGGTGAATTCGACTGGAGGGAACAAGAGCGCCGAGCGTATCTCTACTGGACCTCAAGTCGATCGGTTGCGTTCACGGCAACGTACCAGTATGAGCATTTCGAGAGGCCGGTCGCCTTTACGGGGGACGAAAACATAATTGACCTGAAGATGCACCGTGTTCCGCTCGGCGTGAGCGTGTTTTCTAGTAGTGGTTTGTCTGCTCGCGTAAACGTCAGCTTTATCCGCCAGAGCGGGGAATTTTTAGATGCCGCCGGTAATCCCTTTGCCGGCAGCGAGCGGTTCTGGCTCACGGACGCTGCCGTCAGCTATCGCGCTCCACGGCGCCTGGGCCTGATAACGATAGATGGGAGAAATTTGTTCGATAGGAGATTTTCCTTTCAGGAAACCGATGCAGCGACTCCACGTATCGCTACACGACGGCTGATCTTCGCGAGATGGACGCTGGCACTATAAGGGTGGCCGAGATTTTACGATTGTTGCCGGGGAGAGAGGGGACGACAATGAAAGCACTCACTAAGATACCGAAGGAAGCCGTATTCGCGCTTTACCTGAGCGCCGACGGGAAGGCGCTGGTGATTGAGGATTTGGAGAACGTTTCGCGGGAGATTCGTCAGGTGAGCATCTTGAGCAAGCGCCCGCCCGACACGTCGAACCGGATCGTATCTTTTCGAGTAGGAGGAGGGACTGTTCCTCAAAGAATGTGCTGCATACCCGGGAAATGCTGGCCGTGCTATTTGGTCGAATATCTGTTTCTTCTTATATTGGCGTGGTTTATCAATTTGTTCAAGTGAGGTTGAAGCGTCGGCTTTGAGGGGAGCGATCGGCTTTCCGGAGGGCAGACCAGGGTTGATCACCGATCGGAGGCAAAGGCGAAGCGGAACGACAGTCGCCCATGGCGATGGGTGGTCACCTGCTTCCTCGTTGGGCAAACGACGCAGTTTACGACCAGCTGGTTCAGTCTCTAATGCCGACGACGCTTCAGAATCAGCCTTCGCCGACGACGGGCGGGCTCGACGGTGTCTTTGGGGTAGGTTTTGCTCCGTGCACCGTCGGACGCAGGCCGCACCCGTGATTTCGACCAAGGAGTCTTAGCGCGTGAAGGGTCGGCTTCAGTTTTCAGAAGGCGCCGGCGGCCTTTCCCACCTCCGACCAATAGTCAGCCGAGGTCCTGCCGGCTGCTGAGCTCAGAGCACCGGGCCGGTCGGGCGCCTGGGCGAAGTTGGGCTGAATCGGCTGATCGGTCGGCTCGAACGGAGCGATCGACGGTGCGGTGATCGAGGCGATGAGCCACATCAGTCCGAGTATGACTGATAGCAAGATGGCTGCAGCCTGGGTCAGGCGATGGGATGGAATAGTTCTGAGGATCGCGTTCATCAGGGGCTCCTTTTGGGGAGAGGGTTGGAGAGGCGTCTTTACACGTTGCGACCGACGGCGTTCTGGGCGACCGCGGACGCAGGACTCGAGCCGTTCAGTGCGTCGATGAGAACCGATCCGGCCATTGCAAGGACGACGAGCAGAATCAGGGCTGTTGCAGCTGAAACGGCACTTGAACATGGGGACTTGCCGTACGCGTTGATCATGGCATCACTCCCGCTCCCGATGAGAGATCGTTTCTAAGCGGCGGCGGGTTTTCAGCCGCCGTATCCCTAAGGACGCATTTCGCCAGCGTTCCCCGACATCGCGATAGATCGGTGGGGCGGTCAAGTAAATGTCGGCTTCGGACGCGTGAATCCGTTTATAAGAGAGAGAGGGTGGATCGCCGATATCGGGAGTGTGCTTGGGACAGATCACACAGCTTCTGGCCAAGATGCAGGCCGGCGACGAGACGGCGCGTGATGCGCTGTTTGCGGTCGCTTATGAGGAGCTGCGGCGTCTTGCCGTGGCGCGCTTGCGTGATGGTGGCCGCAACACCTTGTTGGATACGACCTCGCTGGTCCACGAGTGCTATCTGAGGTTCGTCAAAGTCGGGGCGCTGCGGATCGAGCACCGGCAGGCCTTTTTCGGCTATGCCTCGCGGGTGATGCGCTCGGTCATCGTCGACAGCGCGCGGGAGCGGTTGGCTGAATGCCGCGGCGGCGGCGTGTCCCCGCTGAGGCTCACCACCGAGCTGATCGAGGACCTGGCCGACGGTGGGGAAACGATCTTGAAGGTCCATGAGGCACTCGAGGTGCTGGCGCGGGCCAACGCTCGCCTGGCGCAGGTGGTGGAGATGCGCTATTTCGGCGGCTACAGCGAGCGGGAGATCGCCGCGGCTTTGGGAGTGACCGAGCGCACCGTGCAGCGCGACTGGGAGAAGGCACGCCGGATTCTCGAAGCGGTCCTCAAGTAGATTTTGGGAAGGCTCACACACGTGAGCCTTCCCATTTCAGTTCCAAGCTGTGCGCCGTGGCCCCTGGGCCGGGGCAGCGGCAGATCGAAGAGCTACCAGGCCCGCGGCGGCTTGCGAAGTATGACGATGCGCCGGCGCTCCAGCTGGACATAGCCGCCGGCCTTGAGATCCTTGAGGATGCGGCTGACCATTTCGCGAGATGCGCCGATGTGCTCGCCAATTTCCTGCTGGGTCAAGCGCTCCTCGATGATCAGACGTCCGTCCACCTCGCGAGCCAGCGACAGCAGCAGCTTGGCTACGCGGCCATAGACGTCGAGCAGTGCCAGATCCCGGAGCCGGTCGTTCATTGATCGGGTCCTGCGAATCAAGTTCTTGATGAGGGCCAATGCCGTGTCGGGATGGTGCGCGAGGAAGTCGCGGAACGCGTCCCGGGAAAGCGCCCCCAGCCTGCAAGGCTCCAGCGTCATCACCGAAGCCGAGCGCACGCCGTCGTCCAGCATCATGTCGCCGAAATACGTCCCCGGGCCCTGGGTGCTCAGCACCATCTCCCGGCCGTCGTCGCTGGCGACGAACACCTTGATCCGGCCCGACAGGACGAAATAGAGCGTTTCGGCACGGTCACCCTCGTTAACGACGATTAAGTTGCGCGGATAGCTGCGCGCGACCGTCATCGCGGCCAGCGGCGCGAGCTCGGCACGGTTCAGGCCGGCAAAGAGCGGGACGCCGGACAGCAAGTCGATCATCAATCCACCTGTTCGCGGATGCGACTGAGGGAGGCGCACGCCGCCGCCGAATCAAGACACGGCACCCCGCATTTGCGGATGCGGAATTATCGCCGGATTGCCGGCAGATGCCCAAAGCCCGCGCAGGGGACGGACGGCAAATGTGAACGAGTTCACAGAACTATTGCGCGCGCCTTTGTACATTGGCTGCGTGTTCAAACCCACCGAGCCGAGGCCCCAGATGAACTTCAACCGTCGCAGTTACCGTGACGATCTGTTGTTCGTGGTCGCCCTGCTGGTGCCAGCCGTCTTCGCCGGCGCCCGCTACGTCGAGTCCGAACTCCAGATAGTCCAGATCGAACAGGCCCAGTCTCAAGGTCAAGGTGCGTTGGCGGCGGTCGACGCGCGGCGGCAGCTGCGCGTCGCGTACGCCGAGCGTCGTGGCCGCTGAGGCCCTCGCATACGCAGCGCTACGACGATTGGAAAGCACCCAGGGCGCCTGCCGGAACCGGACTCATAGGGAGCCAGCCATGAACTCGACGTATCGACCGAACACCGAAACGCTTGAACCGTTCAAGGCCAAGCGCGCAGATCGGGCCGGCTTCTGCCCGCCGGCCGTCCATCTTGGGCTCGAAGTTGACGCCTCCGGGCTGGCGCCGGTCGTCGAGCGGACTGGCAACAAGAAGCTGTTTTGCAGGTTACCTCGGCCATTACAGGTGGCCCTGCAGGCGCATATGAGCTGCGGTGAACCATCTCCAGATGGCTGAATCTGTTCGAGGAAGATTCGAAACGACGTGGGGCGACGATGGCGCTGTCGGTCACCGAGATAGTGGTGATGAGTCGGCTGCTGGACGACGCACTGCCGCTGGATAAGGCAGGAAGGCGCCGCTGGCTGGAGCAGCTCGCCCCGGAACACCGAGAGCTGGCACCGGCGCTGAGTCAGGCGCTGTTTCCGCAAGACGACACCCGCTCCGGCTCGATCCTGCTGGATACGCTGCCGAAGATGGGGGCCGGCTCCGGCGCGCAGGCGGTGTCGGGAAGCGGCCTGAAGCCGAGCGAGCGTGTCGGCCCGTACCAGCTGGTGCGCCTGCTGGGCGCCGGTGGCATGGCCGAGGTGTGGCTGGCGCAGCGCGCCGACGGCGCCTTCAAGCGCGAGGTGGCGTTGAAGGTGCCGATGCTGTTGCGGCTGCGGCCGGATCTGGCGCAGCGCTTTGCGCGCGAGCGCGAGATCCTGGCGAGCCTGGAGCACGTCAACATCGTGCGTCTATATGACGCCGGGGTCACCTCGGATGGCCTGCCGTATCTGGCGATGGAGTACGTGCCGGGCCAGCCCCTGACCGACTGGTGCGATGCACGTCGGCTGGGGTTACGGGAGCGCATCAAGCTGTTCCAGCAGGTGCTGGATGCGGTGCAGTACGCGCATGCGCACCGCGTGATCCACCGGGACCTGAAGCCCTCGAACATCCTGGTAACACCGGCGGGCCAGGTGCGGCTGCTCGATTTCGGGGTGGCCAAACTGCTGACCAGGCAAGACGAGCAGCACGTGCAGCTCACGCAGCTGTACGGGCGGGCGCTGACACCGGAGTACGCGAGCCCGGAGCTGTTGCGCGGGGAGCCGCTCGATACGGTGAGCGACATCTACTCGCTGGGGGTGGTGCTGTACGAACTGTTGACCGGCAGCCGTCCGCGCCAGATCAAGGCAAGCGTGTCGGCCGTGGAGCTGGAGCAGGCGATCGCGACGGCCCGCATCGAGCGGCCCAGCACGCAGCTGGCGGTGGAAGCCGGGCCGGCTCGGGCCACGACGCAGCACAAGCTGGCCCGACGCTTGCGCGGAGACCTGGACGCGATCGTGCTCAGGGCGTTGTCCAAGGAGCCGCAGAAGCGCTACGCCTCGGCCTCAGCGCTGGCCGACGACTTGCAGCGGCACTTGAGCGGCGAGCCGGTGGAGGCGCGGCCCGATAGCCTGCTGTATCGGGCGGGCCGATCCGTGCTGCGGCACCGCACCGGCATCGCTGCAGCCGCGTTTGCCGTCCTGGCTGCCAGCTGTCTGGCGCTGATGGGGGCACCGACGCCAATGCCACAGGACGCGGGCGCAAGGGCGGTGAGCGTCAGCGACAAATCGATCGCGGTGCTGCCGTTCGTCGACATGAGCGAGAAAAAGGACCAGGAATACTTTGCCGACGGCATGGTCGAGGAAATCCTCAATCTGCTTTCGAAGGTGCCCGAGCTGCACGTGCCGGCACGGACTTCGTCGTTTTACTTCAAGGGCAGGCAATCGACGATCGCCGGCATTTCCCATGCGCTGGGCGTTGCGCACGTGTTGGAGGGCAGCGTGCGCAAGTCGGGCAACCATCTGCGCATCAGTGCACAGCTTGTGCAGGCCGACAACGGCTATCAGGTGTGGTCGGAGAGCTATGACCGAAATCTGGACGACGACATACTCAAAGTGCAGGACGAGGTCGCGAGCGCCATCGTGGCGGCGCTAAAAATATCGCTGCTCGCCGAAGGCGCGTCCAAGGACGGCGCGGATCACAGCCCGTAGCCGAAAGACACGATGATGGCTCTTGCCTTGTCGCCCTTCAGGAACTTCATCAGCGCTTCGGCAGCAGGCTTGCCGCGACCCTTCTCCAGGATCACTGCGTCTTGGCGGATCGGCTGATACAGATCGCTGGGCACGATCCACGCAGACCCCTCGGAAATCTTGCCGTCCTTGAATACCTGCGACAGTGCGATAAAGCCGATCTCGGCGTTGCCGGACGCAACGAACTGGTAAGCCTGCGTGATGTTTTCACCCTGCACCAGCTTCGGCTGGAGCGCGTCGAAGACACGGAGCGATTTCATGGCCTGGACAGCTGCCTCGCCGTACGGCGCGAGCGCGGGGTTGCTATAGGCGACGTGGGAAAAGTCCGCCCGCTTGAGTACTTCGCCCTTGTCATCCACCAGGCCGGGCTTTGCCGACCACAGTACGAGCTTGCCAATCGCGTAGGTCATCCGGCTTGCGTCAACCGCGTTGCCTTCGCTGGCCAGTTTCGCCGGCGTTGCCGCATCGGCTGCCAGCAACACCTCGAAGGGCGCGCCACTCTTGATCTGGGCGTAAAACTTGCCGGTCGAACCGAAAATGAGTTTGACTTTGTGGCCGATGTCTTTTTCGAATGCCGCGGCAATCTGCTCCATGGGCGCCATGAAGTTGGCAGCGACGGCGACCTGCACCTCATCGGCGAAAGCGGTGCCGACCGGAAAGCCGAGAATGACAAGCAGGAAGAATTTGCGAAGCATCGGTTTCATGGGAGTTCATCGCTACGATGGCACAAGGTTCACGGACCTGCTGCCAGTCAGCGACATCCTGGCGTCGGACCATAACGCGTTCAAGCGCACCCAACCCGTGGCCGGCGCCACCGACGGTTATTCGGAGACGCGAGAGGCGAAATCAGACGGCGCCCAGCAGCTTCGCGGCGCGGGACACCGCTTCCGGCTTCACCCAGAAAATCGCGCCGTAGCGTCCGGCGCCGCTGCTGACCGCATCCATCGCGGTGACGTTGATCTTGGCGCCGGCGAGCTTGCCCAGCGTCTCGCTCATCGCCCCGACCCGATCGTCGCCCTGCAACAGGAATGCGGTTTTTCGCGCACTCAATTTGAGCTTCAGCGTCTTGGCCGCGAGTTTGAACGAGGCGGAATCTTCAGGAACGAGATCGAGCTGCCCCTTGCGCGCGCTTGGAAAACCGGAAAACGCAAGCAGATTGATGCCTTGCGCGGCGAGCCCAGATAGAACCTTGGCGCCCTCACCCGGCTTGTGAGCCACCACGACGTAGTAGTAATCGACCTTGCGGATGGTGTCGCTCATGTTGGCTCCTTTCGAGGCGATCGGACGTGTGTCGTGGTAAAAATTTCTGAGGCCAGGCTGCGGACGCCGATTATCCGCTCTCCGGGCGCAGCCCAAGGCTATAGCGCAGAAGTCTCATCCAGGCCGATCGGCCGCAGCGTTCCAGTCAGCGTCTGGTTCCCGAGCGTCAGATAGACCTCTCCACCACTGAACGACAGCGCGAATTTCATCCGGCGTTGCAGCAGCGGCGTCCATTCGGCCAGCAGGTCCCGGTCGACCTCGATCAGCGTCAGGGATTCGGCCCGATGGATGCGCTCGCCGGCCAGAGTCCTGCGCAACTGCTCGGCGGGTTTGTGCGTGTAAACGGCGACGCGCGGGGCCGCCTTGCTGGCCCGATGCACGCGCGCGGCATCCGGAACGCCAATGTCGATCCAGGCGAGCAGCGCTCCGGTCGCATCGCGCACGTGAATGGCCGGCTCATCCGGCGTCGACAGTCCCGCCGAAAACCCGATGCCCGGCGCGAGCTCGCGGCAGTAGGCCAACACGCGGGTCGCCAGGAAATCCGGCGCTTCCGACGGGTGGCGGGCCACCCGCAGGTTCAGGCTTTCATAAACGTGCCGGTCGGCATCGGCCAGGTCGATGTCGAAGGTGTAAATCGTTGCGTTCAGGGCCATGGCCGCATGATGCCGTAGCACAGCCGAACGGCCCAGGTTAGATTGCAGCTTGTGCAGTGGCGGGTGGCCCCTGGTCGGCATCGGCCATTCGTTAGAACATGGGCGCGGGGTCGCAGCATGAAATCACTGGGCAAAAAACCGGCAGGCGCGCGCCTGGAGCGCATCAAGGCTTCGCCGCTCTGGGTGGGTGATCGGTTCCGCAACGTGCAGCCGGTCATCCCAGGGTTGCGCGACCCGAACGCGTCGATGCCGACGCTCGGTGAGTTTCTGTGCGGTGGCGAGCGGCGCGTGCCGCGAGGGCCGCTGCCATCGATGAACCCGCTCGAAACCTGGGCCAGGCCGCCCGCCAGCGGCCTTCGCGCCACGTGGCTCGGCCATTCAACGGTGCTGATCGAGGTCGAGGGCCTTCGAGTGCTGACCGATCCGGTTTGGGGGCCGCGCGCGTCGCCGTCGCGGCTCGCCGGCCCCAAGCGCTTCCAGCCCGTGCCCGTTCGCCTTCGCGCGATGCCGCCGGTGGACCTCGTGATCGTGTCGCACGACCACTACGACCACCTCGACTATCCGACGATCCGCGAACTCGCCAGGAGCAGCGTGCCGTTCGTGACTTCGCTCGGAGTCGGCGCGCACCTGGAAGCCTGGGGCGTGCAGCCTGAGCGCATCGTCGAGCTCGACTGGTGGGAATCTCACCAGTTGCCGAACACCGGGGTCACGGTAACGGCCGCGCCATCGCAGCACTTTTCCGGGCGCAGCCTGAAAGACCGCAATGCGACCTTGTGGTCCTCGTTCGTCATCCGTGCGCGGCGGCACGCGGTGTTCTTCAGCGGCGATACGGGCCTCACGACGGAATATCAGGCGATTCGCGAACGGCTCGGTCCGTTCGATCTCGTGATGCTGGAGGTGGGTGCCTTCCATCCTGCTTGGGGCGATATCCACCTCGGACCGCAGAACGCCCTGAAGGCACTGGCGCTGCTCGGCGGCGGCCCCTTCCTGCCCGTGCACTGGGGCACGTTCAGCCTCGCGATGCATGCCTGGGACCAGCCTGCCGAGGCCTTGTTGGAATTGGGTCCGCAAGCGGGTGCGCAACTCGTGATGCCGCGCCTCGGTGAACCGGTCGAGCCGGCGCATGCGGAAGACGTTGAGCCATGGTGGCGCCTCGTGGACACGATGGCGCCGGCACCGGAGCACGACGGCCCTGTGGCGACCACATTGCCGCGGGCGATGCCGTGGCCGATCGACTAGGAGATGCACTAATGAGCCACAACCTCGCTTCTGTCTGCGACCTGTGCTCAGGGCCCCCGCGCGACGGGGGCCCGCAGGATCAGCGGACCCGACCTTCTGCTTGTGCCACGAGCCAGCGCGTCGAGGCCTGGTTTTCGAACGCAACCGACGACACCTGGGCCTGCGCGATCTGGGTCATCTGGCGGTCGGACTCGACGTAGCGGGCACCGGCGAACATCGCAGGCACCAGCAGGGCGATCAAGAACAGGGCGTCTTCTCGGTGGCTGCGGCGGTTCATGTTCATTTTGGGCCTCGGTGGAGTGGGTTCGGTACAGCGCGATCAGTGACTGCACTGTGCGCTCGATCGGCGGCCGACGACAGTGCCGAAAGTCACCCGGCCCGAGGGAGCTGTCAGATCGGCAGCAGGCGGGTGATTGCGAGGAAGAAGCAGGCGCTGCCGGCAACCACGCAAAGATGCCAGATGGAGTTGCTGAACGGGAGGCGATGCCACCGATAGAAAAGGAGGCCACCGGTATAGGTCAGGCCCCCTGCAATCATCCACAAGCACGGGACAGTTCCGGCCATTTCGTGCAGGGGCACGCTCCAGCCGAGGCCCACCCAGCCCATCGCGAGATACAGGACGATGGCGATGCGCCGATAAAGCGATTCACTTGCGAGGCGCACAACGATGCCGCAAATGGCCAGGGCCCAGATCGATGCGAGCAGTGGCACGCCGTCGTGATGGCGCAAGGGCAGCAACGCAAGCGGGGTATAGGTCCCGGCGATCAGGACGAAAATGGTGCAGTGGTCGATCTGTCGCAAGACCGTCCTGACGCGTTCGTTCTGTACGCCGTGATAGAGCGCGGACGTCAGGAAGGCCACGAACAGCGAAGCGCCGTAGACGACCAGCGCCGTAACCCCCAGGGCGTCCTGTCGGGGCCAGGCTCGCGCGACCAGGTAGGCCAGGCCCAGGGCGCTTGCGGCTGCGGCGCCGCCCTGGATTGTGGCACTCGCAACCTCTTCCCTCAGTGGCCGAACCTGCACCCAGATGCTGGCCCGGTGCTCGATCCTGTCTTCTGCTTCGACAAAGTGCGGTACCACTGGGAGTAACTCACGGAGCGGTGACGAACTGCCTCGCTCAGGCTTTTTGCAGTGCCTCGCGCAGAGCGAGCGCGCCCCTGCCGATGAAGAAGATGGCCAGGCCGTGGAAGGCGACCGGCATCCAATCCTGGACGTTGAGATAAATCAGCGCGTCGAGCGAGTAGACCACCAGGCCAACGTAAAACGCCCAGAGTTTGCCGCGCGAGGCCTGTGAGCCCATCCAGAGGAAAAAGCCGATCGCAATGGCGTCGATCACGAAGCCGACGGACTTGCTGTTGGCGAACAGCACGTCGGACAGCGCGGTGATGCCAAGGCCCACCACGAAGCTGCCCTTGCTTCCGGTCTGGAACATGACCACGTTGACCAGCGACAGCCCGGCAATCCACCAGAACCATCGCGCGGCCGAGCGGATGGCCGGGCTGGTCAACGCCACCTCGCCGGCCGTGGGCTGGCCGGGCACCGGCGCCTGGGGACCGGCGGGATCGCTCATTGAACCCCCTCCGATTTTTTCTGGTGTTATCCAGGATATCGGATCCGATCCCCTGCCGCCACTCAGAGTTTGCCAAAGCGGTCGCGCCCCGACCCACCAACAAGGCTTGAACGGGTCGGGGGTCCGCCCGAAGGCAAGGAGGCGGTTTCGCTATCGGGCGGCCGGCCTTGAAAAGAGCTTGTTGGCCGTCTCGGCGATCAACCTGCCCTGGAAGCGCGCGCCTTCCAGCTCGATCGCGCTGGGCTGGCGCTGGCCCTGGCTGCCGGCGATCGTGGTGGCGCCGTAGGGGCTGCCGCCGACGATCTCGTCGAGCGTCATCTGGCCTTGATGGCTGTACGGCAGACCGACCACGGTCATGCCGAAATGCAGCAGGTTCGCGATGATCGAGAACAGCGTGGCTTCCTGGCCGCCGTGCTGGGTCGCGGTCGACGTGAACGCGCCGCCGACTTTGCCGTTCAGGACGCCGCGCATCCACAGGCCGCCGGCCTGATCGAGGAAGCTCGCCATCTGCGATGAGACACGGCCGAAGCGGGTGGGAGTGCCGATGATGATCGCGTCGTAGTTCGCCAACTCGTCGACGGTCGCCACCGGCGCTGCCTGATTCAGCTTGAAGTGCGCGGCCTTTGCGACTTCCAGCGGGGCCGTCTCGGGCACCCGCCTCACGTCGACCGTGGCGCCGGTCGAGCGCGCGCCCTCGGCGATCGCGTGGGCCATCGTCTCGACGTGGCCGTAGGACGAGTAGTACAGAACCAGGACGTTGGACATCGCGACCTCCGTTCGAGTGGGCAGGATCGAGGCGTGATCGTAGTACGTGTAGTCGACCACGATTGCGCGATCATTGTTGTGAACCGAGCGAGCGTGAATGGGAACCAACCGCGCAGCCGGTGGGGTCGCGGTTCGCACAATCAGATACAGGTTTTTCCGAATGTGCACACACTGGGGGGGCCGACTGTCGCTGGAGGGGGTAGCATCATCGTGTCGAGCGCAGGACCGGGGGCTCGTATGACGCGCTTGCTTTCCGCACGACTCCGGGCAGGCCTGCTCGGTGTGGGGTGTTTACTGGTGGCGTCGTGCTACGACGACAACAGCTACAACTTCCCACCGTTCTGGCAGGGCGCGGGGGTCGTCGTTGCCGATTTCGACGGCGACGGCAAGCTGGACGTGGCGATCGCCCAAAGCTACATCAACGGACCGCCGCCACATACGGGCTACGTGGCGATCTATCTGCAGACGGCGCCCGGCACGTTCGCTGCGCCGGTGCGCTATCGAGTCGGCCCCGATCCCTGGGCGCTGGCGGCAGGCGACCTGGACGGAAGTGGCCACGTAGACCTGGTCGCCACGCTTCCAAGCACTGCGCCGGGCGTGCCCGACAGCGGCGCGATTTCGATTCTGCGGCACGACCCCAGCCACCCAGGGGCGTTCCTGACCGCCCAGACGATGGGTACGGCAGGCGGGGGCGACGCGGTTGCGATCGGAGACGTGACCGGAGATGGGCACGCCGACATCGCGGTCGCCGACGGCCCCATCAGCGACGCGCACGCGATCCTGTTCGTTCAAAGCGCAACGAGCCCGGGTACCTTCTCCGCGCCGGTTTCGCTCAGCCTGGGCGCCAATCGAGGATCGAACGATGTCGCCATCCATGACATGGACGGGGACGGGCGCGGCGACATCGTGCTGGCGACGACCGATGGCATCGCGATTCTGTACGACAACGGCGCCGGCGGTTTCCTGTCTCCGGTGCTGCTGCCGGCCGGAATCAACCCGCAGGGTATCGCGGTGGCCGACCTGGACGGGGATTTGCGGCCGGACATCGTGGTGGCCAACGCGGGCTATTCGCCGTTTGGAGGGTCCGGCGGGGCCAGCGTGACAGTTATGCGCCAGATCGTCGCAGGAAGCTTTGCGGCTTCCAGCATCACGGTGCCCGACGGGGCCGTGCAGCCGGTCATCGCCGATCTGGACCACGACGGGCTGCCGGACATCGCCGTGTTGTCGTTCGGCTTCCAGGGGTTCAATACGCCGTCGCAGGTTTCAGTGCTGCTGCAGACGGCTAGCAGCCGTGGCAGCTTCAGCCTTGCGCACACCTACAACGCGACCACGTCGAGCAACTTCATGGCCGCCGGCGACGTGAACGGCGACGGCTACACGGACCTGGTCTTGAACAATCCGCCCAGCGTGATGCTGCAGCAGACCGCGACGCCTGGGACCTTCGCGCCCCCGGCCGGGCTGTAGAAGAAGCCGGCCGCGCCTCGGCGGCCGTCAGGCATGTTCGACCGGCAATCCCGAATCGTGCCAGGCGAGCATTCCGCCCTTCAGGTTTGAAACGTCTTCGAAGCCGAGGCTGGTCAGAATAGCCGCCGCGGTCGAGCTGCGCACTCCGGAACGGCAGACCACCACGATCCGGTTCTCCTTGCCCGATCCCAGCTCGGAGGCGCGGGCGGCCAGAGTGCGCAACGGGATCAGCAGCGCCCCGGGAATGTGGCCGAGCTCGCCGCGGAATTCGCTGTCTTCGCGCACATCGATCACCTGCGGCGGCGGCTGGCGCGCCAACATGTCGCTCAAGGCGCGCGACGGTATCTGACGTACCTCGTTCAGTTGAGCCAGCGTCGGAAACCTCAGCACATCGTCGTCCAGCGCCGATTGATTCGGTTGCAGCACCTCCTGGATCCGATCCGGCAGCGGCAGCTGCAAGCTGGCCATCAACGCCACGTAGCCCTCGCGGGTCTGGCCCGCCAGCCGGGGATTGAAGCGCCGCTCGTCGCCGATCGTGGAGGCGGCGTTGCCGCGATAGTCGTGTGCAGGCAGTACGACCGTATGGTCCGGCAACGCGAACAGCCTTCCGACGATGCTGTCGTACTGGGCCGCGGCGTCGCCGCCGAAAAAATCAGCGCGTCCGGTGCCCCTGATCAGCAGCGTGTCGCCGGTGAATACCGTATCGCCCACCACGATGCTGACGCTGTCCGGCGTATGTCCGGGCGTTGCCAGAAAGCGCAGCGCCAGTGTTCCGAGCGTCAGCGTGTCGCCGTCCGAAACATGGCGGTCGACCCTGGGCGCGGGCGCGCTGCGGTGCATCAGCACCGCGGCCCCCGTCAGGTCCCCTAGCTCGAAGCATCCGGTGCGATGATCGGCGTGGGTGTGCGTGTCGATGAGCGCTTCAAGCCGCAGTTCCAAATAGGCGAGCATCGCAAGATAGCGGTCGATGTGATCGCGGACCGGATCGATCAGCACCGCGACCCGATCGCGCTCACAGGCGACCAGATAGGTCTTGCATTTGCTTCGGTTCAGCTCCCTCAGCAGCATCGGCAGGTTCTTCGGCTGCGCGGATTATCCGCCATCGGCGGTCAGAACCCTCACCCCGGCAGGGAGCTAAACGATAATCGGCATTGTGAGGATCGGATGACATTGTTCAGCGTCACCGGCGCCGAACTGGCATTCGGTGCCACGCCGCTGCTCGATCAGGCCGCGCTTTCCATCAGCGCCGGCGAACGGATCGGGTTGATCGGGCGCAACGGCAGCGGCAAGAGCTCGCTGCTGGCCGCGATCGCCGGCCGCCTGGTGCTGGACGATGGCGAGCTGCGCGTACGCGACGGCCTGCGCATCGTGACGGTCGAGCAGGAGCCCGCTGTGCCGGCCGCCGCATCCTTGCGCGCAGCCCTGGTGGTGCGCGGCGGCCTGTCCGAATCGCACGACGAGCGCGAGCGCTGGCGGGTCGAGGCAAGGCTGATCGAGCAGCTGCACCGGTTCGGGCTTTCCGAGCAGCTCGACCCGTCGCGTCTTTCCGGCGGTGAGCGAAAGCGCGCCACGCTCGCGCTCGCGTTTGCGTTCGAAGCGGACCTGCTGCTGCTGGACGAGCCGACCAATCATCTGGACATCGACGGCATAGAGCATCTGGAAGCGCTGCTGACACAGGAGCAGCGGGGCGGCCGGGCGGCGGTCGTGATCACGCACGACCGCCGTTTTCTCGACCGCGTGGCGACCCGGATCGTTGAGCTGGATCGAGGGGTGTTGCGCTCGTACCCGGGCAATTTTGCCGCCTACGAGGCGCGCCGGGCCGAGGAGCTCGCCACCGAAGACCTGGCGCGGCGACGCTTCGACCGGTTCTGGGCGCAGGAGGAAGCGTGGATCCGCAAGGGCGTCGAGGCTCGGCGCACGCGCAACGAAGGGCGCGTGGCGCGACTGGAGCGGCTGCGGCACGACCGCGCCGAACGCCGCTCCCGGCTGGGCGAGGTTCGAATCCAGATCGATGCGGGGGCGCGTTCTGGCCGCCTGGTGGCGGAATTGCGCGACGTCGGCAAGCGTTTCGGGCAACTCACCCTGGTCGAGCGCCTCTCGATGCGACTGATGCGCGGCGACCGACTGGCCCTGATCGGACCTAACGGCGCGGGCAAGAGCACCCTGGTGCGTCTGCTGCTGGGCGCCCTTGCGCCCGATACCGGCTCGGTACGACTGGGCACCAAGCTGCAGATTGCTTATTTCGACCAGCTGCGCGAGCAGCTCGATCCGGATCGGACGCTGGCCGAGACCATCGCGCCCGGGTCCGACTGGGTCGAGATTGCCGGGGTGCGCAAGCACGTGACCGGCTACCTCGCCGACTTCCTGTTTTCGCCGCAGCGCGCGCAGGCCCCGGTACGCACGCTGTCGGGGGGCGAGCGCAATCGTCTGCTGCTGGCCCGGCTGTTTGCGCGTCCGTCCAATCTGCTGGTGCTCGATGAGCCGACCAACGACCTGGATATCGAGTCGCTGGAGCTGTTGGAGGCGTCCTTGGCCGAGTACGCCGGAACGCTGATCCTGGTCACGCACGACCGCGCGTTCATGGACAACGTGGTGACGCAGTCGCTCGTGGCCGAGGGAGGCGGTGCGTGGAAGGAGTACGCAGGCGGCTACTCGGACTGGTTGGTCCAGCGGCCCTCCTTCGCGCTGCGCGCTTCGGAGGGCTCGCCCGCCGCGGGTCGCGAGCAACCCGCGGCTGGCTCGGATGCGCCGCCGGGCGCTGCGGTGCCGCCCAAGCGCGCGCGGCAGCGCCTGTCGTACATGGAACGGCGCGACCTGGACGGCCTGCCGGCCCAGATCGAGTCGCTCGAAAAGGAGGAGCGCGAGCTGCACAGCAGCATGGCAACGGCCGACTACCACCGGCGTGGGGCCGCGCAGATCCAGCAGGACCGCGCGCGCCTGCAGGCGATCGAGGCCGAACTGACCCGGTGCTTTGCGCGCTGGGCCGAACTGGAGGCGCGCGACGTCAAGACCGGCCCATAATAGAACTATCGAATCCGGGAACGCTAAGGTCGATTCGAAACGGAACGGGTCGCGGACCAAGGCAGCGCGAGAACCCACATGAAAACGGCGCTGGGTCGAGTCGGATGCATCGTGCGGTCCGCCGCCGTCGCACTGGCGGTGTGCTGGGGCTGGTTCATTCCTGCACATGCGCAGACTCCGCACGTGGTCGTGCTGGTGCTCGACGGCATGATCAATCCGGCCACGGCCGAATTCTTCTCGCGGGGCCTGGCGCAGGCTCAGGCCCAGGGCGCCTCGCTGGTCGTGCTGGAACTGGATACGCCGGGCGGGCTGGACACGTCGATGCGCGCAATGATCAAGGACATCCTGAACTCGACCGTTCCGGTGGCCACCTGGGTCGGTCCGACCGGGGCACGCGCCGCCAGCGCGGGAACGTACATCCTGTATGCGAGCCATATCGCGGCGATGTCGCCGGCGTCGAATCTGGGCGCGGCCACTCCGATTGCGATCGGCACGCAGCCGCCCGACCCGGGCGGCCAGTCGCCCGCGCCCGGGCGTTCCGGCGGCGTTTCGGGTCCGGTCGATACGCTGCACGAGAAAGCGGTCAATGACGCGGCCGCTTTCCTTCGCAGCCTGGCGCAGCTGCGGGGCCGCAACGCGGAATTTGCCGAGCGCGCCGTGCGCCAGGCGCACAGCATGTCCGCGCAGGAAGCCCTGCGTGCCGGCGTCATCGACCTGATCGCCAGCGACGTGGACGATCTGCTGCGCAAGCTGGACGGGCGCCAGGTCGGGTTCGGTGCGTCCAAGGTGCGGCTCGCGCTCGCCGGCGCCGAGGTCCAGACGGTGCGGCCGGACTGGCGCATCGGGGTGCTGGCGGTACTGTCGAACCCCACCGTGGCCCTGGTGCTGATGATGCTGGGCGTCTATGGCCTGTTCATCGAGGTCGTGCATCCGGGCGCTGCGCTTCCCGGCGTCGCGGGCGGCATCTGCCTGTTGCTGGCGCTTTATGCGCTTCACCTGTTGCCGGTGAATTGGGCCGGGGTCGGTCTGATTCTGCTGGGGGCCGCGTTGATGATCGCGGAGGTGTTCCTTCCGACCTTCGGAGTGGTGGGCGTGGGCGGCATTGTGGCGCTGGTGGTCGGCGGGATGATGTTGATCAACGGGGACGCCGGCGCCGCTGCGATCCCGTTCCCGTTCCTGGCCGGCGTGGCCGCCGTCAGCGCTGCGATCATCTTCGGGTTCGGCAGCTTCGCCGTGCGTGCGCGGCGCCGCCCGGTGGTCAGCGGGCGGGAGGGATTGGTGGGCGCCGGGGGCGTGGTGACCTGGGTGGACGAGGAGGGCGCCTGGGCCCAGGTGCAGGGCGCTTCCTGGCGGGTGCGCAGCCGCGAAGCGCTGGCGGCGGGAACGGCGGTGCGAGTCGAAAAGGTTGACGGACTGACGCTCGAGGTGAGTGCCGCCGGACAGCCACGGAGCTGACGATGTTCTTCGAAATGCAATTTGGCGTCGGGCTGGGGCTGCTGCTGGTCGTCGTGCTGGCGGTCTCGGCGCTGCGCGTGCTGCGCGAATACGAACGCGGGGTCGTGTTCCTGCTGGGTCGGTTCTGGCGCGTGAAGGGGCCGGGCCTGGTGCTGATCGTGCCCGGCGTGCAGCAGATGGTACGGGTGGACCTGCGGGTCGTCACGCTGGATGTGCCGCCGCAGGACGTGATCTCGCGCGACAACGTGTCGGTCAAGGTGAGCGCGGTCGTCTACTTCCGGGTGGTCGATCCGCAGAAGGCGATCATCCAGGTCGAGAGGTTTCTCACCGCCACCAGCCAGCTGGCACAGACCACGCTGCGCGCGGTGCTCGGAAAGCACGAACTCGATGAGATGCTGGCCGAGCGCGAGAAGTTGAACCTGGACGTGCAACGCATCCTCGACTCGCAGACCGACGCCTGGGGCATCAAGGTCACCAACGTCGAGATCAAACACGTGGACCTGAACGAATCGATGGTACGGGCGATCGCACGCCAGGCCGAGGCCGAGCGCGAGCGCCGCGCCAAGGTGATCCACGCGGAAGGGGAAAAGCAGGCGGCGCAGGCGCTGCTGGAGGCGGCCCAGATGCTGGCGAAGCAGCCCGAGGCGATGCAATTGCGCTACCTGCAGACACTGACGCAGGTCGCCGGCGACCGCGGCTCGACGATCGTGTTTCCGATGCCGACGACGCTGTTTCAGGCGTTGATGGGGCGCACCGGCAAGGAACAAGCTTAAGGAAATAGACGGGCCTTCGGTCAGGATGTTCCGCGCAACATCGCACTCCGGACGCCTATACTGCTTCGATCGGAGGAGCGGAAACGCCGCAGCGCGAGCGACTAGCAAGATAAGCGACAGCTTGCGCAGGCCGGCGATCCGAGGGGATCGAACATGTGGCAAGAAAACGGCCGTCGTACGGGCGTGAGCGGGCGCGTTCGCCCCGTCGTTGCAACCGCGTTGCTCGTTGCCGCCTGTGGTGGAGGAGGAGGCGGCAGCAGCGGCAGCCCGACACCGATGCCACCGCCAACGCCGATGGTGGCGTCTTTCGCCGGGAATGTGGACGGCTATGGAAGCCTCGACGGCACCGGCGCCGTGGCCAGGTTCAATATGCCCGCGGGCGTCGCCGCCGACAGCGCGGGCAACGTCTACGTTGCTGATCAGGTCAACTCCACGATCCGCAAGATCACGCCGGCGGGTGCCGTAACGACGATTGCGGGAACGGCCGGCATCACGGGCCATATGGATGGCACGGGCGCTGCGGCGAGCTTTCTCAGCCCGCGCGGAGTCGCGGCGGACAGCGCGGGAAATGTTTTTGTGGCGGACAGCGGCAACGACACCATCCGCAAGGTCACGCCGACGGGCGTCGTAACGACTTTCGCGGGAACGGCGGGCGTTGGGGGCCACGCTGACGGCACCGGCGCAGCGGCGAGCTTTCTCACCCCGTTCGGCGTCGCGACCGACAGTGCCGGCAATGTTTTTGTGGCGGACAGCGGCAACAACACGATCCGCAAGATCACCCCAACGGCCGTCGTCACGACATTGGCGGGAACCGCAGGCTTTGCGGGCGGCGCCGACGGCACGGGCACTGCCGCGACCTTCAACAACCCATCCGCCGTTGCCACCGATAGCACGGGCAACGTTTTTGTGGCGGACACGAGCGGCAACAGGATCCGCAAGATCACGTCGGCGGCTGTCGTGACCACATTCGCAAACGGTTTTATTCAGCCCAACGGCGTCGCCACCGACGGCGCCGGCAATGTATATGTGTCAGACACCGACAGTGCCACCATCCGGAAGGTGACGCCGGCTGCGGTAGTGACGGTCTTTGCCGGTACCCCAGGCGTTGCGGGGCACTCAGACGGCTTGGGCGCTGCGGCGAGTTTCTATCTCCCGCTGGGCGTCGCGACCGATAGTTCGGGCAATGTTTTCGTGGCGGACGGGGTCGCCGGTACGATCCGCAAGATCACACCGGCAGCCGCGGTGACCACCCTCGCTGGCACGCCAAACACCTTTGGCGGCGCGGATGGTGCGGGTGCGGCAGCCGCTTTCTATTTCCCTGCCGGGCTTGCCGCCGACAGTTCAGGCAACGTCTACGTGGCGGACGCCGCTAACCAAACCATTCGCAAGATCACGCCAGCGGGGGCGGTGTCCACACTTGCGGGCACCACCTACGCTTTGGGCGCCCATGACGGCACCGGATCAGCAGCCAGGTTCTACAATCCGTCCGGAGTTGCCACGGATACGGCAGGTGATGTCTACGTGGCGGATACGTTCAACAACACGATCCGCAAGATCACGCCGTCAGGGGTCGTGACGACCTTCGCCGGTACAGCCGGTCCTTTGGGAGGCATTGCCGATGGCACGGGCCCGGCGGCGAGTTTCCGCAACCCGTTCAGCGTCGCGACCGACAGCGCCGGCAATGTCTACGTGGCCGATACATTCAACAACACGATCCGCAAGATTACGCCGACAGCGGTCGTGACGACTTTCGCCGGTAACGCCAGTCTTGTGGGAGGCTCCGCCGACGGAACGGCCTCGGCAGCAACTTTCAACGGTCCTATTGGCGTTGCCACCGACAGCGCCGGCAATGTCTACGTAGCGGACTACACGAACAACACCATCCGCAAGATCACGCCGGCGGCCGTGGTGACCACGCTGGCCGGAACGGCGGGCGTTGCCGGTTCGACCGACGGCACGGGCGCCGCGGCGCGATTCAATGGCCCAACGAGCGTCGTCACGGACGGCTCGGGAAATATCTATGTGGCCGATGGTCTGAATAGCACTGTACGCAAGATCACGCCTGGCGGAAGCGTGACCACGGTCGTGGGTAAGGCGAACGTCGGCAGCTTTGCGCCGGGCACCCTACCTGGACTGATCGGTCCGCCGTCCGGGCTCGCCCTTTATAAGGGCAACCTTTATATAGCAATCAACTGCGGCATTGCGATCGTGACCAACGTGCCGTGATCGCGGTGGCGGGCTAGCTGGCTACCGCCGCTCCACTCCTTCCGGATAAGGCGAATGTCGGCGAACGGGGTCGCGGGAAACCGAAGGGCCGGGATTCAGGCAGCGATGTCCAGGTATTTGACGTGGCTTGACGGCTGCGGCACCGGCACGCCGTCGGCCCGAAGTCCCTCGAGGTGAAAGGCGATCGCCGCTTGTATTTCGGCCTCGGCTTCCTGCACCGTCGCGCCTGTGGCCGCGCAACCCGGCAAATCAGGAGCATATGCCGCCATGGGGTGTCCGGCAGTGCTTGGGTGCCTGGGGCGCGCGTCGAGTCCGGCCCCGCAATGCCTGCAAACGAAGCAGCGGCGATTAGACGGCTGATTAGTCCAGACTCGGGTCCGGCGCCGGCAGCCTGCGCAGTTCGCGAATGACCGCCTGACGCCAGGCCGCGATCGCCAGCAGCAGCGTGGCGACCGCGCTGAATAGCAGCGTGGTGCGCAGCCCGAACTGCTCGGCGATCCAGCCACCGAACAGCGCGCCCGGACCGGCCGGAAGCAGGATCAGCCAGCGCATCGTGCTGGTCATTCGCCCCAGCATCGGCGCCGGGGTGACGGCCTGGCGCAGCGCCAGGAAGTTGATGAAGATGAACACGGCTCCGACGCCGTACAGAAACAGCATTGCCGCATACGCCACGATGCCGACCAGGCCGAGCGGGGCCAGCGCCAGCGTCAACCAGCCCAGCGCGCACACCGCAAATCCCAGCACCAGTGCCGGCCCCGGACCGATGTGCCGCACGATGCGGTTGCAGAAGGCGCTGGCCAGGATCGTTCCGGCTCCGAGCGCCACGTAACTCAGCCCCACCGCGCGTTCGGACAGCCCCAGCATCCGGGTGCCGAACAGGATCTGAATGGCCAGCGTGGCCTGGTAACAGAACTGCCAGATGCCGACGGCGATCGCCATCGTCGTCAGCAGTCGCCGGCGTGCCACGAAGTCCAGGCCGCCGCGCATCGACGGCCAGAACGCGGTTGGCGGGTGGCGCTCCTCGGGCGGAATACGGATCCCGCGCAGGATCAGCGCCGAGCCCACCATCAGCACGGCGTCCGCCAGCAGCGCCAGCGGCGCGCCGGTGAAGCGGATCAGCAGACCCGCCGCGCCCGGGCCCATCACCTCGGCGGTCGAGGAGGCCAGCGCGTTCCTCGCATGTCCCTCGACCAGGCGCTCGCGCGCAACCAGCTGGGTGAGCACGATCTGGCCGGCGCTGCCGGCCGTCGTGTTCACCGCGCCGATCGCGAACGCAACCACGTACAAAAAAGGCATCGACAGCAGGCCCATCCACCACGCGACCGGCACGCAGGTCACGGCGGCCGCGATCAGCACCTCGCCCAGCACGTAGACCGGCAGCTTGCGCACCCGGTCGAGCCAGACGCCGCTCGGCAGCGACAGCAGTGCGAACGGAACGATTTCCATCGCGGTCAGCACGCCCATCTGCGTGGGCGATGCCTGCAGCAGCACGGCCGCGGTCAGCGGCAGCGCGAGCAGCGTCACCTGGGCCCCGAACGAGCTGATCAGGATCGACGACCACAGGCGCCGGTACGTGCGGTCGAGCAGCAGATCGTCGGGCCGCAGCGCAAGGCGCAGCAGCCCGCGATCGGCGCGTTGCGAGATCTCGGACGTGTTCATCAAGGCGGCGATAATGTCATCGACGGGGCGCCATGCGGGCGTCCGCAAGCAAGCCGTGCGGATTAGTAAGAAGAGGCGCCGTCCGTCAAAAACACCCCAGGCCGGCAACCATATATCACAACGATCGGGGAGCTTCGCAATGCAAATTCATCTTTTTATCGTGCGCTTGCTGGCCGCCCTAGCGTTGGGCGCGATCATCGGAGCCGAGCGCCAGTTGCGGCAGCGACTGGCCGGACTGCGCACCAACGCGCTGGTGGCGGCCGGCTCGGCGCTTTTCGTGCTGGTGACGGCATTGTCGGACGACCCGGAGGGCACCGCACGTATTGCTGCGCAGGTGGTCTCCGGCATCGGGTTTCTGGGCGCCGGCGTGATCATGCGCGAGGGCCTGAACGTGCGGGGGCTGAACACCGCAGCCACGCTGTGGTGCTCGGCCGCGGTCGGGGTTCTGAGCGGGCTGGGGCAGCTGGTCGAGGCCTCGGTCGGCGCGATCGCGATTCTCGGCGCCAACATCGTGCTGCGCGGCATGACCCAGAGAATCAACCGCCAGGACGTCAAGAGCGCCACCGAGTCGGAACACCGCTACCGGGTGACCGTGACGTGCCGCGAGGAGGACGAAGTGCGGGTGCGCACGCTGCTGCTGCACGCGGTGGCCGGCATGTCGCTGGTGCTGCAGTCCTTGACCAGCATCGACGTGGAAGATGCGCCGGGCCGGGTTGAGGTCAGCGCGGAATTGACCGCAACGCTGGGAAACCAGGCTCAGCTGGAGCAACTGGTGAGCCGGATCAGCCTGGAGACCGGGGTCACCTCCGTGCGCTGGGCAATCGTGAAGGAGGCCGGCGACTGACCCTCCTTCGCGCGCTGCGCGCGCTTCGGAGGGCGAGCCCTCCGAAGCGCGAAACGCGAAGGAGGGGGCGACCTATTTGAACGGTTCCAGGATGCTGACGTAGTTGGCGACCGCGGCCCCGCCCATGTTGAAAACGGCCGCCAGCCGCGGATCGCGCACCTGCATCTCGCCCGCCTGCCCGGTGAGTTGCATCGCGCACAGCGCGTGCATCGATACTCCCGTGGCGCCGATCGGATGCCCCTTGGCTTTCAGGCCCCCGGAAACGTTGACCGGGAGGCGCCCTTCCGGGGAGACGCTGCCGTCGTCCAGTACGCGTGAACCGGCCCCGCGATCGGCCAGCCCCATCGCCTCGTAACACAGCAGCTCGGCGATCGTAAAGCAGTCGTGCACCTCGGCCAGCGACAGGTCCTGAAGGCGGCAGCCGGCCGTTTTCAGCGCGGCGCTCCAGGCCCGGCGCGGGCCCTCGAACTCGCTCGCGTCGCGGCGCGACATCGGCAGCCAGTCGTTGACCTGCGCACGCGAGCGAAAACGCACCGCGCGGGCGAAGCTGCGAGCGGTTTTTTCGTCCGCCAGCACCAGCGCTACGGCGCCATCGGACACCAGCGAGCAGTCGGTCTTGCGCAGCGGATCGGCCACCAGCGGGTTCTTGTCCGACACCGTGTTGCAAAACTCGAATCCCAGGTCCTTGCGAACCTGCGCATAGGGATTGCGCACGCCGTTGTGATGGTTCTTGGCCGCGATCCGCGCCAAGGTCGCGCGGTGGTCGCCGTAACGCGAGAAGTACTGGCGTGCCATCTGGCCGAAGATGCCCGGGAAGGTCATTCCAGTGGCTGCCTCTTCCTTCACGTACGACGCGTTGGCCAGCACGCGCGTGACCTCCTCGCCGCCGACCGCCGTCATCTTCTCGGCTCCGACCACCAGAGCGATGCGGGCGCGGCCCGCTTCGATCGCGTCGCAGGCCGAGTAGACCGCGGCCGAGCCGGACGCGCACGCGTTCTCAACCCGCGTCGCCGGCTTCCAGCGCAGCGCCGGATCGGCATCGAGCACGAAGGACGAGCAGAAGTTGTCCGGCACGAAGCCGCCGTTCAGGTTGCCCAGCCAGGTCGCGTCGATGTCCTGGGCCGGAACCCCCGCATGTTCGATGGCCCGGCCGCTCACCGAGGCGACCAGCCCTTCCAGATCGAGGCCGTCGTGCCGACCGAACGGGCCGTGGGCCCAACCGACGATGCACACACCCATTGCGACTTCTCCCGCGGAGTCCTGCTAATAAATAGCTGCAGCGGCAAAGCTTACCGAATTCAGGCGCAGGCGATGGCATGGCAAGATGCGGGCTTGGCGGCCCGCCGGGGACCCGGGCCGGCACGGAGATCCGATGGCGACCCTTTCTGCGACGCGCATCCTGCCCGCTATGTGGATGCTTGCCGTCCTTCCATCGGCTGCCGAGCCCGGGACCGCCAGCGGATGAACTCCAGCAGCGATCCGCACACCGGCGCCGGCAAGGTGTTCCTTATCGGCGCAGGTCCTGGCGACCCCGAGCTGCTCACCCGCAAGGGAGCCCGCATCCTGGCTTCGGCCGATACCGTGGTGTTCGATCATCTGGTGGGCGAGGGCGTGCTGGACCTGCTGCAACCGGAAGCCGAGCGGATCTACGTCGGCAAGGAGCCGGGTCATCACGAGCTACCGCAGCCCGAGATCAACCGCCTGTTGATCGACCGGGCGCGGGCGGGCCGCTGCGTGGTGCGCCTGAAAGGAGGCGATCCCTTCGTGTTCGGGCGCGGCGGCGAGGAAATCATCGACCTGGTCGCCGCGGGCGTGCCGTTCGAAGTGGTTCCCGGCGTCACGGCCGCCAGCGCGGCGTCCGCTTATGCGGGGATCCCGTTGACGCACCGGGGCATCGCCCGGGTCTGTGTGCTCGTTTCGGGCCACCTGACCGATGGCCGCTGCGATCTGGACTGGGCCGCGCTGGCCCGTCCGGGGCAGACGATCGTCATCTACATGGGAGTGGCGGCGATCGGCATCATCTGCGAGCAGTTGATGGCGCACGGGCTGGACCAGGCGACCCCGGCGGCCGCGGTTTGCGACGCATCGGTCGGATCGCAGCGCACCGTGGTCGGCACGCTGGCAGACCTGGCCGCGCGCGTAGTTCGTGCGGAAATGCGGCCGCCGGCGATCGTGTTCATCGGTGACGTGGTCGCATTGAGGGACCGGTTGGACTGGTTCGGGCATTGAGCCCGGACCGGTTGCGCGCTGGGAATTCCGTCTTCACCTTGCTTCGTGTAAGGTAAGTGGGGACCGTACAAAATCGATCGTCGGGAGCGCTGCGCCATGAGCAACATCGAATCCGTTTTGCACGAGACACGAGTGTTCGAGCCGAGTCCCGAGGCCGTGCGCGACGCAGCCGTCTCAGGCATGGATGCTTACCGGGCCTTGTGCGCCGAGGCTGAGCGCAATCCGAGTGGGTTCTGGAGCCGGCTGGCCAAGGAAAACGTGCTGTGGCACAGGCCGTTTTCGCGCGTGCTGGACGAAAGCAAGGCGCCGTTCTATCGGTGGTTCGACGATGGCGAGCTGAATGCCTCGTACAACTGCCTGGATCGGCATCTGACGAACGGAAATGCCGACAAGACGGCGATCATCTTCGAGGCCGACGATGGTCGCGTAACCAAGATCACTTATCGCGAGCTGCACACGCAGGTGTGCCAGCTGGCCAACGGCCTGAAATCGCTCGGCTATCGCAAGGGCGACCGAGCGATCATCTATATGCCGATGTCGATCGAGGCAGTGGTCGCGATGCAAGCCTGTGCGCGGCTCGGGATCATACATTCGGTCGTGTTCGGAGGCTTTTCGGCCAAGTCGGTGCAGGAGCGGATCGTCGACGTAGGAGCTTCGCTGGTGATCTGTGCCGACGAGCAGATGCGCGGCGGCAAGCCGGTTGCGCTGAAGCCGGCTATCGACGAGGCACTCGCGCAGGAGGGCTGCGAGGCCGTGCGCAAGGTGGTCGTGTACCGGCGCACCGGCGGAAAGATCGCCTGGAACGCGGACCGCGACGTGTGGCTGCACGAGCTGATGGCGAACCAGCCGGCCAGCTGCGAGCCCGAGTGGGTCGGTGCCGAACACCCGCTGTTCGTTCTGTACACGTCCGGTTCGACCGGCAAACCGAAAGGCGTCCAGCACTCGACCGGCGGCTATCTGCTGTGGGCGATGCTGACGATGAAATGGACCTTCGATATCAAACCATCGGACGTGTTCTGGTGCACGGCCGACGTGGGCTGGGTCACCGGACACACGTACGTGTGCTACGGCCCGCTCGCGACCGGAACGACCGAGATCGTCTTCGAGGGCGTGCCGACCTATCCGGATCCGGGTCGCTTCTGGCGCATGTGTCAGGACCACAAGGTGAGTGTCTTTTACACCGCACCGACCGCAATCCGCTCGCTGATCAAGGCCAACGAGGCGGCCCCGACCACGCACCCCACCAAGTACGACCTGCGCAGCCTGCGGATCCTGGGAACGGTGGGCGAGCCGATCAACCCGGAAGCGTGGATGTGGTACTACCGCAATGTCGGCGCCTCGCGCTGCCCGATCGTCGATACGTTCTGGCAGACCGAAACCGGCGGTCACATGATCTCGCCGCTGCCCGGTGCGACGCCGCTGGTTCCGGGATCCTGCACTCTGCCGCTGCCGGGCATCGAGGCGGCGATCGTCGACGAGGCCGGGCACGACGTGCCGAACGGCCAGGGCGGCTTGCTGGTGGTGAAGCGGCCGTGGCCGGCGATGATCCGCACGATCTGGGGCGACCCGGAGCGGTTCAAGAAGTCGTACTACCCCGCCGAGCTGGGCGGCCAGTTGTACCTGGCCGGCGACGGCTCGATCCGAGACAAGAAGACCGGCTACTTCACGATCGTGGGCCGGATCGATGACGTGCTCAACGTCTCGGGCCACCGGATGGGAACGATGGAGATCGAATCGGCGCTGGTGTCCAATCCGCTGGTGGCCGAGGCCGCGGTCGTGGGGCGCCCGGATGATATGACCGGTGAGGCGGTGTGCGCCTTCGTCGTGCTGAAGCAGGCCCGTCCGACCGACGAGCAGGCCCCGGCGATCGCCAAGCAACTGCGCGACTGGGTCGCCAAGGAGATCGGACCGATCGCCAAGCCCAAGGACATCCGGTTCGGCGACAACCTGCCGAAGACCCGGTCGGGCAAGATCATGCGGCGCCTGCTGCGCTCGATCGCCAAGGGCGAGGAGATCAAGCAGGACGTGTCGACGCTGGAAAATCCGGCCATCCTGGATCAGCTGAACATCGTGCAGTAAACACTGGCCTGCCAGAGTTCGAGCAGTTGTAGCCCGCCTTCGCGCTGACGCGCTTCGTCGGGCAGCGTAGGCGGGCCGTTAGAATTGCGCGCCGATCGCGAAGGGAGAGATGGCCGAGCGGTTGAAGGCGCACGCCTGGAACGCGTGTATAGGTGAATAGCCTATCGTGGGTTCGAATCCCACTCTCTCCGCCACCCTCAAAGGGTACAGACCGGAGACATAGGTAACGGTCTCCGGCCGCTCATGGGCGCAGCTACGGCTGGCAGGCCGGCCGGTTTCGAATCATGGTTCGCCGAAGAGGGCGCCGGTCAGGTCGAAATTGATGATCGAGCCGACGATGCTCAGCAGGCCATAGAGAAGGCCGCTGAGGAGCCCGCCTTCGTTCAGGACGACGCCCTCGTTCAGCACCACGCCCTCGCACAGGACCAGGCCTTCGTTCAGGACCACCCCCTCGTTCAGGACCACGCCTTCGTTCAGCACCACCCCTTCGTTGAGCACCACGCCTTCGTTCAGCACGACGCCCTGGGTCAGCGTCGTGCCGCTGCCGGCGATCAGCCAGCCGGACAGCGAGGCAGTCGGGACGAACATGCCGGTGTTCGCCGCCAGGTCACTCCTGCCGGCCAGCGCGTCGGCCATGACCAGGCCGGCCGTGAGCAGAGTCTGGTTGGAGCCGGGCGTGTCGATAAAGCGCTGAACGTACGTGTTGGGCGGAATGGTCGAGCCGGACCAGTACACCGCCTGCCGGAAACGTACGATGCCGTCGGCCCAGGTGACGCGCGGATCGTAGATGGGTTGATACTCGGTGAATAGTGCCGGCTTGCTGACGATGTGGCCGCCGCCGGCGAACGCGATACGCGACCAGTTGAAGCTCGTGCCGTTGACCGTCGACGACTGCGTCGGCATCGACATGCCCGATGCAAGCATCGGGCTGCCCGCGCTGATCTGGCCGTTGTGGATCGCGGTGGCCACGTCCGTACGCAGCGCCTTGGCCAGTGCGACGGCGCCGTCCACGTTCAGCAGGCCCGCGCCCTGCTCGAGCAGATTGAATCCCGGCAGCGGCTGCGCCGTGTACTGCAGGATGGCCTTGATCAACGGCGGCGTGAGGCCCGGATTCGCCTGCAGCAGCAACGCGGCGGAGCCGGCCACGACTGGCGCTGCGACCGACGTGCCGGACAGCATCATCTGCGTCTGCGGGTAGATCTCGGGAATGTTCAGCGGAGCAACCAAGTACTTGTAGTAGGTGTTGGCCAGGTAGTTCCAGTTCGTGAAGAGGAGCAGCGTTTGAGTCATCGCGGCTCCCGAAACGACCTTGTTGCCCGGCGCGACGAGGTCGGGCTTGAGCAGATTGTCGTATTGGGTGACGCCGCTGGCGTTGACATACGAGCCGCGCGTCGGGCCGCGCGAGCTGAAGTGGTCCACCGTCTCGACGCTGCGCGACAGCGAGTTGTGGTAGTTCACGGCACCGACGGTGATCACCGACGGGTCGTCGCCAGGCGAGCTGATGGCCCCGTAGACCTCCTGGCCGCTCGTCGACAGGCCGAAATTGCCGGCCGCCACGACGACCGTGATGCCGGCTGCCGTCGCGCTGCGCGCGGCGGCGCACAGCGGATCTTTCTGCCAGGTCTGCGTCGACGACGACGCCAGGCTGAGGTTCATCACGCGGATGTTGTATTGCTTCGCGTGGTAGATAACCCACTCGATGCCCTCGATCGCCTCGCTGATCGTGCCGGCGCCGTTGCCATCGAGCACCTGGACGTCATAGATGTTTGCGTTCGGCGCGATGCCGGTCGTATCGGGCGTGCTTGACGAGTAGAACTTCGCGCGGCCCGCGGCGACCGATGCGACATGGGTGCCGTGGCCGAAGGGATCCTGGTTCGAGTTGTTGTCGTTCGCAATCGAGTTCTCGTATTGGATCTGCGCGAAGCTTCCCGGCATCGGCGACGTGGTGCTGTCGACGCCGGTGGTCCAGTTGGCGAGCGTCTGTTTCAGCATGGTGACGTTGCGCTGCACGCGCTTCTGGCCGAGCCCATTGCGGAACGCGTCGTGCGGCTTCATCACGCCGGAGTCGACGATCGCGATGCCGATCCCGGTGCCGTCCAGCCCGCTGTAGGAGGTCTTCGTGCTGTTGGTGCGGACGTTGCTCGTCAGTGTGCCGCTGATGGTTTCGAGCGTGCTCGCCGTGTGGTGGGTGCTTCGGTTCGGCGCGACGCTTACCACGTCGGCGCGCCGCGCCAACGCGTGGAGAACCGACGTGGGAACGTTCACCGTCAACGCATGTGTCGCGTCATGACGCTTCAGCACTGCGCCGCCGGCTTGCACCACAAAAGCCCGCAGATCGGTCATATCGGGATCGGCGGAGTCGCTCAGAAGCAGGGCTTGAACGAAGCGCCTGCCGTTCACGTCGCGCGCCCACTTGACTGCCGGCGTTGTCGGAGCGTGGATGGCCTCCAGCAGATCTTTCGCGAGTTCACCGCCTTGCGCGGGCGCGGTCGCCAGTGTTGCCACTGTGGCCAACGTGCCAGCCACGACGCGGGCAAAGCGGCGGCAAATTCCGCTTGGTTCGATCGAAACGGTGAATCGACTCGCGAAATTCATCTGCTGCCTCTTTCGTTGAATGGCGGCCGGCCCGTGATGGAAGCTGGCGTTCACCGATCGCAGGCCGCGGCGCAAGCCGGGCCATCCTCTCCCGGGTATACGGTATCTAGCGGTTAATCTTTAGGGCTGACCATGCCTGTCCCCGAAAAATTTGCGCAGCCGCGCCTTAACGTGCGGTTCCTCGCGGACGCGGGGATTTCACGCAAGACCGTCGACTTTCTGCGACGACCGCCTAACTGATTACGTTGAGTGGGAGGCTGCGGGAAAACCCGACGGATATGTGTGGGGCAGAAATTGGTCGCTGGCACAACATCAACAGCCTCTGGGATCGACTGCCCGAGGAGCTCCGAAAGACGCCGGAAGCGAAGTTCCTTTATGAGTTTGGTTGTGTGACCACGATGGATATCGTGGAGCTCATCTACCGGCCGATGGATCCCCAGGGACTTTCGAAAGACTACGAATTCAGCCGAAGCACGATGCACACGCGCTGGGCACAAGGGCTGGTCGACGCGCAGACGACGTTGCTCGCCTCGCCATGGCTTGCCCCGATGCCGCCCGAGGTCGGTGCGCGCACCTTTGATGTGCTGAAGGATCGCGCCTCCGAGGGGGGCCCCGGACACGGACGCTCGGGACAAGGGTCAACGAATGACTGGTGAACACAACAGGCTATAGGCCGATGCCAACGACACCGAAGAACCAGAATGCGGAAGTCAGCCACAACCCGGCCAGAATAGCGAACAGCGCGCCGCCGCCGAGCGGCAGCGCCCAGCCTGGGAAGCCGTTCGAGCGTACAACGAGGACCTTGGCGAGAAGGACGCCATAGAGGAATGACCCCAGCAACGAGTGAATGACGACGCGCGTGTCGTCCGTCCCGAAGCCGAGCAGGAACATGCAGTGGTAGGCCACCGGCAGTGTCAGCAGCATGGCGGTGCGCCCGGACCAGCGATGCACCAGATGGTAGAAGCGACCCTTCGGAGGGAAGCGAAGCAATTCATACATGCGCGATGCCGTCAGAAGCTGGACCAATGCCAGCAGCAACGCGGCCGTGATCAGCCATGCCTTCATATGCAGGGTGTCGCTAAAGAAGACGTGAGAGAAAGGAGTCTCGTAGGGGTCCCGGGCTGTCCTGCTGGCCACCAGAGCGACGGTGAGTGCGACGAACGCGAGCAGCACCGGAGGCAGCACGAGCAGCACTCGACTCGGAGCGGTGCGCGGGGTGGGACCGGAATCCTCGCTGATTGATTGACTGGGCATGATCGGTACCTCATCCAGGCCCCGGGGCCGGTCGGACTCTAGCGTGTGACAGCGTCGCGGTGCCGGAGCATCGACGAGCTTCGTCGCTTTCCTGGCGACGCAGCGCGCGATCTTCGAACAAGTGCTAGACAGGGGCTAAGAGGCTTTTATTCCCGCCATGGCTTGCCGCAGGCCGTTTCGCAGCCGCGGTGGGCAGGGCAGTCGGCGCAGCCGCCGGAACGGCTATCCGTTAATGACCGCGCGTTGCTTGATCAGATCGGCTCAAGCGAGCGAGGGCCAATCTGAGTCCCCGCCATCTGAGGGATAGCGCACGTGCAACGTGGCAACCTTGCCAGTTATCGAGTGAACCGCCGCGTAGCACGTCGATGTGAGAAAGAAGAGTGCGGTCAACCAGAAGGCCGGTGGTCTCACTCGCTTACCTCCGATGTTTCATCACACTGCGTCGCGCTGCCCGCGAGCGGTCGGACCGGACACATGGATGCAGTCGGTCTGTACCTAAGACATAGGTAACAACCTCGGGTCATCCCCCGAAAATGCGACGCTGCGTTCGGGAACCTCAGCGTTTGTGGTCGTCGCAGCCCGCGCCATCGACAATCGCTGTCAGCAGACCACCCGCCGCGGTCAGGGCGCGGCTGTAGCAGTGGCCCTCCGGGTCGGAGGTGAAATACCGCTGTGAGCCCGACTGCCCCACCTTCGTCGGATACGTGTCGGTCCACTCGCCGGAGTTGGAGACGACGCTCCTCTTGTCGCCGTCGGAGTCAAGTCGATCGTAGGCCTGGCTGATCCTGCCGACCTGCGTAAAGGTTGCGCTGGGAGGGATGCTCAGGTCCACCTCGAGCGGCCAGGACATGCGTGTGGTGCTCTCGCGAGCATCGTCATGGTCACCGCCGCGAACTTTGGTCGACGAACGGATGTTGGTGGACTGGGTGATGTTCTGCACGTACGCCACTGGCGCCGACGTCGGTGACACGAACTGTTGCACGTTCGAGAAATCGATCTGCTGGCTGATTTCCGTCTCCACCCGCCCCTGCGAGGTCTTCGCCCATCCCGACAGAACGAACCTGCGCGACGACGTCGTGCTCACCGTTCCGCTGACCGTCCCGTCCGCCGACGTCGTCAGCGCCGGCGTTACCACCGGCGCTGGCGCGCCGATGGTGTTCTCGGTGAGTTCCCCGGTGACTTGCGTCGCGTCGTGATCCAGGTACAGAAGCAGCGTCGCGGTGGTCTGGAAGTACTGGCTGTTGTTTGTGACGTTGACTGCAAATCGGTGCGGCCGGCCGTCGCTCAACAGGCCGGCGAAAGGCGTCACATCGAGGCGATAAGGAACAAAGTTCAAAGCCTGCGGCGCAGGAATTGGCCGCCAGAAGTAGGGGTCGATGCCACCCGTGAAGATCCAGGGGAAGATCGGCACGACACCGGCCGGCTGCCCGTCGATGCTGAGCTGGCCCTCTCGGAAGGCGGTGCCTCCACAGGCCTGCAGCGCGCCGGTGAGATCGCTCGGGACGCAGGTGTACCAGAACTCGTCGTTCGCGCCCTGGTGCTGCAGGACGACATCGAAAAATGCCTTCTCGATGTTGGTCGGCAGCACGAACGTCGCCGCCAGCTCCGCGGAAGGATCGAAGAGCGCCACGGTGCCGCCCGTCGGACTGCCCGATAGCGGAAGCACCACGTCGGCCGACTTCGACGCGCTCGGCTCCCCGTCGTCCGAGGGCGCGGGGTAAAACGCGAGCTCGGCCGTGCCGAACAGCGTGCTCGTATAGGTGCTGTTGACGAGGTTCCCGAGTTCCGCCCTGCCGGTCGACCCCGACCGGAGCAGCGCCGAGTACTCGGTCAGATCACGCTCGATGTGCCATGCCCGTGCGACGGTGGCTGAGGGCTCCGCGGTGGTCCCGAAGTAAACGTTGACGCCGCCGATCCACAGCGTCGCCGTCCGATCGAACTGCCGACCGGCCTCGACGGAGTAGTTCGCCTCGAGCACCACCTTCTGCCACGGTCCCGGACAGGCGGTGGGCGGCGCATAGGAGAAGAATTTGGGCGAGAAGTCGGCGAAAGGCTGGTCGGTGAAGAGCCGCACGCGGCATGGCGTCGTTGCGGGCCGCGCGACGCCAGGATCTGCAATGGCAGTGTTGCCAGAGCCTACGGTCGGCGGCGCGTACGGAACCGGCGCTGCGACGGCGCCGGTCGCAGCGAGAAGGGCCAGTAGCGCAAATCGCGATGTCATGCGCGCTCCCGAGCAGATAGAGGCACCGATTATCGATGGGAGCTGTTGTTCGGTACCACTAAGAGAGCGGGGTCTAGCCACGAAAGTTGGGCTGGCACCGTCGTTCGCCAACCCTCAGGGCTCCAATGAGCCCCATCCGGCTTCGCTCCAACAGGGATAGCGCGGATGTTCGAGCAGCAGGGTGTCGCGAATCTGAGTGACGCGTAGCGCGGACGCTAACGTCCTATTACCGAGCTCCGGCGTCAGGCGCCGTTGGTCTTGCGATACGGGATCGAGTCCCAGAGGTCGGTTTTCTCGTTCCTGGATTTGTGTCGCACTCGATGGTACTCGACCAGCCGATACAACTCATCCAGGACCTGCTTCGAGAAGCCTCTGCGCTTGCCGCGCCGGTCGATCAGCAGCTGCTGCAAGTATTCCTCGACCATCCGCGGCGAGTCCCAGAAGCGCGCCAGTCGGTTCACGATGCGCGGAAAGTTCTTCGCCAGCGAAAGCGGTGCGACCTCCTGAGGAAGCTCGCCGAGCCAGGCGCGCGCCGCGAGGCTCAATGTCTTGTCGTAGGGCGAAGAGGGCTGGCGCATCGAGGCCGGATCGGCCGGCCGGTGTCGCCAGAAGGGATCCGCGGTGCGCAAGGCGCGTTCTGCTACAGGAGCCAGTGGCTCTTTTTTCTTCAACTGGCGATTTCCTTCAGCCGGTGGGCCTGACGAATCGACAGGGTGACCCCACCACTTGGGCAGGGTAGTTGTAGCGGGGAGGCTGAATCGCGCGAAAAGCAGGCTAGTCCGACCGGAATAAGGCCAATACGATCAAAGGGTTAAATCGCGTTAAGGATGCGACGTTCCGAGCTCGCGTCAGGCCGAGCCGGTGTTGTGCAGGACATCGACGCGCCATCCTTCCTCCTGCCGCACCGTGAACAGCGCGCCAAACGCACGTCCATCGCCCGAGTTCCAGGCTGCAACGAGATCGACGATGAGCCCGCGGATCCGATCGCCGGCGTTCATCGCAACGTGCCATGCTGCTCCAGCAGCGCGCGCCGCGTGGGCGGGCTATGCAGTCGTTCGAGCCACCATTTCAGCGCCAGCCCGCTGCTGGAGCGGCGCGAGGCGGCGCGCCACGCGTAGCAATAGCGCGACTTCGAAGCGGGCCGTTGCAGCCGGACCGCGACCAGGTGGCCGGAGGCGATCAGAGGACGCGCCAGCGGCTCCGGAAGGAACCCGCACCCAAGCCCCCGCAGCTGCACCTCGACCTTTGCCTGCAGATCGGGCACCGTCAGCACGTCCTGACCAGGCAACAGGTTCACGGTGATCGGCGACAGCCGCAGCGCCGAATCGGCGACGGCGACCGCGCGGTGTATGGCGAGTTCCCGGTCGGTGACGGGGCCCTTGTGCGAGGCGAGCGGATGGCGCGGTGCGACCGCGAAAACGAACGTGATGTCGCCCAGCGGCTCGACCTGCACGCCCGGGGGAGGATCGCTGCCGACCCTGGCCCCGATCGCCACATCCGCGTGCCCGTTCAGCAGCGCCTCCCAGGTACCTGCCAGCACCGCGGTACGCAGGCGCAGCCGGGTGCCCGGTCCGCGATCGGAACCGTCGGGGCGTTCCGCTCCGTTCGGGCGCAGCGCGTAAAAGGCCTCGACCAGATCCAACAGCGTCGGGCGCGAGATCACGCCGTCGTACGCGATGGTCAAGCGCGTCTCCCAGCCCGAGGCGACCCGATGCACGCGGTTCGTCACGGCGTCGAGCTCGGCCAGCACCCGGCGGCCTTCCTCCAGCAGTTCCTCGCCGGCCGGGGTCAATCGCGCCTGCCGGGACCGGCGGTCGAACAGCAACGCATCCAGTGCGTCCTCGAGCTGGCGCACCTGGTAGGTCAGAGCAGACGGCACGCGCCCGAGCTCGCGCGCGGCCGCGGCGAAACTGCCCGTTCGCGCGATGGTATCCATCATCGCCAGCGCTTCCGGAGTCAGTGCATTGCGGCGATCGGTCATCGGGCGGTCCTGACGGCGTTCATCTTATTTGAATGCCGCGTTCGACTCGAAAGCCGCGATCGCTCGGGCCGGGTCCGCCAAGATGGGGTTGCCAGGCGCGTTGCGCCACCAAGCCACTTACGGCCCGTGCTGGCCGGCTAGGTTTTCCAAGGCCTCTACTCGATCGTGGGCATATCGGCCTTGACAATTACTGCCTGGGCAGATATAGTCCGCTCCCAGCAAGGCTTCCACCCCAACAAGGCGCACTCGGATGGGCGAGATCTACACCACTGAAACCTTTTCGGTCAGCAAGAGCGTGTTTCGGCTGATCAATCGGGTCAAGACCGAAGCGCTTGCGGCGCTGGATCAGGCGCTCGCGTCGGATCCGGAAGTATCGGCGCTCGAAGTCTCGGCCGCTCAGTACGTGATCATCGCGACGCTCGCCGAGCAGGAAGCGAGTTCCTCAACCCAATTATGCAAATCGTTTTCATACGACGCCGGAGCGATGACGCGGATGGTGGACCGGCTGGAAGCGAAGGGGCTGATTCAGCGCCGCCGCTGTACGGACGACCGCCGGCTGGTGAACCTGGAATTGACTGAGGCTGGTAAGGCGCTGTTTCCAAAGATGAAAGCGCTGTCGATGCAAGTGCAGAACCGCTTTTTGCGCGGATTCAGCAAGGACGAGGTTCGCGAGCTGGAAAAGTATCTGGCGCGGATTCTGGAAAACGTCTGATTTTTTTTCGAGTTGTAACTGCCTAGGCAGTAGCAGCTAAGGCAATGAAGGAAGCAGGGTCTTGCGAGGGGGAGAGGAAATGACGCCGCAACGACTGGGCTCGACCACGAAAGCGCGGGGCACGGCACTGCGCGCGACGGCTCTTCTTGCCCTGCTGGTACTGGCGGCATGCGCGAGCACGCACGGGCTGAAGCCGCAGGCGGCGGTGACCGGCGCCGACAGCCTGGCCGCAAGCCGTGCACTGGGTGACACCGGCACCGATCCGGCAGCCTGGCCGTCCCCCAACTGGTGGGCGCGGTTCGGAGACCCGCAGCTGGATCGACTGATCAGCGAAGGCCTGGCCGGCGGTCCGAGCTTGAAAGTGGCGGCGGCGCGGGCGCGGCAAGCCTCTGCGCTGGCCGACGCGGCCGCCTCGACCCGCAGCCCGCGCGTGGATTCGAGCCTGTCGGCCACGCGCGAGCGCTTTCCGGCCCGGGCTCTGATTCCGCCCCCGTTCGCGGGCGGCTGGGGGACGCTGGACCAGTTGCAGGCGACGCTGAGCTGGGACCTCGATTTCTGGGGCAAGAACCGCGCAATCTTCGAGCAGGCGCTCGGGCAGGCACGCGCCGCTGCCGTGGACGCGCAGGCGGCGCAGCTGGCGCTGTCGGTCGACATCGCACACGCCTACGTGCAGCTGACGCGCGCGTACCTGCAGCTGGATGTCGCACAGGCGACCGTCGACCAGCGCGAGAGAATCTTCGCGCTGACGCGCGACCGCAACGCTGCGGGCATCGATTCCCGGCTGGAATTGAAGCAGGCCGAAGCGGCCGTGCCCGCTGCACGCGAGCAGGTCGCGCAGCTGAACGAGACGATCGCGCTGACCCGCGATCAGATCGCAGCCTTGATCGGGCAGGGACCCGATCGCGGGCTGGCGATCGAACGGCCAGCGGCGATGGTGAGCGCCGACGCGGTGCTGCCGTCGCGGGTGCCATCGCAGCTGCTCGGGCGCAGGCCCGACATCGTCGCCCAGCGCTGGCGCGTGGAGGCGGCTCGCCGCGGCATCGACGTGGCTCAGACGCAGTTCTACCCGGACGTGAACCTGACGGCCTTCGTCGGCTTTCAGAGCCTGGGAACCTCGGGCTTCCTGGGCCTGGGCAACCGGGAGCTCGCAGTCGGACCCGCGCTGAGCCTGCCGCTGTTCGACGCGGGGCAGCGCCGCGCCAATCTGGCCGCCGCCGATGCGCAGTACGACGTGGCGGTCGAGCAGTACAACCAGACGCTGTCCGATGCGCTGCGCGAGGTGGTCGATCAGCTCAGCTCGTTCAGCAGCCTGTCGCAGCAGCGCAGCGAGCAGCAGCAGGCGCTGGCCGCTTCGCGCGAGGCCTACGACCTGGCGGTACTGCGCTATCGCGAGGGCGTCGGCAACTACCTGCAGGTACTCAGCGCCGAGGCGCCACTGCTGGCGCAGCAGAGCCTGGAGGTCGATCTGCGCTCGCGCGCACTGGACTTGTCGATCAACCTGGTGCGCGCGCTGGGGGGAGGGCTTCAGGAAGCGCCCGCCCCGCAGGTGTCCGCGGCGCCTGAAATCGCATCAACCCTCCGGCCAAGGAGCACGCCATGACAACCGAACAAAATCCCGCCCAGTTGGCATCGATGTCACGCCGGCGCCGACGCTGGCTGATCGGCATCACGGGGGTACTGGCGCTCGCCGCGATCGGATACGGCGCGTACTGGGCGCTTGCGCTGCGCTTCCAGGAGTTCACCGATGACGCCTACGTCGCCGGCAACGTGGTGCAGATCACGCCGCAGCTTTCGGGGACCGTGGTTGCGATCGGGGCCGACAACACCCAGTTCGTGCAAGCGGGCCAGACGCTGGTGCAGCTGGACCGGGCCGACGCAAAGGTGGCGCTGGACCAGGCCGAATCGCAGCTGGCGCGAACCGTGCGCGAGGTGCGGAACCTGTTCTCGACGTCGGCTCAATTGGCTGCCACCCTGCAGGTGCGCGACTCGGACCTGGCCGCCGCAACCGAGGATCTGGCGCGCCGTGAGCGGCTGGCCAACTCGGGCGCCATCTCGGGCGAGGAGCTGCAACACGCGCGCGACGCGTACAGGGCGGCCCAGGCCGCCATGCTGTCGGCCCGCCAGCAATTGTTGGCCAATCGGGCACGCGTGGACGGCACCACGATCGAGAGTCATCCGGACGTGCAGAACGCGGCCGCCACCGTGCGGTCTGCGTACCTGTCCTACGCGCGCACCAGCCTGCCGGCTCCGGTGTCGGGCTTCGTCGCACAGCGCAGCGTGCAGCTGGGCCAGCGAGTCAATCCGGGCACGCCGCTGATGGCGATCGTGCCGCTCGATCAGGTCTGGGTCGATGCCAACTTCAAGGAGCCTCAGCTCGCTTCGATGCGGGTGGGCCAGGTCGTCAACCTGACTGCGGATCTGTACGGGCACAGCGTGACGTATCACGGCACGATCGTGGGCTTCAATGCCGGCACCGGCGCCGCGTTTGCGCTGCTGCCGGCGCAGAACGCGACCGGCAACTGGATCAAGATCGTGCAGCGTATTCCGGTGCGCATCGCGCTGAAGCCGGGCGAGCTGGCGGCCCACCCGCTGCAAATCGGCCTGTCGATGAAGGCGCAGGTCGACACGCACGACCGCGACGGCGCCCGACTGCCTCAGCTCGCCCAGAACGGGCCGAGCTATTCGACCGACGTGTTCGGCGCACCCGATGAGCTGGCCGATCAGCGCGTGCGGCAGATCATTGCGCTGAACCAGCCCGGGGCGTCGCCGCTGGCCACCAGAAAGGAAGCCCCGCGAGACACGACGGCCTTGAACCGGCTGGCCACGATTCGCGCGGTCCCGGCGGTTCACACGGTGCCGGTCGGGCGGGTGATGTAGCCGGCAAGCGCTGGGACCGGGATCTCTGATGGCCTCCGCAAGCTCCAGTTCGCAGGCAGCGGCCGCTGCGGCGTTGCAGCCGCTCCAGGGCCGCACCCTGGTGGTCGGCACGATCGCGCTGTCGCTGGCGACCTTCATGAACGTGCTGGACACGTCGATCGCGAACGTGTCGATTCCGTCGATTGCGGGTGACCTCGGTGTATCGCCCGACCAGGGAACCTGGGTGATCACCTCGTTCGGTGTCGCCAACGCGATTTCCCTTCCGCTGACCGGATGGCTGACGCGCCGCTACGGGCAGGTCAGGTTGTTCACGACCTCGGTGGCGCTGTTCGTGCTGACCTCGTTTCTGTGCGCACTGGCCCCTTCGCTGCAGACGCTGATCCTGTTTCGCGTGCTGCAGGGTGCAGTGGCCGGACCGATGATCCCGCTGTCGCAGTCGCTGCTGCTGGCGAGCTACCCGGCGAGCAGGGCGGGTTCCGCCCTGGCGATGTGGGCGATCACGACCTTGGTCGCTCCGGTGGTGGGGCCGGTGCTGGGCGGCTGGATCACCGATAACATCAGCTGGCCGTGGATCTTCTATATCAACGTGCCGGTCGGTGTCCTGGCCGGCATTGCAACGTGGACCATCTACCGCCACCGCGAAACGCCGACCCAACGGCTTCCGATCGACGCCGTGGGCCTGGGGCTGCTCGTGATCTGGGTGGGGGCGCTGCAGGTGATGCTGGACCAGGGCAAGGACCTGGACTGGTTCGCCTCGACCACGATCGTCGCGCTGGCGCTGGTCGCGGCGATCGGATTCGTTCTTTTCCTGGTGTGGGAGCTGACCGAACAGCATCCGATCGTCGACCTGACGCTGTTTCGTCGACGCAACTACTGGACCAGCACGCTCGCCATATCGCTCGGGTACGGCGCCTTCTTCGGCAGCGTCGTGCTGCTGCCGCTATGGTTGCAACAGTACATGGGATACACCGCGACACTGGCCGGCCTGGTGCTGGCGCCCGTCGGTCTTCTCGCGATCGCGCTGACCCCGATCGTCGGTCGCACCGTGCAGCGTGTCGATCCACGCATATACGTCACGCTTTCCTTCCTCACGTTCGCACTGGTCAATTTCATGCGGGCCCGGTTCGATACCGATGCGTCGTTCGCTGCCCTGCTGGTGCCAACCGTGATCCAGGGGGCGGCGCTGGCTACATTTTTCGTTCCGCTGGTGTCGCTGTCGCTATCCGGCCTTTCGGCCGATCGCGTGCCGGCGGCATCCGGACTCCTGCAGTTCGCCAGGATTACCGCAGGCTCGTTCGGCACCTCGATCGTGACGACGCTGTGGGACCGGCGCGCGACCTTGCACCATTCGCAACTGGTCGAGCACCTGACGGCGGGCAGTCCGCTCGCTTCGCAGGAGCTGCAGAGGCTTCAGGCGAACGGGCTGGGGGCCGGGCAGAGTCAGGACCTGCTCAACCGGATCGTCGACCAGCAGGCTTTCATGGTGTCGGCCGACGACATTTTCTACGCCTCGGCGCTGCTGTTCCTGGCCCTGATCGCGGTGATCTGGCTCGCGCGGCCGGCGCGGGGCGCGGTGGGGGGTGCAGACGCAGCCGCCAGCGGAGCGCACTAGGTCTGAGACTGCTCCGAAGAACATCTGTGCGGCGCAGCGGTCGGAGGTCGACAACGAATGGACCGGGTCAAGATCGACATGTCTGGCACACAGGGAATTCTTGGGTGCTGTTCCGCGGCCGGGCGCCCCGGTAGCGCATCGCGGCCTGGCGAGCGGGTGCCGGCAAGGGCCACGTTCGTCCGGCTGACGTGGCCGGGTGCGATCGCGGCGCTGGCGCTGGCCGGTACAGTCGCATCGGCGGCCGACCGCGCGGGGGAAAGTCCCTTTTCCGATTACCGGTCGGAGGTTCCCGGGAAGGTGCACCGGATTTCGGTGCGCGACCTGCCGGCGCCGTACGCGACGCAATCGGCCGCCAACGGCCCGTCCATCGTTGCACGGCCTGAGAACGCCTGGCCTGCGGCCCCGCCCGGGTTCAAAGTCGAGCTGTTCGCAAGCGCACTGAAAGGGCCGCGCGTGATCCGCAAGGCACCCAATGGGGACCTGTTCGTCGCCGAGAGCGGCGGCGGGCGGATCAGTGTGCTGCGCGGCATCACCGCCAGCGGCAAGCCGGAACGAACCGAAGTGTTTGCCGAAGGGTTCAAGCGCCCGTACGGGATAGCCTTTTATCCGCCGGGAGCGGATCCGAAGTGGCTGTACGTGGGCGACAGCGGCGCCGTCGTGCGCTTCGCCTACCAAAGCGGACAGCTGCGTGCGGGCGGACCGCCCCAGCATGTGGCCGACCTGCCGGAGGGGGGACACTGGACGCGCGATCTGCAGTTCTCGAAGGACGGCGGCACGCTGTTCGTCGCGGTGGGCTCGGCGTCCAACGTCGACGATCCGGACAGCTCGCAGGAGGAGGCGCAACGCGCCGATATCCTCGCCTTCGATCCAGACGGCTCGCATCGCCGCGTCTATGCCTGGGGCATACGCAATCCCTCGGGCCTGGCGATCGACCCGGACAGCGGGCAGCTCTGGTGCGCGGTGAACGAGCGCGATGGCCTGGGCGATGACCTGGTGCCCGACTACATCACGCACGTGCAGCCGGGCGGGTTCTACGGATGGCCCTGGTGGTACCTGGGTGCCCACCAGGATCCGCGCCACAGCGGAAAGCATCCGGAGCTGGGCCGGGTTGCGATCGTTCCCGACGTGCTGCTGCAGCCGCACAACGCCCCGCTGCAGATTGTCTTCTATCAGGGCCATCAGTTTCCGCCGGAGTACCGCGGCGACCTGTTCGCCACCGAGCACGGGTCGTGGAACCGCTCGATCCGAACCGGCTACGAAGTGATCCGGGTGCCGATCGAAGGCGGCAGGCAGGCCAAGGGCGAGTATCAGGACTTCCTGACCGGTTTCGTGGTGGACGATAGCCACGTGTGGGGACGGCCGGTCGGAATCGCGGAAGCGGCGGACGGATCCCTGATGGTCAGCGACGACGCCTCCAATTCGATCTGGCGGGTGCGTTACTCGGGCCAGTAGGGTTTCGGGTCCGCCCGGCGCGTAAAGGGCCGTTTCGTCGCGGCCCGGGGCAGTTCGTCGGATCGAGGCGCGGATACGTCGGACCCCGTGACACCGCCCTGACCGGCGCGCGACAATGTCCGCGTCGGAATCCGTGGAGCGGTCGTGACGCCCGAATTGGCCCAACCGGTCGGTCTGCAGGCTGCGGCGGAGGAGGCCCGCACCGACGCCTTTCACCGGACCTTCTTCCAGGTCTTCAACTTCACCAGCGTGGCCCTGGTGTTCTGGTTTTGCTTCGCGCTGGTGCTGGCGTCGCTGCTCAAAGCGGTGCCGGTGATGGGTGGCAGCGAGTGGTTCGTGATGCTGGCCTATCTGACCCGCCAGTTTCTGGCCAGTGGCTTGCTCGGGCTGGTTGGGGTTGCGTTCGGCGCCGCGCTGCTGCCCGAGCGCGTCAGCACTCGAGTGCGCTGGCTGGTCATGGTTGCGCTGCTCGCCATCGCTTCGGCAGCTTCGGCCGGCGTACGGCTCTGGATGTCGCGCTATCCGATGCACAGCACTCGCGAAGAAGTAGCCTGGTTCGCGGACGTCGTCTCGCTGTGGACCGTGCTCGGATTGATGGTCTACGGCCTGGTCGGCTCGATCCGGCGCCAGGCAGCGGCGCGACGCCGACTCGGCCAGCAGATCGCCGAGCAAAGCACGCTGTCGGCCGCCGCCCTCGAGGCCAGGCTGACGGTTCTGCAGGCCCAGATCGAGCCGCATTTTCTGTTCAACACGCTGGCCAACGTGCGACGACTGTGCGAGGTCGATCCGGAACGCGGACGGCGGATGCTGGGAAGCCTGCTCGACTACCTGCGGGCGGCATTGCCGGCGATGCGTCGGTCTTCGACCGCGCTGGCGGAGGAGTTCGAGCTGGTCCGCGCCTATCTGTCGGTGCTGCAGCACCGGATGGGCGAGCGCCTGCGCTTCCGGATCGAATTGGCCGACCGGCTGGCCGACGTGCCGATTCCTCCGCTGATCCTGCCCACGCTGGTGGAGAATGCGATACGGCATGGTCTGGCGCCGCTGCCCGAGGGCGGCACGATCACGGTGAGCGCCCGCCAGGACGGCGGTCAGGTCGTGGTCCGTGTGGCCGATGACGGGGCCGGCTTCCAGGCCGCTTCAGGATCGGGCGTCGGATTGGCCAATACGCGCGCGCGCTTGTCCGCGCTGTTCGCCGGCGCGGCCAGCCTGAGCCTGCGCGGCAACGAACCGCGCGGCGTGATCGCCGAAGTGCGTCTGCCTTATCTGGCAAAAGCGTTGGCAACTGCTGCGGTGGCAACTGCTGGGGTGGCAACTGCTGGGGTGGCAACCGCGGTGGCCGGAGCAACAAGCCGATGAATACCGCCACCCCGGACGTTCTGGTGCCGCTACGGCCCGTGCGGGCGGTTCGCGCAACGCTGATCGCCTGGGGCGATGCCATCAGGTCGCTTCCGATCAGCGCCTGGAAGTGGGCCGGCCTGATCGGGCTGTTTGGAACGACACTGCAATGCGCGCTGATCCTGGGCGAGGCCCAGCCGTCGGTCCCACTATCCGCGCTGCTGCCGGTCTGTGGCGCGGCAGGGATCTGCTGGGGCGCGCAGGTCACGCTCGGACTGTGTGCCTGGGCCATCGCCGATCGGTCCGGCGTCGCGACGGAAAGGCGCGCAGGCAGGCTTGCGATCGCGTTGACGGTCGCGGTGCTGTTGCAGGCCATCCTGTCGCCCACCCTGGTCAGCCTGCTGGTCGGACACCTGGATCCCTGTGTCGTGCACGGCTGCGAAGACAAGGACTGGTCCAAGGTGCCGGCCTGGCTGATGGATGCCGAGAGCAGCGGACACATGTTGATGTTCGGCGCGCTGGTGTTTGCCTGGCTCGAGGCCAATCGCAGCAACCGCGAAATCGAGCAGCGCCTGCTGACTTCCCAGCAGGAGCGCGCGCGCCTGAAGCGCAGCGCATTCGATGCACGCCTGACCGCGATGCGGGCCCAGGTCGACCCGCAATTCCTGTTCGAGAGTCTGGCCGACGTCCAGGCGGCGTACGCGATCGATACCGCCAAAGGCGCCTCGACGCTGGACCTGTTGATCGCGTACCTGCGCACCGCCTTGCCGCGCCTACGTACCGAGGGCTCCACGATCGGCGCCGAGGCCGAGCTGATCGATGCGTGGCTGGCGGTGGTTGCGGCCCGGCGCGATGGCCTTCCTGCCCGGCACGTCGACGTGGATCCGGACTGCTTACAGGCGCCGTTTCCGGCCACCGTACTGCTGCCGCTCGTTCAGTGGGCCACGGGCGACGGCGGCCAGGCGGGGAGCGAGGCCGTGTCGCTGCGCGCGCAGCGCCTGCGTCAGGCGGGCGCGGCACGACTGACGCTGCAGCTGAGCACGGCGCCCGGCCGCCCTTGTGGGGACGACGAGCCGGAGCCGCGCCGGATCCGGGAGCGGCTGCAGGCGATGTACGGCGAGGCGGCCAGTCTGACCTGCCGGCGCGAGGTGCTCGGAGACGGTCTACTCGGCAAGGGCGGCGCCGCGGCCACTGTGATCACCTTGTTCTGGCCCGATGAGAGCGCCGAGCGCAATCGTCGCTGAGGACGAGGCCGCGCTGCGCGAACAGCTGGTCGAGCAGCTCCATGCGTTGTGGCCGGAGTTGCTCATCGCGGGCGTGGCCGCCGACGGAATCGAAGCCCTGCGCCTGCTGGAGGAGCAGCGGCCCGACATCCTGTTCCTCGACATCCAGATGCCCGGTGCCTCGGGCCAGGAGGTCGCGCGGGCCGCTGCGGGCCGCTGCCATATCGTGTTCGTAACCGCGTTCGATCAGCACGCGGTGGAGGCGTTCGAGCAGGGCGCGATCGACTATGTGCTGAAACCGGTGCTGCCGGCACGCCTGTTTTCGACGGTCAGCCGGCTCAGGGAGCGGATCGACGCGGGCGCGGCCAGGCCGGAAGAGGTCAACGCCGTGCTCGGTCAGCTCGGCATGACGGGGGCGTCGCGCCCGACCCTGCGCTGGATCAACGCCTCAGTGGGCCAGAATCTGCGCGTGATCACCGTCGACGAAGTGCTGTACTTCCAGGCCGACAACAAGTACACGCGGGTCGTGACGGACCATGGTGAGGCGCTGATCCGAAAGCCGCTGAAGGACCTGGTCGACGAGCTCGATCGACAACAGTTCTGGCAGATCCATCGTTCGACACTGGTAAACGCGGCGGCGATCGACCGCATTGCGCGCGACATGCGCGGCCGCATGGTGGTTCACGTCAAGGGGCGCAGCGACACGCTGCTGGTGTCGGACAGCTATGCGCATCTGTTCCGGCAGATGTAGACCGCGCGGCCCGGGCCGACCTCACATCGATTCGGCAGTTTCAAGACCGCTCTGGGACGCGGTTCCGCCCGCCTGCACCCGCTCGAGCGCGAAGCGGGCCATCTCGCCCGCCGGCAGCGCCTCCGAAAACAGGAAGCCCTGCACTTTCTCGCACCCGATCTCCTGCAGGAACCGGTACTGGTCCTCGCGCTCGACGCCCTCGGCGACCACTTCCTTGCGCAGCGTGTGCGCCATGTTGACCATGGCCGCGACGATGGTGGCGGCGTCGTTGTCGGCCGGGGCGCCTTCCAGGAAACTCTTGTCCAGCTTCAGGATTCCGGCCGGCAGCGTCTTCAGGGCCCCGAACGACGAGTACCCGGTGCCGAAGTCGTCGATCGCCACGCGCACCCCGGCCGCGGCCAGCGCGTGAAGCGCCTCCATTCCAGCCTGGCCACCCTCGACGAAGATCGACTCGGTGACCTCGATTTCGAGGCCACCGGGCTGCATCTTGGCCAGGTTCATCAGGTAGTGCACGGTGCGCAGGAAATTCGACCTGAGCAACTGCCGGGTGGACACGTTGACCGCGACGCAGGGGATCGGAACGCCGTCACGGCGCCAGCGCTGCTGCTGCAGGCAGGCTTCCTTCAGCACCCAGGAGCCGATGGCGTCGATAAGGCCGCTTTCCTCGGCGAAAGGGATAAAGGCGGGTGGCAGCAGCATGCCCTGCCGGGGGTGCTGCCAGCGCACCAGCGCCTCGGCGGCGCAGACCAGGCCGCTGCGCACATCGATCTGAGGCTGATAGTGCAGCACCAGCTCCTTGCGATCGAACGCCTGGCGCAGCTCGTGGTCGAGGGCCGCCCGACGCTGCGCCTCGACGTTCATGCTTTCTTCGTAGTACGCGAACCGATTTCGGCCGCCCTCCTTGGCGCGGTACATTGCGCTGTCGGCCTTTTTCAGAAGATCGGCGCCGTTGGTGCCGTCCTGCGGGTAAATCGCGATGCCGACGCTGGCGCCGACGTAGATCGTGTGGCCGTCGACCTCGAAGGGGCGCGACAGCGCCTTGATCAGACCCCGCGCCACGGTTCCAGCGTCGCGTGCCGACGGCAGATTGCACAGCAAGACGGTGAATTCATCTCCCCCGGGACGGGCCACCGCGTCGCCGGTACGCAGGTTCTCCGTGATGCGGTCGGCTGCCTGGCGCAGCAGCGCGTCGCCGACCGCGTGGCCCAAAGTGTCGTTAGCGCGCTTGAAGCGGTCCAGATCGAGGAACAGGATGCCCACGCTGGTGCGGTCGCGCTGCGCGCTGGCGAGCTCGCGCGCCAGCAGCGTCAGCATCGAGGCCCGGTTCGGCAGGCCCGTCAGCGGATCGGCGTGCGCCATCGTCTGCAGTTTGCGATCCCGTTCGAGCCAGGAGAAGGCGACTTCGAGGCGGTCGTGCACGCCCGACAGCAGCCTCAGCTGATCCGAGGTCAGGGCAAGCTCCGCTGCGTGACCGAGCATCAGCACGCCCCATACGCGATCGCCGCGCGCGATCGTCTGCACCCAGTACTTGTGTACGCGGTCCTCGCGCTTGAGCCGGGACAAGACCTGTTCCGGCAATGGCGGCTCTTCGGTCCAGCCGGCTGCGTCCGTGTCCGGAATGCGTTCGCGCAGCCGCTCCGTCAGCGTGAACTTGGCGCGAATCTTGGGAGTCCCATCGCGGCGCAGCGCATAGATCCGCATCAACTCGGCCGCTTCGGACTCGTACAGGCCCAGGATCACGACATGCGCCGACGTGACGTAGCGCACGCAGCTCAGCGCGCTCTTGGCCACTTCGCCAATGTCCAACTTGGTCAGGATCGTTTTGTCGATCTGCGACAGAACGTGCAATGTGGCGAAATTCATCCCGAGGCTGCGGGCCATTTCGTTGAACGCCCGTGCCAGTTGCGCGATTTCGTCGCGCCCGCTGGCCGCAATCTGGTGCGAAAAATCGTGTTCCATGATGCCCCGGGTGCCGGCCAGCAGGCGGTGCAGCGGGTCCACGATGCGACGCGTCTGCCACGCGCCCAGCACGATCACGAGCGCGGCGGCCAGCGCCGAGACCTGGATGAAGTGGATGTTGCCGGCGTGCAGATAATCGAGCACGGCCAGCGCGCCGATCGGCAGCATCGCCGCGCCGACATATTGACCGAGCATCCGCCGGCCCAGCACGCTGCCGATCAAGCTTCGGCGCACGCGCAGCCAGAGCGTCTCCGAGCGAGCGCTCGCGGCAGGTTCAGGCAGCGGGTCGCGCATCACGAGGTGGCGTCCGGAAGGAGAGGTGCTGGATACAAGGTAGACAACCTCCATAATTGATCGGCAGCGCGATCCGGAAATGAAGCGTCACCCGACCTTTTGGGCTGTATTTGCGCCGTTACGGGCGGTAACGACGGTCACAACTGGCTATTGATCCACCTGAGGCCGGCGCCGTTATAGGAAGCTGGTGCCGACCGGCGCCGACGGTCCGCTTAAGAGTGGGCCGCCAACCGCCAATTCCATCTGGAGGATCCGAACGATGAACCGAATGATTCGAGTGAGCCGTGGCACGCTGTTCGCAGTCGCAGTCGCATTCGCCGGCTCCGCCTTTGCTCAGGCGCCGGCGCCGGCCGGCGATGGACAATGGGCGAAGAGCCATCCGCGCCGCGAGGAAGTCAACGCCCGTCTGGCCAACCAGAACCGCCGCATCAACAAGGAGGTCCGCGAGGGCGAGATCAGCAGGGGGCAGGCGGCCAAGCTGCACCAGCAGGACCACCGGATCCGGATGGAAGAGCGCGCAATGGCCGGCACCAACGGCGGCCACATCACAAAGACCGAGCAGCGAGCCCTGAACCAGCAGGAAAACCAGGTCAGCCGCGAAATCGGCCACTGATCCACCTACGCGCTACGCGCTTCGGCGGACAGGCCCGCCGAAGCGCGCATGGCGCGCGAAGGCGGGCGAAGGCGGACGGCTAGAAGAACTCGATGTTGGCGGCCGACTCTTCGCGCTTTGCGAGCTGGCCGCCCGCGATCAGGCTTTCGTAGCATCCGATCTGGTTGCGACCCTGCTCCTTGGCGTAGTAAAGGGCTGCGTCGGCGCGATCGAAACAGCTCACGGCCGGGTCGGAGGTACCGATCCGCGTGTAGCCGATGCTGATCGTAACCTGCCCGACCTGAGGGAACGTGTGCTCGGCGACGCGCCGGCGGAAGCGCTCCAGCGTCGCCTCGGCGTTGTCCGCCTGTGTGCTCTCCAGAACGACCACGAACTCCTCGCCGCCGAAGCGGAACAGGTGATCGGAGCCGCGGAAGGCCTGCCGCATCAAGCGTGCCACCAGCAGCAACACGTCGTCGCCGAACAGATGGCCGTACCGATCGTTGATCGACTTGAACCGGTCGATATCCGCGATCGCGAACCAGCTGGGCGATGCGATGCCTGCATCGCGCGCCAGGGCCCGGTTGCGCTCCACGATCTTGTCGAAGCTTTGATCGAAGGTCCTGCGATTGAGCAAACCGGTCAGCGTGTCCCGCTGCCCATAGTCCAGCACCGCCAGGTGATTGCTGAGCAGGCGCAGCACGCCGTTGATCATGCGCACATCGCGCGGCTGCAACGAATCCGGGTGCGGGCCCCGTTCGATTTCGATCAAGCCAACCGCTCCCTGCTCGCCCGGAAGCGGAAACACGGTCCCCATCGTCGCATCGGCGCCGCTGCCCGCCTGATAGTGAACGACGTCCAGCGTCATGTCGCACTCGTACCAGTGGGGTCTGTCGAGCAGTCGCGGCAGCTCGTTCGGAGGCTGCATCGCAGGGCCGTACTCGTATCCGAAGGGGTCGATCAGCACGCGCTGCTGGACGCGGCGCACGTTACCGTCCTCGATCAGGCGGTACACGACCACCTTGCATGCCTCGACGTGGTCGTGCAGCAGACGCGCGACCGAAAGGTCGATCTGGTCGCGGTCACGCTGCGCAGTGGTGCGCGCGAACGACTCGATCAGCTTTGAGACGGCATTCATAATGGTTCGCGGACGGCCCGTGACCTGTGGCAGGTCGGGGGTGCACAAGCGTCTCCCGACCTCTGGGGACAGAGGCAACCCTTACACAGTACCCCGAGCACCTCAGTGCGGTCGTTTGAACTGTCGAACGAATTGCCACCTTTTGACCGGTGTGGTTAATCGCAAGCCGCTGCACGCGTCGGGGCAATCAAGGCGGCCTGGATAGCGGACTCGCGCCCCAGCCAGTCCCGGGCTTCCAGCACGGTCTGATCGGTGGCGTTGGCGGCTTCGGACGGCGAAAGCTGCCGTTCGAGCGGCTGGCCGGTTCGCCCGATCACGAGGGCGCCGCAGCGGGAAATCAGTTCCGTGTCGACCCAGGGTGCCTGGCGGGGATCCGCGTTCGGCAACACGGCCGGGTGTCCGGGCAGATACAGCGCGATCGAGCCCGCCTCCCAGTCCGGCCCGACCACAAGCCGGATCGGTCCGCTCTGGTGCTGCAACCAGTGCCGCTGGGCCAGCGCCGCCAGGGATCGCGCCGCGAAGCGGTGGTGCGGGCCCGGATCGATTTTCCAGACAGCCACATTCCAGGCGATCGCGCCGGCGTGGCATAGCGCGGTGGCCACGGCGACGGCAACGACCGATCGATTCGCGGCGAGGGGCAAGCGGCTCACCAGCAGCAGCGGAATCAGCAGCGTGGCGGACGAGCCCCAGTGGTTTTGAGGCGCCACTCCTGCAATCAGGATCAGCAGCACGATGCCGGCCATCGGCGTCAGCGCCAGCACCGCGAGCGCCTCCGCCTTCGCGCTGCGCGCTACGGCGGACAAGTTCGCCTTCGCGCTGCGCGCTCCCGCCTCCGCGCTGCGCGCTACGGAGGGCCGCCAAACGGCGTCGATCCCGGCTGCAAGCGCCAGAACCAGCAGTGCCGGGGCCAGCCGGGCGAGCTGCTGGCCAACAAAGCCGACGCCGGATTTGAAGCGCTGAAGCGGACCCAGACCAGCGAGCAGGCTGTGACCGGCGTATTCGAAGGTGCTGAACTGATGATCCACCAGCCAGAGCGCGTGCGGCACCAGGGGCAACAGCGTCGCGGCCGCGGCAAGGGCAAGATGCGGCCAGAACCGCGGCTGGCGCTGCACGCCGGCTGACAGCAGCGCGGCGGCGTTGGCGATTACGCACAGGCCCATCTGGTATTTGGTCAGCAGCCCCAGCGCCTGCGCCAGCCCGAGCACCAACCACATCGCCCCACCGCCCCCTTTGACGATGCGCAGCACCGCCCAGGCGCTGAGCGCCACGAAAGGCAGCATCACCGTGTTGTGGTTCAGGAAGGAGCCGCGGCCCATCAGGTAGTAGTTGGCGGTGGAAACCAGCAGCGCAATGAGCGCGCGGCGCGGCTCCATCACTTCGCGTGCACAAAGCCAAAGCAGCAGCAGAGCCGCCGCCACGCATGCCATCGCGAGCGCGTATGTCAGCGCGGCGCTCGGTCCGAACACATCGATCGCGGCTCGCAGCAGCCAGGTCGGAAGCGGCGGGTGCTTCAGATAGCCCCACTGCAGGCCATGCGACCAGTTCAGCTGCTCGACGTTGTCGCCGTGCGGAGCCGACAGCAGCACGGCCGGCACGAGGCTCCAGATCAGCGCGCAGGCCAGCACCACCGCCAGGGCCGCCGTGGCGCCGCGAAATTCGGCCGGATTGCGCAAGATCAGGCGCGTTGCGAGCGTCGAGCGGGCGCGGGCGGTGCGGCCTGCTTGGACAGGCGGCGTTTGAACTGCTCGACCTCGCTCACAACCGCAGCGCGCACCGGCGGCTCCCAGACCGAGTGGCCGGCCTCGGGCACGACGATATAGCGGCACCCTGCCCAGGCACGCGCCAGGTCGTCGGCGCTGATGATCGGGCAGACCATGTCGTAGCGAGCGTGGATGATCGAGGCGGGAAGATGGCGGATCCGGTACATGTTCGACAGCAGTTGATTCGCGGCGAGGAAGCAATCGTGCGCGAAGAAATGCGCCTCCAGCCGCGCCAGCGCCAGCGCATCGTCCGAGAACTGACGGATCAGATCCGGGTTGGGAACCAGCGTCGAGCAGCTGCCTTCGTACTCGCTCCAGGCCCGCGCGAAGGGCAAATGCACGCGCGGATCGGGATCGAACAGGCGCCGCACGTATCCGCGCAGCACATCGCCGCGCTCGCGCTCGGGCAGCATCTCGACGAATTGGCGCCAGGCTTCAGGATAGATATGGCGCGGACCGCTGAAAAACCATTCGACTTCACTCGCGCGGCCGAGGAACACGCCGCGCAGGATGAAACCGAGGCAGCGCTGCGGCACCGTCTGCCCGTAGGCCAGCGCCAGCGTGCTGCCCCAGGAGCCGCCGAACAGAAGCCATTGCCGGATTCCCAGGTATTCGCGCAGGCACTCCAGATCCTGAATCAGATGCTGGGTCGTGTTGCCCGCGATTTCACCGATCGGCGAAGAGGCGCCGGCACCGCGCTGGTCGTACAGCACGATCCGGAAAAAATCCGGGTCGAAGAAGCGGCGGTGTTCGGGCGAGCAGCCGCCGCCCGGACCGCCGTGCAGGAACACGATCGGAACGCCCCTGGGGTTTCCGCTGACCTCCCAGTACATCGTGTGGATGTCGTCGAGCGCCAGCATGCCGCTGTCATAGGGCTCGATCGGAGCGTATAGATCGGCGCGGGCGTCCATCAGCTGAACACCCGCTAATCAACAGCGCGGCTGCGGCCAGGCATTGTTCGCAAACCCAACTCCTCGGGCACGATTATGCCGGCTCGGGACGCAGGCCACTCAGGCGATTCGCGGGCGAGGGCTTTGTCCGCGGACGGCGGCTTTGCAGTGCAACAGCGCCGCAACGGCGCCCTTGGGCGACTTGCCCGGGGCGGGGCGTCCGCAATTGGGGTCCGGGTCCGCGCGATCGCGGCGCCGACCGCACTGAAACACGGGGCGCCCGACGGTTCACGCCGCGCTCCGGTTGGACTAGGATCGGCCCCACTCGGTCACGAGCACGATCGAGTCCGGTGCCGCAGGCGCCGGGTATCGAGTCCGCGTCGGGCGGGAGCGGCCGGTTTCGAGTGTCTGTCGCAGGGGGTATTGCGATGAAGGTCAGCGACATCCTGAGAGTCAAGGGCAACACGCTGTACACGCTGGGGCCGGATCACACGCTGTGGGCCGCGGTGCAGACGATGGCCGAGCATGACATCGGTTCGGTCGTCGTGATGGAACAGGGACAGCTTATCGGAATCCTGACGTTTCGCGAGATTATCGACACCGTTCACACCAACGGCGGACAGATCGGCAGCGGAACGATCCGCTCGGCGATGGACCGCAGCCCGCAAACGGTGACCCCCGAGACCGACGTGAACGAGGTCCGGCGCCTGATGCTCGAGAGCCACGTCCGCTATCTGCCCGTGCTCGATGGGCGGACGCTGGCCGGTCTGATCTCGTTTTACGACGTGGCCAAGGCGGTTCTGGAGGAGCAGGGGCTCGAGAACCAGATGCTGAAAGCCTACATCCGGGATTGGCCGGAACAGGAGAGCGTTAGCGGCTGATGTCGGGATCGGCGCTGGCGGGCATCCGCGAAACACGCGTTGCAGTCGTCGGAGCAGGTGTCGCTGGCCTTGCCTGTGCCCGGGCGCTCGCCGAGCGGGCGCTTAGCGTTCGCGTATTTGAACGGGAAGCCTGTCCCGGCGGGCGCGTTGCGTCGCGCCGGCTGGACGCGCTGACCTTCGATTACGGAGTTCAGTACTTCACGCTCCAGGATCCCCGCTTCGAACCCGTTGTGCGCGCGTGGCAGACGGCCGGCGTCGTTGCAAACTGGCGCGGCCGCACCCTGGCCCTGGCCGGATCCGGTTCGACCGAAACACTCGATTCGGGGCAACGCTTCGTGGGCGTGCCGAACATGGAGGCGGTCGCGGTCCACCTGGCGCGAGGCCTGGACATCCGCCTCGGGACGGAAGTGGGCCGGCTCGAGCGGCAGTCCGGTCGTTGGATACTGCGCGGCCCGGACGGAACGGACCTGGACGGGGCCGGATTCGATTGGGTCGTGCTGGCGGTGCCATCGCCGATCGCGGCGCTGCTGCTGGAGCAACACTCGGAGCTAGGACAGCGCGCCGCGACCGTGGCATGGGATCCGTGCTGGGCCGTGATGCTTGCGCTGGCGCGGCCCAGCGCGGTCGACTTCGACGCGGCCTTCGTCAGCGACGATCCGATCCTGGGCTGGATCGCCCGAGAAAGCAGCAAGCCGATGCGCAGTCCGCTGCGCGGCGCCTCCGAGAGCTGGATCCTGCACGCGCACCCGGCCTGGTCGCGAACCTACCTCGAGCTGCAGCAGGCCGACGCAGCGCGCTGGATGCAGCGGGCCTTCGCGGCCCGCGTCGGCCGACCCCTGATGCAGGCTGGAGCAACGGCCCATCGCTGGCGCCTTGCGCTGCCGGTGAATCCGCTGCCGGAGCCGTTCTTGTACGATGCGCAGCAGGGAATCGGACTGGCTGGCGACTGGTGCGGCGGCCCGCGCGTTGAGGGCGCCTACCTGTCGGGAACAGCACTGGCGCACGCAATCGCATCGTGACGAGGGCCCTCCTTCGGCAAGGCTTCGGAGGGCTACGCCCTGCGTAGCGCGCAGCGCGCAGCAGGGGCGCCGGCACGATGATCGAGAGCGGACAGCTCCTGCTTCTGAAGCAGCGCCGCTTCGCTCCGTTTTTCTGGACGCAGTTCCTCGGTGCCGCCAACGACAGCGTCTTCAAGTTCGCGGTCACCTTGCTGGTGACCTACCAGGGCCCGGCCTACACGTCGATGTCGACCGCAACCGCGATCAACCTGATCGCGGCGGTGTTCATCCTGCCGTTTCTGCTGCTGTCGGCCACCAGCGGCCAACTGTCGGACCGGATCGACAAGGCGCGCCTGATGCGGGCCGTCAAGTGGCTCGAACTCGGGATCATGCTGCTCGGAGCCTGGGGCTTTGCGGCCAAGAGCTTCGGAATCCTGCTGCTGTGCGTCTTCCTGATGGGCACGCACTCGACGCTGTTCGGCCCGGCCAAGTACGCCTACCTGCCGCAGCACCTTGGACCGCGGGAAATCGTGGGGGGCAACGGCCTGGTCGAAATGGGAACGTTCGTCGCGATCCTGCTCGGAACGCTGGCGGGCGGCGCTCTGATCGACACGGGCGAGCACGGCCACCTGTACAGCGCGGGCGCCTGCGTCGCCCTGGCCTGCGCCGGCGTGCTGGCCAGCCAGTGGATTCCATCGACGCCGCCGCCCGATCCGGGACTCAAGATCGACTGGAACCCGCTGCGGGTGACCTGGAGCAATCTGCAAGTCGCCCGCGAGAGTCGCGCCGTGTTCCTGTCGTTACTCGGAATCTCCTGGCTGTGGTTCTATGGCGTGCTGCTGCTGACGCATTTCGCCCCGCTTGCGAAAGTCTCGCTGGGAGGCGATCCGGCGGTGGCCAACGTGCTGGCCGGCGTGTTCACCCTGGGCATCGCCGTCGGCTCGCTCGCGTGCGCGCGCCTGTCGGGCCGGATGGTCGAGATCGGCCTGGTGCCGTTCGGCTCGATCGGGATGACGCTGTTCGGCATCGACCTGTACCTGGCTTGCGAGGGGCTGCCGTACGGGCAGATGCAGACGCTCGCGCAGTTCTTCGGTCACGCACGACACTGGCGGATCCTGGCCGACCTGTTCCTGCTGTCGGCGTGCGCGGGGCTGTACAGCGTGCCCTTGTATGCGCTGATCCAGACCCGCTCGGCACCCTCGCACCGCGCCCGGATCATCGCCGCCAACAACATCATCAACGCCCTGTTCATGATCGTAGCGTCGCTTTATGCGATCGCGATGCTCGACCTTGCCAGACTCAGTGTTCCCCAGCTGCTGCTGTCGGCTGCGCTGCTGAACGCCGCGGTGGCCGTCTACATCTACGGGCTGATGCCCGAGTTCCTGCTGCGCTTCCTGTCGTGGCTGCTGGTCCACTCGATCTACCGGATCCGCACCAGCGGGACCTCGCATATTCCAGAGCGGGGCGCCGCCCTGATCGTGTGCAATCACGTCTCGTACGTCGATGCGCTGCTGCTGATGGCCGTCAGTCCACGGCCGATCCGGTTCGTGATGGACGTGTCGATATTCCGCCTGCCGGTGATGTCGTGGCTGTTCCGGCAGGTCCGGGCCATTCCGATTGCCTCCAGCCGGATCGATCCGGCCGTGATGGAACGCGCCTTCGAACAGGTGTCCGAGGCGCTGCGCGACGGTCAGCTGGTGTGCATTTTTCCGGAGGGGCGGATCACCGACAACGGCGAGCTGCATCCGTTCCGTCCCGGCTTGACCCGGGTGCTGCAGCGTGACCCGGTGCCCGTTGTGCCGGTCGCGCTTCGGGGTTTATGGGGTTCGGCATTCAGCCGGGCGCCCGGGCTGCCCCGGCCCCTCCGGGCCATGCGCAGGATCTTTTCGCGGCTGAGCATCGAAGTGGGTGCAGCGCTGGACCCTGCCGTAGCGACGCCGGAGCTGCTTCAGCAGCAGGTTGCCACGCTGCGCGGCGCGTGGCGCTAGACATGGCCGGAGCATCCGGCTGCGGCGACATCCCGGTAAGCTTGCCCATATGTCCGGTTCCACGTTCGGCCAACTCCTGTGCGTGACCAATTTCGGCGAGTCGCACGGGCCGGCCATCGGGTGCGTGGTCGATGGCTGTCCGCCCGGACTGCCGCTCTCGGAGGCCGATCTGCAGCCTGACCTGGACCGGCGCAAGCCGGGCACCTCGCGCCACGTCACGCAGCGGCGCGAATCCGATCGGGTCGAGATCCTGTCGGGCGTCTATCAAGGCAGCACCAGCGGGGCGCCGATCGCGCTGCTGATCCGCAACGAAGATGCCAGGAGTGGCGACTACGCGGAGCTGGCTGAAACGTTTCGCCCGGGCCATGCCGACTACACCTACTGGCGCAAGTACGGAGTACGCGACCCGCGCGGCGGCGGCCGCTCGTCGGCCCGCTTGACCGCTCCGATGGTCGCGGCGGGCGCGATCGCGCGCAAATGGCTCGGTCAGGCCTTCGGCACCCGGATCCGGGGCCATCTGCAACAGCTCGGTGATGTGGCCGTTGCCTTCGAATCCTGGGAGATGGTCGATGCCAATCCTTTTTTTGCGGCCAGTTTGGATTGCGTGCCGCAGCTGGAGGCCAAAATCGACGCGCTTCGGCGCAGCGGCGATTCGTGCGGCGCGGTGGTGCGGGTGGTCGCATCGAGTGTGCCGGCCGGTCTTGGAAGCCCGCTGTACGACAAGCTCGACGCCCGGATCGCTTACGCGATGATGGGGATCAACGCGGTCAAGGGCGTGGAGATCGGCGCCGGATTCGCTGCTGCGGCCCAGCTCGGCAGCACACACGGCGACGAGATGACTCCCGACGGATTCCTGTCGAACCATGCGGGCGGGGTTCTCGGAGGGATTTCGACCGGACAGGACATCGAGGTCCGCCTCGCGTTGAAACCGACTTCCAGCATCCGGCTGCCGCGCCGCTCGGTCGATTTGAAGTACCGCGCGGTAACGGTGGTCACGCAGGGGCGGCACGATCCCTGTGTCGGGATCCGGGCCACGCCGATCGCCGAGGCGATGCTGGCGCTGGTGCTGATGGACCATGCGCTGTTGCAGCGGGCCCAGAATGCGGAGGTGCGGCACGAGCTGGCGCCGCTTCCCGGCGCGGCGCCCGTATAATCGACCACCGAGTCGCGATGGGGATCCGCAGGGGGATGGCCGGCCCGCGTACGCTTTACGACAAACTGTGGGATGAGCACGTTGTGCACGTCGAACCGGACGGCACAACCCTGCTCTACATCGATCGGCACCTGATTCACGAGGTGACCAGCCCGCAGGCGTACGAGGGCCTGCGCCTGGCGGGGCGAGAGCCCTGGCGCGCGTCGTCGATCGTTGCCACCGCCGACCACAACACACCCACCCGCGGCTGGCACAACGGGCTCGAAGGCATCGCGGACGCGGTTTCGCGCGAGCAGATCGTCACGCTCGATGCCAACATCCTGCGCTTCGGCGCCGCGGCCTATTTCCCGTTCCGGGACCGCGAGCAGGGCATCGTGCACGTGATCGGGCCCGAGCAGGGCGCCACATTGCCCGGAATGACCGTGGTGTGCGGGGACTCTCATACGAGCACGCACGGAGCGCTGGGGGCGCTCGCGTTCGGCATCGGCACATCCGAGGTCGAGCACGTGCTGGCCACACAGACGCTGATGGTGAAGAAGGCGCGCAATTTCCTGGTTCAGGTCGACGGCGCGCTCGGCTCCGGCGTCAGCGCCAAGGACGTGGTGCTGGACCTGATCGGGCGTATCGGCACCGCGGGGGCGACCGGATTCACGATCGAGTTCGGGGGCAGCACGGTGCGCGGGCTGTCGCTCGAAGCGCGAATGACGTTGTGCAACATGTCGATCGAGGCGGGCGCGCGGGCCGGCTTGGTCGCGGTCGACCCGCTCACGATCGAGTACGTGAAGGGCCGCGCGTTCGCGCCACGCGATGCGCAGTGGGACGCGGCGGTGGCCCACTGGGACGACCTGCACTCGGATCCAGGCGCCTACTTCGATCGCGTGCTCAAGATCGACGCGAGCCGGGTGGAACCTCAGGTGACGTGGGGTACCTCGCCCGAAATGGTGTGCGCGATCGGTGGCACCGTTCCGGACCCGGCGCGCGAGACCGACGCGGTGCGGCGCGCGGGCATCGAGCGCGCGCTGGAGTACATGGGATTGACGCCCGGCCTTGCGATCAGCGACATCCGGATCGACAAGGTATTCATCGGCTCCTGCACCAACTCGCGCATCGAGGATCTGCGCGAGGCGGCGCGCGTGGTGCGCGGCCGGCGCGTGGCCGCGTCCGTGAAGCAGGCGCTGGTGGTGCCCGGCTCCGGGCTGGTCAAAGCACAGGCTCAGACCGAGGGACTGGATCGCGTTTTCGCGCAGGCCGGATTCGAATGGCGCGAGCCGGGCTGTTCGATGTGCCTCGGCATGAACGAGGATCGACTCGAGGCCGGCGAACGCTGTGCATCGACCTCGAACCGCAACTTCGAGGGCCGCCAGGGCGCCGGCGGCCGCACCCACCTGGTCAGTCCCGCAATGGCCGCGGCGGCGGCGCTGGCGGGTCGTTTCGTCGATGTCCGGCAGATGTCGTACCGATGATTCCACCCTCCGCGCTGCGCGCTTCGGCGGGCGAGTCGGCGGGCGAGCCCACCCGCGCGGGACGGTCGCACTAATGCGGATCTTCACGCGGCACACCGGCCTGGTTGCTCCGCTGGATCGCGCCAACGTCGACACCGATCAGATCATTCCGAAGCAGTTCCTGAAGTCGATCCGGCGCAGCGGTTTCGGGGCGAACCTGTTCGACGAGTGGCGGTACCTGGACCACGGCGAGCCGGGGCAGGATCCGTCGAAGCGTCGCCCGAACCCGAATTTCGTCCTGAACCTGCCGCGCTACCAGGGGGCATCGATCCTGCTCGCACGGCGCAATTTCGGTTGCGGGTCGAGCCGCGAGCATGCGCCCTGGGCGCTGCTGGAGTTCGGTTTCCGCGCGCTGATCGCCCCCAGCTTTGCCGAGATATTCAACGGCAACTGCCTGAAGAACGGATTGCTGCCGGTGGTGCTGCCCGAAGCGGTGGTCGATGGCATGTTCGCCGAATTGGAGGCGAACCCGGGCTACAACGTGACGGTCGACCTGGTCGAGCAGACGGTCACCGCCGCGACGGGGGAAAGCATTCGCTTCGAAGTCGACGCCTTTCGCCGCCAATGCCTGTTGAACGGGTGGGACGACATCGCGCTGACGCTGCGCCATGCCGACCGCATCCGCGCTTTCGAGGAGCAGCGGATGAGCCGGATGCCATGGCTGGCGGCGGTACGTGCGCCGGCCCGGGGCGAGCGATGAAGCCTGCGCGCATCGCGATCCTGCCCGGCGACGGCATCGGCCCGGAAGTCGTGGCCGAGGCGGTCCGGGTGCTGAAGGCGGGCGCCTTCGACTGGCTGCAATTCGAGTTTCTGGAGGCCCCGATCGGTGGGGCGGCGCTCGAAGCGAACGACGATCCGCTGCCGCCGCGCACGCTGGCCGCAGCGCGATCGGCCGATGCAATACTGTTCGGTGCCGTGGGCGACCCGCGATTTGATACGGCCCCGCGCGCCAAGCGCCCGGAACAGGGGCTGCTGCGGTTGCGCCAGGAGCTGGGGCTGTTCGCCAACTTGCGGCCGGCGACCGTATTTCCAGGCCTGGAAGCCGCCTCGACGCTGAAGCCGGAGGTGATCGAGGGCCTGGACATCCTGATCGTGCGCGAGCTGACCGGAGACATCTACTTCGGGCTGCCGCGCGGCATTCGGGCGATGCCGGGCGGCGAGCGCGAGGGGTTCGGCACGATGCGTTATACCGAGGGTGAGATCCGGCGCATCGCACGGGTGGCCTTCGAGGCGGCCCGCAGGCGCGCCTCGCGCGTGTGCTCGGTGGACAAGGCGAACGTGCTGGAGACGAGCCAGTTGTGGCGCGAGACCGTCACCGAGGTCGGCCGCGACTATCCGGACGTCCAGCTCGATCACATGTACGTCGACAATGCGGCGATGCAGCTGGTGCGCTCGCCGCGCCAGTTCGATGTGCTGCTGACCGGCAACCTGTTCGGCGATATCCTCTCGGACGAGGCATCGATGCTGACCGGCTCCATCGGCATGCTGCCTTCGGCTTCGCTCGATGAAGCGGGCAAGGGACTGTACGAGCCGATCCACGGATCGGCGCCGGACATCGCCGGCAAGGGAATCGCCAATCCGCTGGCGACCATCCTGTCGGCGGCGATGATGCTGCGCTACTCGTTCAGCTCCGAGGCCGGCGCGGCGCGCATCGAGCAGGCGGTTGCGCGGGTGCTGCGCTCGGGGGCCCGTACCGCCGACCTGGGCGGCGGCGCGCAGGCTCCGGTCGGCACGCGCGCGATGGGCGACCTGGTGATTTCGGAGCTTCATTCGTGACAAGGGTGCGCTCGCAATGAAGGTCGGATTCGCCGGCTGGCGCGGGATGGTCGGCTCCGTGCTGATGGAGCGGATGGCGAGCGAGCGCGATTTCGAACTGTTCAGCTCGCGTTTTTTCAGCACTTCCAACCGCGGCGCCGCGGCGCCAGCCGTGCCCGGCGGCGAGGCCCGGCTGCACGATGCGCATGACGTGTCGGCACTGGGCGACTGCGATGCGATCGTCAGCTGCCAGGGCGGCGATTACACGGCGGCGATCCATCCTCAACTGCGCGCCGCGGGCTGGGGCGGCATCTGGATCGACGCGGCCTCGTCGCTGCGGATGAACGAGGACGCGGTCATCGTTCTGGACCCTGTCAACCTGGACGTGATCCAGGCCGGCCTGGCGCGCGGGGTGCGCAACTACATCGGCGCCAATTGCACGGTCAGCCTGATGCTGATGGCGATCCATGGGCTTTTGAAAGCGGGCCTGGTGCAGTGGGTCAGCGCGATGACCTATCAGGCCGCTTCCGGCGCCGGCGCGCAGCACATGCGCGAGTTGCTGCTGCAGATGGCGTACCTGTCCGATGCCGTTCGCGATCGGCTGGCCGATGAAGGTTCGGCCATCCTTGAGATCGACCGCGCGATCAGCCAGGCGCTGCGATCCGACAAGCTCCCGCGTGAGCATCTCGAGACGGCGCTGGCAGGCAACCTGATCGCCTGGATCGACCGGGACCTGGGCCAGGGCGTCAGCCGGGAAGAGTGGAAAGCCGGGGCGGAGGCGAATAAGATCCTGGGCCGTCCCGCGATGGGCCAACCGGGCTCGATCATCGTCGAAGGCATCTGTGTTCGCGTGGGCGCGATGCGCTGCCACAGCCAGGGCTTGACGATCAAGCTGTCGCAGGACGTGCCGCTGGCCGAGGTCGAATCGCTGATCGCCGGGGCCAACCGCTGGGTGCAGGTCGTGCCAAACCGACGCGACGAGACGATCCGGATGCTGGCCCCGGCGCAGGTGGCCGGGCGATTGCAGATTCCTGTCGGGCGGCTGCGCAAGCTGGCCATCGGCGGCGAGTATCTTTCAGCCTTTACGGTAGGGGATCAACTGTTGTGGGGCGCAGCCGAGCCGCTGCGTCGTATGCTTCGGATCCTGTTTGATCGCCGGAATTGACCGCTCCCGGGGCGGGATTGATCATCTGACCGGTTGGTGGGGACAATCTGGCACTTTGGAACCACATGTTGCGGGTAGTTCTAAACTTGCGCACGTAAGTGTCTGATGTTATTTTCGAAAACCCTACATTTTTGATGTTGAGGGGGCACCCGTGCCGTTGGACAAAATTCGGGCAGCGCATGATCGCTTCGCGCGCGCCGGCGTTCTAGTCGCTATCACTCTGGGCCTGGCGATGACGGCCGGCGGCGCGTACGCGGCCGGCCTGGGTCGCCTGAACGTGCAGTCCGCGCTCGGACAGCCGCTGCGCGCCGAAGTCGAGGTGCCCTCGGTCGGCCAGGACGAAGCGGCCACGCTCCAGGTCCGGCTGGCGCCCCAATCCGCGTTCCGCCAGGCCAACCTGGAATTCAATCCGGCTCTGACCCAGTTGCGTTTCGACCTGGAGCCGAGGGGCGATGGCACCTATGTCGTGCACGTGTCCTCGGCGCAGCCGGTCAACGAGCCATTCCTGGACCTGCTGCTTGAGCTGACGTGGTCGACCGGGCGGGTTCTGCGCGAGTACACGGTACTGCTCGACCCGCCGGCCCTGAAGACGGCGCCCGAGGTCGTGCCGCCGGTTGCAGTTCAGGCGCAACCGGCGACGCCGCCGGCCGCCGCAGCGCCGGCCGAGGCTGCGCCGGCTCCCGCGGCAGCGCCTATCGTGACGGCCCCTGCGCCGATGGCTCCGCCGCCCCCTCCCGCTGCGGCAGCCGCTCCGACACCGGCTCCGGCCGCCCCGGCACCGATGGCGCCCGCGCCGAAGGCCGCGCCAAGCCAGGCCCGCGCCAAGCCGACGCCGCCCGAAGCGCCGATCAGCACGAGCTACAAGGTCAGGGCCGGCGATACGCTCGGGCGAATCGCGGTCGAGAACAAGTCGAGCAGCGTGTCGCTCGATCAGATGCTGGTGGCCATGCTCAGGGCCAATCCGAACGCGTTCATCAACAACAACATCAACCTGGTGCTGGCGGGTAAGACCTTGACGCTTCCGGCGGACAGCGACGCCCGCGCGATCGACCCCAACGATGCGCACCGGGAGGTCATCGCTCAGAGCGCGGACTTCAACGCTTACCGCAGTCGGATCGCGCAGGCTGCCGCGGCGGCGCCTCCGCCCGCTCCGACCCCGTCGAAGGGTGCGGTGCAGGGCAAGGTCGTCGCCAAGGTCGAAGAAAAAGGCGCTCCGCCGAAGACCGGCGATCAATTGAAGATCGCCAAGGCCGAAGCGGCTGCCTCTGTCGCAGCGCAGACGGCTGATGAAGGTCAGATGCGGCAGCGGATGCTGAAGGAAGAGGCGTCGCGCGCAGAGGCGCTGAAGAAGACCAACGAGAAGCTCGCCAAAGAGCTCGAGGTGGTCAGCAGGGCGGCGGCGCTTGCTCAGCAGCAGGCCAGGGCCAAGGCCGACGCCGAACAGCTGAAGGCCGAGGCCGCCGCCGTCAAAGCCAAGGCCGAAGCGGACGCCGCGAAGGCGCGAGCCGATGCGGCCGCGGCGAAGGCCCAGGCGCAGGCCGATGCCGCGGCGGCCAAGTTGAAGGCCGAAGCCGATGCCGCCAAGGCCAGAGTCGATGCGGTCGCGGCCGCCAAGGCGAGAGCGGATGCGGAAATGGCCGCACGCGCCAAGGCCGCAGCCGACCAGGCCGCCAGGAAGAACGCTCCGGTCGCCGAGCCGGCTCCGGTCGCGCCGATTGCGCCGATTGCGCCGCCCACGGTGGCCAAGGCCGAACCTGTCAAACCGGCGCCGCCGGCTGCGCCCGCGGGCGGCGAGAGCATGTTCGATCAACTGACGTCGGCGCCCGTTTTGGGCGGCCTGGGCGTAGTGCTTCTGGCGACGCTGTTCGGAATCAATTTCTACCGCAAGAAGAAGCTTGAGCGGTCCGACGAGTTCAAGTCGACGGTCGACGGTATGCGCGCCAACTCGCTGTTCGGCGCCACCGGCGGACAGAGCGTCGACACCAGCGCTACCAGCACCTTCAATTCAAGCTTCATTCCGGCCGCCTCGCAGCTCGATTCGAACGAGGTCGATCCGGTAGCCGAGGCCGACGTGTACATCGCGTACGGTCGCGAAGAGCAGGCCGAGGAAATCCTGAAGGAAGCGCTGCGCCTGCAACCGGACCGGGTCGGGGTGCGCGTCAAGCTGCTCGAGATCTACTCGCGCCGTGGCGACAAGTCGGCCTTCACCGGGCTCGCGCAGGATCTTCATGATCGCTCGGGCGGAGCCGGCGAGGAATGGGAGCGAGCGGCCAAACTGGGCCGATCGCTGGATCCGGGCAACACGCTTTTCAGCGGCGGGGGCGCCGCCGAGACGGCGCATGGACCGATCACCGAACTGCGCCTGGGGGCGTCGGCGACCGACTCGCAGGGCTCCAGCGCCAGGTCGATGGCAACGCAGCCCGACCTGGAAGGAATGGGCTCATCGACCCAGCCGCTGACCGTCGAAGCGCGTTCGACGCTTCAACCGGGCATGACGAGCGTGCTCGGAATGTCGCCCGGCACACGCCAGGGTAGCGAATCCAGGATGGGAGACACCAAGCTGCCGCTGGACTCTCAAGTGGGGCCGAGCACGCGCGGGCCCGCGATGATGCCGCCCGAGCCGGCCAAGGCTTCAAGGCAAGCGTCGGCGTTGCCCGGGGAAGGGGCGGGCAAGGTGAGCGGGATCGATTTCGGTGCGCTGGATTTCGATCTGGGTCCGACCAAGACCGGGTCCGACGACGCGACCGTGTTGCTGCGGGTGCCGGAGGAACGCCAGCCGCCAGTGCAGAAGGCGGTGCCCTCGAACGAGGCGCCTACCGTTCCTTCGATCGACCTGATGTTCGAGCCCACGACGCCGTCGTCACGTCGCGGCGGGATGCCGACCGCGACCGGTTCGGTTCCGATGCCGGAGATCGACCTGAACCTTCCCACCGCGGGCCCGCCCTCGCGCCCGACGTCTGGCGCGCCGTCCTCGCTGGAAGAGGCGCTTTCAAGGCCGACGCTGCTGGGTGCGGTGGGTGCGTTGCCGGATGAGCAGGCTTCGCGCTTGAACTCCAATACGGACCAGGCCACGGTGCCGTTGATCGATTTCGACCTTTCGGGGACCGAGTCCACGCTCACCGGGCGCCGTACCGAGACGCAGGCGGGTACGCCGCTTGCCTCGCAGATGGCAACCAAGCTGGATCTGGCGCGCGGCTATATCGATCTGGGCGTAAAGGACGGCGCGCGCGAGTTGCTCGAAGAAGTGATGCGCGACGGCACCCGCGAGCAGCGCCAGCAGGCGGTCGAGCTGATCAAGATGGTCGAGGCCTGACCCTCCTTCGCGCTTGCCCGCCAAAGCGCGTAGCGCGACGGCGGGCTGCGCGCTTCGGAGGGCAGGCCCGCCGAACGCTGCGCAGGCCGTTTCTCGACCTGCGATGCTCGGTGTATTGCCCGCCGTGGCGGTGGTCGGGTCGCCACGGGTTTGAACCGCCTGCCAGTTTGAGAATTTCTTGCGCATAGCACTGGGGCTGGAGTACGACGGCGCGCGATTCGCGGGCTGGCAGACTCAGAAGGACGGCTCGGGCATCCAGGACGCGGTTGAAGCGGCGCTGCAGTCGTTCATCGGCCAGCCCGTGGCGGTCGTGTGCGCGGGCCGCACCGATGCAGGGGTGCACGCGACCGGGCAAGTGGCTCACGTCGACAGCCCGGTGCAACGCGATGTGCAGGCCTGGGTGAGCGGAGCCAATCGCTTCCTGCCGCATACGGTGTCGGTCCGCTGGGCGCGCCAGGTCCCGGACGACTTTCACGCGCGATTCAGCGCGCTGAGCCGCACCTACGAGTACTGGATCCTGAACGACCCGGTCCGCTCGCCGCTGCATGAGCACAGGGCCGGTTGGGTCTACCGGCCGCTGGATGTCTCCGCAATGCACGCGGCCGCCCAGACGCTGCTCGGCACGCACGACTTTTCGGCGTTTCGTTCTGTCCAGTGCCAGGCCGCCTCCCCGGTGCGCGAAGTGCGGCGATTCGAGGTCGAACGCCTGGGCCGGCTGGTGCGCGTGCGAATTGCGGCCAACGCTTTCCTGCACCACATGGTGCGCAACCTGGTCGGAACGCTGGTGTACATCGGGGTCGGGCGGCATCCGCCGCAGTGGGCGCGCGAGGTACTGGCAGAGCGCGACCGCGCGGCGGCGGCACCGACGTTCGCGGCCGGCGGTCTTTATCTGACTCGAGTCGAGTACGATCGGGCGCTCGATCTGCCGATCGGATCGGACCCGAGCGTGCCGTGCTTACCGTGATGCGAACGCGAATCAAGATCTGCGGGCTGGCGCGACCTCAGGACGTTGTTGCGGCTTGCCGCCTGGATATCGACGCGGCCGGATTCGTCTGCTACGAGCACAGTCCGCGCTTCGTGCCGCCCGAGCGCCTGGCGTCGCTGGCGAGCGAGCTCAGCCCATTCGTCACACCGGTGCTGCTGTTCGTGAACGCCGCCCGCGATCAGATCGAAGGGGCCTTGCAGGCCGTGCCGCACGCACTGCTTCAGTTTCACGGCAACGAGTCGCATCGCGACTGCGCCCAGTTCGGCCGCCCCTACGTGCGCGCAGTGGCGATCGCCGAAGGTGTCGATTTGTTAGACTCGGAGCGGCAGTACCCGACTGCGTCGGCGCTGCTGGCGGATGCTCCGAGCGCTGCCTTTGGGGGAAGCGGCCGCGCGTTCGACTGGAGCAGTTTGCCAGCGGTGGAACGCCGCTGCCGGCCGCTGATCGTTGCCGGCGGTCTGGACGCTTCCAATGTGGGCGCCGCGATCGGCGCGACCCGGCCTTACGGGGTCGACGTCAGCAGCGGCGTCGAGGCGGAGCGCGGAGTCAAGAGCGAGGCGCTGATGCGCGAGTTTGTGGCCGCGGTGCGCGCCGCCGATGCGGGGATCGATCACGAATGAAGCCCTACGATCTGCCTGACGCCCAGGGCCATTTCGGCCCGTATGGGGGCACTTTCGTCGCCGAGACGCTGATGCACGCGCTGCAGCAGTTGCGCGATGCATACCAGCAGTGCCGCTCCGACCCACAGTTCCAGCAGGAGCTGCAAGACGAGCTGGAGCACTACGTGGGGCGACCGAGCCCGATCTACCACGCCCGCCGCTGGAGCCAGGAGCTGGGCGGAGCCCAGATCTACCTGAAACGGGAAGACCTGAACCACACCGGCGCCCACAAGATCAACAACACGGTCGGTCAGGCGCTACTGGCGCGGCGCATGGGCAAACGTCGCGTGATCGCGGAAACGGGTGCCGGGCAGCACGGCGTTGCCACCGCAACGGTGGCGGCCCGCTATGGAATGAAGTGCGTCGTCTACATGGGGTCGGAGGACATGGGCCGCCAGGCGGCCAACGTGTACCGGATGCGGCTGCTCGGAGCCGAAGTGATTCCGGTGGAAAGCGGCTCGCGGACACTGAAGGATGCCTTGAACGAGGCGATGCGCGACTGGGTGACTCATGTCGAGGACACGTTTTATATCATCGGCACGGTCGCCGGCCCGCATCCGTATCCAATGATGGTGCGCGACTTCAATTCGGTGGTCGGCAAGGAGTGTCTGCAGCAGATGCCGCGGATTGCGGGGCGGCAGCCCGACGTGGTGATCGCCTGCGTGGGCGGCGGCAGCAACGCGATGGGGATTTTCTATGACTACATTGCGCTGGAACAGGTCAGGCTGATCGGAGTCGAAGCCGCCGGCGAGGGCCTGTCCAGCGGGCGCCACGCCGCCAGTCTGCAGTGCGGGCGGCCCGGGGTGCTGCACGGAAACCGAACCTACCTGCTGCAGGACGACCAGGGGCAGATTCAGGCCACGCACAGCGTCAGCGCGGGCCTGGACTATCCCGGGGTCGGCCCCGAGCACGCTTGGCTGAAAGACCGTGGTCGCGCCGAATATGTCGGGGCGACCGACGCCGAAGCGCTGCGCGCGTTCCACGACTGCTGCCGGATCGAAGGAATCATCCCGGCACTCGAATCCAGCCATGCGTTGGCACACGCGGTGCGGCTGGCACCGACCTTGCCCGCTGACCGGATCCTGCTGGTCAACTTGAGCGGCCGCGGCGACAAGGACCTGCATATCGTGGCCGAAGCAGGCGGACTGGATTTCTACTGCAGGCCGTCGTGCCGCGAGGCGAGTCTGGCCTACCTCGGAAAGCGCTGATGTCGCGCATCGGCCAGCGCTTCGAGCAGCTGCGCTCCGAGGGTCGCACCGGGCTGATTCCGTACGTGACGGGCGGCGACCCCTCGCCGCAGAGCACGGTGCCGCTGATGCACGCGCTGGCAAGGGCCGGGGCCGACGTGATCGAGCTGGGCGTGCCGTTTTCCGACCCGATGGCCGATGGGCCGGTGATCCAGAGGGCTTCGGACCGCGCGATCCGCCAAGGGGTGGGTTTGCAGGAGTGTCTGAAGTTCGTCGCTGATTTTCGCCGCGGCGATCAGGCCACTCCGATCGTGCTGATGGGGTACGCGAACCCGATCGAGCGGATGGGAACCGATCGCTTTGTGCAGCTCGCGTCGGATGCGGGCGTCGACGGCGTGCTGGTCGTCGATTACCCGCCCGAGGAATGCGCCGAGCTTGCCGAGCGCCTGCGGATGCGCGCAATCGACCCGATCTTCCTGCTGGCGCCGACCTCCACCGAACGAAGGGTCGACGAGATCGCCCGTGTCGCCCGCGGATACGTGTACTACGTGAGCCTGACCGGCATCACGGGGGCCGGTCACCTGGACGTCGCGTCCGTGGCCGAGCGGATACCGTCGATTCGAGCACGTGTACGCTTGCCGGTGGGTGTCGGATTCGGCATCAAGGACGCCGCCAGCGCACGGGCCATCGCGCAGGTGGCCGATGCAGTCGTGATCGGAAGCCGCGTGATCCAGGCGATGGAAGACGCGGGCGAGGCGGCCGCAGTGGACGCGGCGGCCGCGTTCGTGTCCTCGATCCGGTCCGCTTTGGACAGGGTCGGCTGAGGTTCATGGAGAGGCAAGCATGAGCTGGATCGACAAGCTGTTGCCGCCGCGTATCAAGCAGGGCGCGTCGCGCAAGACCGTGCCCGAAGGGGTATGGACCAAGTGCCCCGGCTGCGAGGCGGTGCTCTACAGCGCCGAGCTGGAGCGCAGCCTTCAGGTGTGCCCGACCTGTTCGCATCATCTGAGAATCCGCACGCGCGAGCGTCTCGATGCGCTGCTCGACCCCGAGGGTCGCTACGAGATCGGCCAGGAGATCGTTCCGGTCGATACCTTGAGATTCAAGGACAGCCGCAAGTACTCGGAACGGATCCAGGAAGGGATGCAGGCCACCGGCGAGACCGATGCGATGGTCGTGATGGGTGGCGCGATCCGGGCCATTCCGGTCGTGGTGGCGGCCTTCGAATTCGAATTCATGGCCGGTTCGATGGGATCGGTAGTCGGAGAGCGCTTCGTGCGGGGAGCGCAGACCGCGCTGGAGCAGAAAGTGCCGTTCATCTGCATCACGGCCAGCGGCGGGGCGCGGATGCAGGAAGGGCTGCTGTCGCTGATGCAGATGGCCAAGACGACCGCGGTGGTCGCCCAGCTGGCCGAAGCCCGGTTGCCGTTCGTGACGGTGTTGACCGATCCGACCACCGGCGGAGTGTCGGCCAGTTTCGCGTTCATCGGCGACGTCGTGATCGCCGAGCCGAAGGCCCTGATCGGTTTCGCCGGTCCGCGCGTGATCGAGCAGACGGTGAGGGAAAAGTTACCGGAAGGATTCCAGCGCGCGGAGTTCCTGCTTCAGCACGGCGCGATCGACATGATCGTGGACCGCCGTGAGATGCGCGACGAGCTGGCCCGTTTGCTCGCGTTGCTGCTGCGACAGCCGGTCGATGCGATCGCATAAAACGGCTTCGAGGTGACCGAACTCGAAGGCTGGCTGCAGCGTATCGAGCGGCTGCACCATCCGCCCATCGAAATGGGACTCGCGCGCGTGCGCGAGGTCGCGCAGCGACTGGCGCTGCAGCTCACCTGCCCCTGCATCGTGGTGGCCGGCACCAACGGCAAGGGTTCCACCTGTGCGATGCTCGAAAGCGTCCTGAGGGCGGCCGGCTATCGGGTCGGGCGCTACAGCTCGCCGCACCTGCTGCGCTTCAACGAGCGGGCCGTGATCGACGGAGCGCTCGCCAATGACCCGGAGCTGATCGAGCAGTTCGAGGCAGTCGAACGGGCCCGCGGCGAGGTGTCGCTGACCTACTTCGAATTCACGACGCTGGCGATACTGCGGCTGTTCTCGGCGCGCCGGCTCGACGCGGCGGTTCTGGAGATCGGCCTGGGCGGCCGGCTCGACGCGGTGAACCTGATCGACGCGGACTGCTCCGTGGTGACATCGATCGGCTTGGATCATGCGGACTTCCTCGGATCGACCCGCGACAGCGTGGCGTTCGAGAAGGCGCATGTGTACCGCAGCGGCCGGCCGGCGATCTGCTCCGATCCGTCCCCGCCGGGCACGCTGGTCGAATACGCCACCTCGATCGGGGCCGATCTGTGGATACTCGGCAGGGACTTCGAGGTGATCGCGTGGCCGCAATCGGCAGCAACGCAGCAGCCGCCCCAGCAGTGGACCTACCGGGGACCGACGATCCAACGCGCGTCGCTGCCGATTCCGTCGCTGCGGGGGCAGCACCAGCTGCGCAATGCGGCGGGCGCGATTGCAGCGCTGGAGGCCCTGCAGCAGCAACTTCCAGTCAGCCAACAGGCGGTGCGCGAGGGCTTGCTGCGGGCCGTGATCGAGGCGCGCTTCCAGGTCCTGCCGGGCCGCCCGAGCCTGATACTGGACGTCGCGCACAATCCTCAGGCGGCCGAGGCGCTGGCGCGGACGCTGGACGAGCATCCGTGCCAGGGGCGCACGCGCGCTGTGTTCGCGATGCTGCGGGACAAGGACGCGGCGGGCGTCGCCGAACAGATGGGCCAGCGGATCGATCGGTGGTATCTGGCTCCGACTTCCGGGCAGCGCGGTATGGACTCGCAGACTCTGGCCTCGGTGATGCGGAAGGTCGCCTCAGCGGCCGGCCGCGTCGAGTCGAGCTTCGAGTCCGTCCACGATGCGCTGGCGGCAGCGCGGGCCGCTGCAGCGCCCGATGATAGAATCGTCGTTTTTGGATCGTTCGTCACCGTCGCCGACGCGATGCGCGATCTGCAGCGCGGTGAACGCGGCTCCTAGTGTCCGGGATTCGGAATGAAATGGGCGTTCTGGCGGCGCCGTAAGCCGCGCGCGACCGACCCAGGACGCACCGACGCGAGGCTAAGCGGCTCCGAAGAAGCGGCGGCGGACGAAGCGGGCGGGCGCACCGGTCAGGCCGCCCGGCTGCGGGCTCGGATGCGCCGCCGCCTGATCGGAGCGGCTGCCTTGCTTATGGGAACTGCGGTGGTGGTCCCGATGATGCTGGATCGCGCGCCTCCGCCGCTTCCCGACAACATTCCAATCGATATCCCGAGCGAACGGGTCCCCTTCACGCCGCGTCTTTCCTTGCCCGCCTCTGCGCCCACCTCCGCGCCAGGCGCTCCGGCCGGCGAGCCGGCCTCCACGCCCGGCGCTTCGGCGGGCAAGCCCGCCGCCGAGCCCGCCGAAGCGCGCAGCGCGAAGGCGGATGTCGCCGAGCCTGCGGCTGCGGCCGCGTCAGGCGCGAAGTCAGAGGGCAAGCCCTCCGAAGCGCGCACCGCGCGCGTAGGAGGGTGGTTCGTTCAGGCGGCGGCTCTGTCCAACGAGACTGCGGCAAGTCAACTCTCGGAGCGGCTGTCGAAGGCTGGCCTGACGCCGTTTGTCGAGCGCACCGAGGCGGCCGGCACGGTGCTGTACCGCGTCCGGCTCGGGCCGTTCGGCACACGCGATGCGGCGGTCAAGGCTCGCGGAAAGCTGCACGCGATGGGCGTCGATTCCAACGTGGTGCGGGTCGAGCAGGCGCAGCGATGAACCTGTTCGACGCGTCGCTGCTCGGTGTGGCCCTGATATCGGTGCTGGTCGGCGCGCTGCGGGGATTCGCCAAGGAAGCGGCGGCGCTGGCCGGCTGGGTTGTGGCGGCGGCGCTCGTGTTGAATTTCGCCGTCAGTCTTGGCCAGCGTTTCCCGTTCGATACGGGATCGCCCGGTGTCAAGACGGCGATCGCGGCGATCCTGATCGTGCTGGTGTGCCTGCTGGCTGCGAACCTGCTCGGGCGTTTGCTGCGCGCGGCGATGACGGCGGCGAAGCTGGGCGGCCCGGACCGGGTGCTGGGCGCGCTGTTCGGAATCGTCCGGGCAGCGGCCGTCTGGCTGCTGATCGCAGTGGTTGCGATTCATATCGGCCTGCCGGAGCACGCGTTCTGGAAGTCCTCGCGCCTGGCACCGTTGCTCGTGGCCGCGCTACGATTGATATCGCCCGAATTTGCACCTTCGGCAGACCGGCCTCTGGCCGCGGGAGTTTGAACGATGTGCGGAATTGTCGGTGTCGTTTCGGCCGGTCCGGTCAATCAGCTGCTGTACGACGCCTTGCTGCTGTTGCAGCATCGCGGCCAGGACGCCGCGGGGATCGCCACCGTGCATGGCGACCGCTTCTACATGTTCAAGGGCGCGGGCCAGGTGCGCGACGTCTTCAGGACACGCAACATGCGCTCCTTGCCGGGCAGGTCCGGTATCGCCCAAGTGCGATATCCGACCCAGGGCTCGGCCAGCGACTCTGAGGAAGCTCAGCCCTTCTACGTGAATGCGCCGTTCGGAATCACGCTGGCGCACAACGGCAACCTGACCAACGCGGAGACCCTGAAGGAGGAGATGTTCCGGCGCGATCGGCGCCACATCAACACCAATTCGGACTCCGAAGTCCTGCTGAACGTGCTGGCGCACGAATTGCAAGTTGCCAGCAACGGGCTGTCGCTCGATCCGGATGCGATATTCGGGGCGGTCTCGGCCCTGCATCGACGCCTGAACGGTTCGTACGCGGTGGTGGCCGAAATTGCCGGCTACGGACTGCTCGCGTTTCGCGACCGGTTCGGCATCCGCCCGCTGTGCTTCGGCGTGCTGGAGACCGATCAGGGCACCGAGTACCTGATCGCCTCCGAATCGGTTGCGCTGGAGGGTCTGGGCTACCGCTTCGTGCGCGATGTGGCGCCGGGCGAAGCGGTGTTCGTCGACTTCGATGGCCGCTTCTTCAGCCGGCGGTGTGCCGACCAGGCGAGCCTGAATCCGTGCCTGTTCGAATACGTCTACCTGGCGCGTCCGGATTCGCTGATCGACGGCATCTCCGTCTACGGCGCGCGGCTGCGCCTGGGAGAATACCTTGCCAACCGGGTCGAACGCGAACTGCGTACCGGCGATATCGACGTCGTGATGCCGATACCCGACTCGAGCCGGCCCGCCGCGATGCAGCTCGCCACGCGGCTGGGACTGAGCTATCGCGAGGGATTCATCAAGAATCGCTACATCGGGCGCACCTTCATCATGCCCGGCCAGGCCGTGCGCGCGCGTTCGGTGCGCCAGAAGCTGAATGCGATCGGCGTCGAATTCAAGGGCAAGAACGTGCTGCTGGTCGACGATTCGATCGTGCGCGGCACGACCAGCCAGGAAATCGTCCTGATGGCGCGCGAGGCCGGCGCCAACCGGGTGTTCTTTGCCTCCTCGGCGCCCCCGGTGCGTTTCCCCAACGTCTACGGGATCGACATGCCGACCCGCACTGAGCTGATCGCAGCCTCGCGTACCGACGAAGAGATCCGGCGCGTGATCGGCGCGGACGCGCTGATCTACCAGGATATCGAGGACTTGAAGCAGGCGGTGCGAAACGGCAGCACGCACCTGGACGGGTTCGAGGCGTCCTGCTTCGATGGGGTCTATATCACCGGCGACGTGACGCCGGCCTACCTGGACCGGATCGAACGTGCCCGCCTGGCGCCCCAACTGGCCGAGGGCGGGGGCGGCGGGTTGTCGCAGCTGAGCCTCGCGATCGAGTCGGCCGACTCGTGAGCTGGCGATGAGCGAAGACGATCGCCCGTTCGGATCGCGGACGCGGGCCGTGCGGGCCGGGACCGTGCGCAGCCAGTTCAACGAGCACAGCGAAGCGCTGTTCCTGACCTCCAGCTTCGTATTCGACAGCGCCGAGCAGGCGGCGCGCCGCTTCGCCGGGCAGGAGGAAGGCTACGTCTATTCGCGCTTCTCGAATCCGACCGTTCGGATGTTCGAGCAGCGCCTCGCGGAGCTGGAAGGCGGACAGGACTGCCTGGCGACGGCCTCCGGCATGTCGGCGATCCTGACGCTGTGCCTTGCCCACCTGAAGGCCGGCGACCACGTCGTATGCGGATCCAACGTGTTCGGCGCCACGGTCCAGTTGTTCTCGAATGTGCTGGCGCGGTTCGGGATCGAGGCCAGTTACGTCCAAGGTTCCGAGCCGGCCGCCTGGCGCGCGGCGGCGCGCTCGCGCACGCGGCTGCTGTTCTGTGAAACGCCCTCGAATCCGATGATGGAGGTGACGGACCTGGAGGCCTTCGCGTCGCTCGGGCGCGAGCTGGGCGCGCTGACCGTGGTCGACAACTGCTTCTGCACCCCGGTGCTGCAGCGTCCGCTCCAGTACGGCGTTGACGTGGTGATGCACACGGGCACCAAGTTCCTGGACGGACAGGGCAGGGTGCTCGGCGGGGCGCTGGTGGGACGGGCCGATTTCATCCGCGAGACGGTGCTGCCCGCTTTGAGGACAACCGGCCCCAGTCTGTCGCCGTTCAATGCATGGGTTCTGTTGAAGGGTCTGGAGACGCTGCCGCTGCGGATCAACGCGCAGTCGGCCTCGGCGCTGCAACTGGCCCGGTGGCTGCAGTCGCATCCGGCGGTGGCGCGCGTCCTTTACACGGGGCTGGAATCACACCCTCAGCATGCTCTGGCGCAGCGTCAGCAGCACGGCTTCGGAGCCGTGGTCGCTTTCGAGCTGAAGGCCACTCAATCTGAGGCCCGCCCGCGCGCCTGGAGATTGATCGATGCAGTCCGGCTGCTGTCGATTACCGCCAACCTGGGCGACACGCGCAGCACGATCACGCATCCGGCGAGCACCACGCACGGACGCCTGGCGCCGGAAGTGCGTCAAAGGGCTGGAATCTCGGAATCGCTGGTCCGAATCGCGGTCGGGCTGGAGGACGTGGAAGACCTTCAGCACGACCTGGAGCGCGGTCTGCAGGCATAACCCTGGGCAATCGAGCGCGCCCGTCGGGGTCTTAGCGTATCAGAGGGATTCTCAGGCGATAGCGCCTGGCATCCCGACGGGTTAACCTGTGTAGCTACCCGGTTTCCGTGGGTCGAGTTACCCCCCAACACGAGGGCCAAGGGTGTTTGCCGCCATGTTGACGTTGGACTCGGCTTCGAATCCGGCTAGCACGTGCAGAAGCAAAGGCGTTTTTCGCACCGGATCGACCTCACCGCCGCAAGGCCTGCACCCTGGACATGGGCAAAGTTTCCGACGAAGTCAAACTGGGTGATCTTGCGCGCCGGGCAGCAAGGGCTCTGACCCGGGCCGGCCTCGAACATCGGATTGATATCTATCGCGACATTGAGGTCGAGGATCCGGCAGTCCAGAAGATGCTCGGTCGCCCCCACCGAGTCCGCGTGCGGATCAGGATCACCGCACAGAGTCTGCTGTTCGAGGAGCGACCCGGGACCGCGGCCAACGACACCGGCCCGCCGCTGCCGACAAAGAAGAAGAAGCAGGAAGCTTAGTGTCCTGAGCGGCTGAATCCACTTCGAACGCGGGGGTGCACCTGGGGCGCCGAGTCGCTAGAATCGGCGCGCCCTTGAAGTGGATTCATTCAAATTTATTCAAATTAGTCAACGCGTCAGGCCGCTGGGCGCGAAGGAGATTCAACATGAACCGGACTAGACGCAGGTTGGTTCAAGCAGTCGTTGGAGCACCGGCTGCGGGCGCAGCGCTGCGCTCCGGCTGGGCGGCTGAGCCGCGCGCGCTGGCCATCTCTCATCAGTTTCCGGGCGGGACCATCAACGAGGGCGATTTCCGTGATCGCTTGTGTCGCCGTTTCGCGGCCGAGATCGAGCGGCGCACGTCCGGTGCCCTGAAGGCGACCATCTATCCGAACTCTTCGTTGATGAAGACCAATGCGCAGTTCAGCGCGATGCGCAAGGGCGCGCTGGACCTGTCGCTGGTGCCGCTGTCATATGCCGGCGGAGAGGTGCCGGAGACCAATCTTGGCCTGATGCCCGGCGTGGTCACGTCCTACGAGCAGGGTGCGAGCTGGAAGAGGGCCGCGATCGGAAAGGCATTGGCGGACCTGCTGTACGAGAAGGGAATCGTGGTGCTGACCTGGATCTGGCAGGCGGGCGGGGTCGCCAGTCGCACCCGCCCGATCGTCGAGCCGGAAGATGCCAAGGGGCTGAAAGTGCGCGGGGGCAGCCGCGAAATGGACATGGTGCTGAAGGCGGCTGGCGCCGCAGTGCTGTCGCTGCCGTCCGACGAGATCTACGCGGCCATGCAAACCGGCGCGCTGGACGCCGCGATGACATCGTCGACCAGCTTGATTTCGTATCGCCTGGAAGAAGTGGCCAAGCAGCTGACCACCGGCCGCGGCAAGGCGTACTGGTTCATGTTCGAGCCGCTGCTGATGTCTCGTACCATCTACGAGTCGTTGACCAAGTCCCAGCAGGAAGTGTTGCTGACGGTGGGCGCGGAGCTCGAAAGGTTCGCCCTGGACGGCGCAAAAGCCGACGACCAGAAAGTGGCGTCGATCTACGAGCGTGCGGGCGGCAAGGCTTCCGACCTGTCGGCCGCCACGGTCGAACGGTGGCGCGCCTTGGCGCGCGACACCGCGTGGAAGGACTTCGCCGCCCGATCCGAAAGTTGTGCGCGCATGCTGAAGCTGGCCGAGCAGACGTTGGCCTGAGGCCGGAACCGGAGGCGACACGGCGATTTCGATGCTCGCGCGGCTGTCGCGGGGACTGGAGCTGATCAACCGCCTGTTCGCGGGCGTATCGATGGTGGCGATGCTGGTGGCCTGCGGGATCCTCACCAGCAGCGTCGTGACGCGCTATTTCTTCAAGATTTCGACCGACTGGCAGGACGAAGCGTCGGTGTTCCTGCTGGTCGGGGCGACGTTTCTGAGCGGGGCGTACGTACAGGCGCGCCGCGGCCACATCGGAATCGGACTGTTGGCCGGTCTGCTGCCACCCCGCTGGAACCGGCTTCGCCAGTGGATGTGCGACCTGCTCAGCCTGTCGTTCTGCGCGTTTTTCGCCTGGAAATCGTGGACGCTGTGCCTGGAAGCCTTGCGGGAAGGGCAGACCACCGACTCGACCTGGGCGCCGCCGCTGTGGATTCCATACGTGCTGATGTCCAGCGGCATGACCCTGCTGTCGCTGCAACTGGCGTTGCAGCTGGCCGGCTTCGGCCTAGCAGAGAGCGAGCGGCGGTGAGCACCGGCACGGTGGGCGCCGCCTACGGCGTCGCCACGCTGGTGTTGATGTTCACCGGGATGCCGATCGCGTTCGCGCTCGGCGCCACTGCAATCGTGTTCATGCTGGCGCTGATGCCGCTCGCGGCGCTGGATGTCGTCACGCAGAACGTGTACCAGGAATTGGCCAGCATCACGCTGCTGTCGATTCCGCTGTTCATCCTGAAGGGCGCCGCCATCGGCCGCACCCGCGCGGGAGCGGACCTGTACGGCGCGGTCCACGCCTGGATGAATCGGATCCCGGGCGGACTCGGAATGGCCAATGTCTTTGCCTGCGCACTGTTTGCCGCGATGGCCGGCTCGAGTCCGGCCACCTGTTCGGCGATCGGGTCGGCCGGGATTCCGGAGATGCGCATGCGCGGCTATTCGGGAGGATTCGCGGCCGGGATCATCGCGGCCGGCGGAACGCTCGGAATCCTGCTTCCACCCTCGATCACGATGATCATTTATGCGGTGGTGGCCGAGCAGTCGCTGGGGCGGCTGTTCCTGGCCGGAGTCGGTCCGGCTCTGCTGCTGGTTGCGCTGTTCTGCCTGTACTGCGCTTGGCGCTATCGCATCGAGTTCCGCCTCGCACAGAAAGCCTCGAACCGGCACGGTGTGCGATCGGCGATCCTGGATCGCGAGCCGTTCACGATGGCCCAGCGCTTCCAGCTGCTGCCGCGCGTGCTGCCCTTCGTGCTGCTGCTGACCGGCGTGATGATCGCCCTGTATGGCGGCTTCGCGACCCCTTCCGAGACCGCCGGCCTCGGCGCCTTGCTGGCGTTGGCGCTGGTCGGAACGATCTACGGGGTCTGGCGGCCGCGCCAGGTCACCCCGATCCTGGTGGCGACGCTGCGCGAGTCCACGATGCTGATGTTCATCATCGGCATGTCGCTGCTGTACGCGTACGTGATGAGTTATCTGCACATCAGCCAGTCGACCGCCCAATGGATCGTCGAGCTGCAGCTGTCGCGCTGGCTGCTGCTGGCGATGATCCTGTTGATGGTCGTCGTGCTGGGCTTTTTCCTGCCGCCGGTGTCGATCATCCTGATGACGGCACCGGTGATTCTGCCGCCGCTGCGCGCGGCCGGTTTCGACCTGATCTGGTTCGGCATCGTGATGACGATCGTGATGGAAATGGGACTGATCCACCCACCGGTGGGGCTGAACATCTTCGTGATCCGGAACGTTGCGCCCGACATTCCGCTGCGCGACGTCGTGCTGGGGGTGCTGCCGTTCGTCGCGCTGATGACGGTGGCGGTGTTCGTTCTGTGCCTGGCGCCGCCGATCGCGACCTGGCTCCCGGATCTGCTGCTGGGCGACCGGATCCGTTAGCCCGGCTAGCAGCGACCGACGATCGAAGCCGTCACGATCAGCTCCTCGGTCAGCGCGGACACAGTGCGGCCGGACAGCGCGTACGGATCGATCAGCGCCCGCTCCGAGTACTTCAGCAGCGTGGAGGAATTGACCTTGGACAGATTGACCTGCCCCATGGTCCAGCCGGAGAAGCGCCGTTCGAGAATTTCCTCGTAATCGAGCAGCGTCACGCGGCGGTGGCGCCGGTCGCAGGCGATCCGGTTGTACAGAGTGTTGACCGGCTCGCGGCCGCCTTCGAGCACCTGCAGAAAAACGTCGCCGCCGTGGCACAGCACGCCCGTGATCCCAAGCTCCGGGTTGTTCCGGCGGGCCTGCTGCATGATGGTTTCGATCAGCCCATCGGGCACCGGCTCGGCGGCGCGGCTGGCGTACAGGAGGCGAACCAGCATGGGCCCCTCTAGCGACTGCTGTTGGCGCCGATCAACGACAGGAACTCGCGGCGCAGGTTGATATCCTTCAGGAACGAGCCGCGCATCACGCTGTTGGTCATCTTCGATTCGGTGTCCTTGATGCCGCGCCAGTGCAGGCAGAAATGATCGGCCTCCATCACGATCGCCAGCCCATCGGGCTGTACCCGTTCCTGCAGCAGATCCGCCAGCCGGGCCACTGCCTCCTCCTGGATCTGCGGCCGGCTCATGATCCAATCGGCCAGCCGTGCATACTTGGAAAGCCCGATCAGGCTGGAATGCTCGTTGGGCATCACGCCGATCCACAGTCGGCCGAAGATCGGGCACAGGTGGTGCGAGCAGGTGCTGCGGATGATCACCGGCCCCACGATCATCAATTCGTTCAGGTGTTCGATATTGGGAAACTGGGTGATGCCGGGCTCGGGCACGTAGCGCCCGCGAAACACCTCGTCGACGAACATGCGGGCCACGCGCTGAGCGGTCTGCTGCGTATTGTGGTCGCTCGCCGTGTCGATCACCAGGGCCTCCAGCATGTCCTGCACGCGCTGCTCGACCTCCTCGCGCAGCGCCTCCAGCTCGCCCGGCTGCAGGTAGCGCGAGATGTTGTCGTTGGCGTGAAAGCGGGCCCCGGCCTGCAGCAGCCGCTCGCGGATGCGCCGCGATACGGAGGCCGAAAGCTCTTCGTCCGTTGCCTTCGAAACACTGGCCAGTGCGACAGGAGTCATGGCGGATCTTTCCAGGTTGCACCGATTCTAATATTTCGCGGCCAAGCACGTGCGCGCCGGCGGCCCGGGGCGGCCGGGCCGCCGTGCGATGATTGTGCGCGCGCGGTCGCGGTCTGCGGCGGCAGGATCGGGCTGGAAGTCCACCATGTCATTCGAGTCTTTGCTGGAGCCGCTTTGCAGCGTGGCGCGCGAGGCGGGGTCGGCGATCCTGAAGATCTACGCCACCGATTTCGACGTCCGGCATAAGGCGGACCGCTCACCGGTGACGGACGCTGATCTGCAAGCCGAGAGGATCATCGTCGCGGCCCTGTCCGAGCTGACGCCGGAGATTCCGATCGTCTCGGAGGAGGCGGCGTCCGAGTCCGAAACGCCTTCGATCGGAGATCTTTTCTGGCTGGTCGATCCGCTGGACGGCACGCGCGAATTCGTCCGGCGCAGCGGCGAGTTCACGGTCAACATCGCGCTGGTGCAACAGCGGCGGCCGGCACTCGGGCTGATCTACGCGCCGGCACTGGGGCGCCTGTACGCAGGCGCGGACTCGTTTGGCTCCTTTTTCGAGAGCGACGGGCAGCGGCGGCGGATCGAATGCCGCCGCCCGTCACCCGAGGGTCTGGCCGTCGTGACCAGCCGCTCGCACCAGGATCCGGCCTCCTGGGGGGTCTTGCTGGGCGCAAGGTCGGTCGCATCGCGTTTGACCGCCGGATCCTCGCTTAAGTTCGGGTTGGTCGCCTCCGGGGAGGTCGACGCATATCCCCGGACCGGCCGCACCTGGGAATGGGACACGGCCGCCGGCCACGCAATCGTGGCGGCAGCCGGCGGCCGTGTCACCTGCGCCGATGGCGCCGAGCTCCACTATGGCAAGCCGAACTTCGTCAACGCCGCCTTCGTCGCCCGCGGCCTGATCGACTGAGCTCCGCAGCGCACAACACAGACGACGCGCCTGTGGCTAGAATCGGCCGCAAATAGAACCAGAACGAATCGGCGCCGCTGCCAGGTGGCGACCCCCTCCGGAGTACGCCATGACGAAACGTTCAACTGCCGGCCGGGAAGCCAAGAAGGGCTGGTACGCACTGTTGCTGCTTCAGTTCGTACTTGCCTTGTGCGTTCCCTTCTACAACAAGGTCGAACCCGAGCTGGGGGGGATGCCGTTTTTCTACTGGTACCAGCTGCTGATGATCCTGGTCGGCGCGGCTCTGACGGCGATCGTGTACTTCGCGACCGAGCGGCCGTCGTGAACCGCCTGCGCCACTGATCGGGTCGAGAGGGGGAATGGACGACATGGCGACCATCAACTGGACCGCCCTCATCATCTTCGTCGTGCTGTTCGGTTTCATCACCTGGCTCGGATTTGTCGCCGCGCACTGGCGTCGGGGCGATCTGGAGCATTTGCACGAATGGGGGCTGGGAGGGCGGCGCTTCGGAACGCTGATTACGTGGTTCCTGATCGGCGGCGATCTTTACACGGCTTACACGTTCATCGCCGTGCCGGCGCTGGCTTTCGGGGCCGGGGCACTGGCGTTCTTCGCGGTGCCGTACACGATCATCGTCTATCCAATCCTGTTCGTCGTGTTTCCCAGGCTGTGGTGTGTCGCACACCGGCGCGGCTACATCACGTCGGGCGATTTCGTCCGCGGCCGCTTCGGCAACCGTTGGCTGGCGCTGGCGATCACGGTGACGGGCATCGTGGCCACGATGCCGTACATCGCACTCCAACTGGTCGGTCTGCAGGTCGTGATCGGGGCCATGGGAGTTGTTGGTGAGGGCTGGGTCGGCGATGCTCCGCTGATCATCGCGTTCCTGATCCTCGCCGCGTTCACGTACTCGAGCGGACTGCGAGCGCCGGCCGCCATAGCGATCGTGAAGGATTCGCTGATCTTCATCACCGTCTTCACGGTGATCATCGTCGTTCCGATCAAAATGGGCGGGTACGGCGCGATCTTCTCGGCAGTGCCGCCTGAGAAGCTGCTGCTGAAACCTCCGCCGCCCGGCTCGACCGGGGCCTACGGAGTCTATGCGACGCTCGCGCTCGGCTCGGCGCTGGCGCTGCTGCTGTACCCGCACTCGCTGACCGGCATCTTCAGCGCCAGCAGCGCGCACGCAGTCCGGCGCAACGCCGCGATGCTCCCGGCTTACTCGCTGGTACTCGGATTGCTGGCGCTACTGGGCTTCATGGCGATCGCCGCCGGCGTGGACAAATTGCCCGAGTACGCCGCGGGATTCAAGCAGTTCAAGAACAACTTCGCGGTGCCCGCGTTGCTGCTGCAGATGTTTCCGTCCTGGTTCGTCGGCATCGCGTTCGCGGCGATCGGAATCGGCGCCCTGGTGCCGGCCGCGATCATGTCGATCGCGGCCGCGAATCTGTTCACGCGCAATATCTACAAGGAGTTCCTGCGACCCAACTGCAGCCACGTGGAAGAATCGCAGATGGCGAAGTGGATGTCGCTGATCGTAAAGGCGGGGGCGCTGCTCGTCATCATCTTTGTCCCTCTGAAGTATGCGATCGAGATGCAGCTCCTGGGGGGCATCTTGATCATCCAGACCTTGCCGGCTGTGATATTCGGCCTTTACACGCGCTGGTTCAATTCGTGGGCGCTGTTGATCGGCTGGGCCGTCGGCACGGCGATCGGGACCATAGTGTTCGTGCAGGCCGACTTCAAGACCACGTGGCAGCTGGTGCTGGCCGGGTACGGGCTGCCGGGCTACACCGCGCTGTACACGCTGATCCTGAACACGGCGGTCGCGATGCTGTTGACCCTGCTGTTCAGGGCGCTGAGGTTCGGCGTCGACCGCGACGAGACGGTCCCGTCCGACTACCTGCCTACGCGCTCCGCGCTTCGGCCGGCGGGCCTGCCCGCCGAAGCGCGCGGCGCGTAGCCCGCGCGCTGCGCGCGCTTCGGCGGGCGAGCGCGAAGGCGGGTCACTTCGGCTGCGCGACGATCCTGAGGTAGGACTTCAAGGTCTTCCAGCCGCCCGGGAATTTCGCGCGTGCCGCGTCGTCCGAAACGGACGTCGGGATGATCACGTCGTCGCCCGGCCGCCAGTTGACCGGCGTCGCCACCGTGTGGCGGGCCGTCAACTGCACCGAATCGAGGGCGCGCAGCACTTCGTTGAAGTCCCGCCCGGTGCTCATCGGGTACAGGATCGACAACTTCAGTTTCTTGTCCGGGCCGACAACGAACACTGAACGAATCGTCGCGTTGTCGGCGGCGCTGCGACTGGACGCGCTGCCCGAGGCGTTCGGATGAATCATGTCGTACAGCTTGGCCACTTTCAGGTCGGTATCACCGATCAGCGGGTAATTCAGCGGCGTGCCCTGCGTCTCCGCGATGTCCGCAGCCCAGCGCCGGTGGTCTTCCACGCTGTCGATCGACAGGCCGATCACCTTGGTGTTGCGCTTGTCGAATTCCGGCTTCAACTTCGCCAGGTAGCCCAGCTCCGTGGTACAGACGGGGGTGAAATCCTTCGGGTGCGAAAACAGGACCGCCCAGCCGTTGCCAATCCACTCGTGAAAACGGATCTCACCCTCTGTGGTCTGGGCGGTGAAATCGGGAACCTCATCGCCAATTCTCAGGCTCATGGCAGTGCTCCATTCGCGTTCATGTCGAAAACAGGACTCGCCGAAACGGCTCACCGACAACGGCCCCTTGCAGCCTCGTACGGGCGCGGTCGTACCGTGGGCAGCCGACGGTGCGCTGATGTTAGGCGACAACGGGTCGGAGCGCGAAATAAGCCGGGGTTGGACAGGTATTCGTGTGGCTCCCTAAGCCGGCGCTCTGCGTAGCATCGGCGCCCATTCGGCAGTGCTTCGACGGTTACAGGCCGATAGCGCGGCTGCATCCAGGGGACGCAAGCGGGCAGGGCTGAAGTTAATCCGTACGGATGGCGATCGGCAGGCTGCCGATTGGCGGCAGTGGACCGATACTTAGGCGGTCTGTTTTCGAGGGAAAGCGCACTCATGAAGCAATTTTTTGCCGCCGTAACCTGCTGGGCCGGGTTGGCGTCCGGGGCATTCGCAGCCGATGTCGGCGTATCGATACAGTTCAGCCAGCCGGGCGTGTTCGGGCGCGTGGA